>Ga0209816_1001953_pt1 | contig 15005 bp, 23 predicted proteins | sample CoawatmetaG01DNA_FD_187509 | JGI IMG/M metagenome (GOLD analysis project Ga0209816, IMG submission 187509) | Marine microbial communities from the West Antarctic Peninsula - Coastal water metaG017-DNA (SPAdes) (version 2) | ecosystem: Environmental > Aquatic > Marine > Coastal ... | reverse complement strand
TTTTTGTTTACCATATGAAATAGATGAATTAGAAAATACTCTAACTCAACTAAAAAAGGCATCATATTATATAGATACTAAAATAGAATGGGTACTTGATGTTACAATGACCGTTTCTAATAAAATGATTAATTGGGATAAATCATCATTACCTAAGAAATATTTTATTGATAAGTTTTCTAAGTTATCATTTCAAACTGATTGGTGTCAAAAGGAATTCCAAACTTCTGAAACAATATTAGGATGTGTTTCTCAGAGAAGAGAATCATTAAAGAAGCATAAAGATGCAGATTACTTTATTTGGTTGGATTGTGATATCGTATTTGATGAAAGAACATTATCTTATATGCAAATGGCAATGGAAAGTACTAATAAAGAATATATTTATTCTATCATAACACCAGAGTTGGTTCGTATTTGGGATAATACTTGGGATTGTGTTGTAAATGAGGAATTTTTAGATAAACCACATGATTATAATCAAACAAATGACCCTTATAAAGATAGTGGTATAAAGGGAGATATTTCAATAGAGAATGTTCTTAATAGCAATTCACCACAATCAAGATTTAAATTTGCAGGTGGGTGGTTTACTTGTATAAGTGGAGCATTACTTAATAGAGTTGGTGTACCTGAAGAATTTGGACATTATGGGTACGAAGATACCTTTATAATGGTAGCAAGTGAAAAACTAATGAGAGAAACCGATACACACATCCATCAGTTTAAGATAAAAAATCTAGTAGTTTGTGAAAATTACAAGTATAGAAATAATCATCATTACTTAAACGGATTATCTGCATTTGATAGAAGAGAAGAATTCAAACAAATTGCACAAAATCAATTTAATTCCGTACTTACGAAGGTTAGATAATATATCTATACTTATCTACATGGATGAGCTGATTGTAGTATTTAAGTGTATTTTTATTTTAGTTGTATTTTATATAATAATGAACCGATTTCTAACGTGGTTAGATAAGTAGTTAAATAATATCGTTACGATTATATATGTATATTTATATGTAATGATAAACTAACAAAATTCACATAATATTAATCAATGCCAGCAAAACTAAAACCTAGCTCTAAAGAATACATCAAAGATGTAAAAGGTAGACAAACAAACAAATACAAATTAGTTCATTACACCCCATCAAATACGTCAACCGAAGAATTAAAAAAGTTGTATGGTTCTGATTCTTATAAAAGAAAAAGAAATATAATTAAAAAAGAATTAATTCGAAGAGGTATCGAAATTTAGAATAACATTATATTTATTAGTATGTTCATATTTACAGAAGAAAATATTAAAAGTATTAAAAATGTTGTTTACTCAAAAGATAACATGTCTGATACGCATGCAAAAAAGATTGAAGGAATCAAGGATGGTTTATTCAAAGATTTCAATTACTCTAAATATAAAGTAAAAAATCCTCCTAAGAATAATTCAATGGTAGTTTATAATGAACTACAATACTTAAAAGATTTACCAGAAGATCATTCATATGTTGAAGAACACGATGATATTGAAAAGGTCTTTGAGCAAGTGTGTATTGAACATAACCTTGAATACCCAAAGGAATTGGTAAAAAACTTAATCAAATCAGCATCTGGTATTTTATTAGATTTAAAATATCATTACAATAGACCAAGACCAAATCAATTAGCATCTCACTATAATATTAAATTAGGTGAAAGAGTATTGGAATCGATGAAAACACCATCATATCCATCAGGTCATTCAGCACAGGGTATTTTGGTAGGTAAAGTGTTACAAACTAAATTACCAATAACAACTGATTCTTTTATAGAAGCAGGTAAGAGAATATCTTATTCTCGTAATGTGGGTAGAGCACATTTTCCATCTGATTCAAGGGTGGGTGAGGATATTGGTACGGCTATGTATGAATTCATTAAAGAAAAACTTTAAGTTTTAGTTATTGCAATTTTTTTAGGTTACATCTTGTAACGTATTAATAGGAGAATAAAATATGCAAGAAATGCCACAAATAGAAATATCAGATTTTTATGTACAATTTATCGGATTAGTAATCACTTTATTAATAGGATTGTGGATTAAAGATTCCATATCTTCATTTTTAGGAGGTATGAAGTTCAAAATGAACCCACACTTTAAAGAAGGAGATAAGGTTATTCTTGATGACCAACAAGCAATGATTGTTAAAATAGGATGGAGTCAAAGTGTATTTGGTGTGTATGGTAAAGATGGATACACATGGAGATTTATACCAAACAAACGAATTGATTTTGTTAAATTGGAAAAGATAGTAGATGCTGATTTGCATCCAGATACAAAAGAAGAAAGAGCTCAAAAATTATTAGATACTATGGAGTTTAAAAAATAAGTATTTATAAATACTTTTATACTTATATAGTATAGAATACAAATGAACATCATTTTATGAAAATATCAGAATTAAAAGAAACAGTAAGAACAGTAATTAGAGAAAGAAGTATCAATGCTATTGCAAAATTGCAACAAAAGAACATTGAAGATATTTCTAAGGCTTTAGAATTCTACAAAAAGAATAAACACACCGATAAGAAAGAGGCTTTCATTAAAGTTCTTAAGAAATTAGGTAATGAAAAACTTAAATTAGCAGGTGAGTTGGATTTAAAAGTATCTGGTATGTACAAAGATGCTGAATATAAGGGTGAAGGAATAGAAGAAGGTGAGAATGGATTATGGGATAACATCCGAAAGAAAAAAGCAAGAGGTGGTAAACCTGCTCATAAAAATTCAAAAGCACATAAAGATGCAGTTAAAGCTGGTGATAAAATAAAAGCTAATGAATCAGTAGTAAATGAAATGTCAATGGGATTTGATAATATGACTGGTTTATTTTATCTTCAAGGTGTTCCATTTACAAGAGAAAGAATAAAAGAAGTAATTCTTTTTATGAAAAAAGCTCAAGTTAAAAGTAAGGTAAATCAATTTGAATATACTCCTGCACTTATTGTAAAAGATAAAGTAGGTAATGAATCAGTAGTTATTGATTCTAAAAATTACGAAATACTTCTTTTAGCATTTAAAAAGAATAGTGCTAAATTAGCATCAGATAAAGATTTTAAATAAATGAGTACTAAACTAAAAAACATATTATCCGAAATTAAATGGGAAGGTAAGGAAATCAATCTTGGACAAGTTTATACTGCCAAGGATATTCCACCATTTAAAACACCTCATCAAGTAAATGAGGAAGAAACCAAAGACCATGAAGTAGGGATGGGATTATCATCCTTAAAAACTTCTGTACGTTCTGCTAGAATCATCTACGATGAAATAAAAAAACAAGATTTACAAAATTTAGATGGATGGGTACAAGAGAAATTAACTCTTGCATCTGATTATCTTAAAACTGTTGCAGAATACATCCAAGATAAGGATGAGTATAAAAACGAAGTTTAATAAATGAGTGGGTTCATCCCAATCAGCAAAATGGAACACATACACATAATGGAATTATTAGGAGCATTTCTAACAGGAGTTGTAGGACCTATTCTGTACCTTATTATAAATAAGATAACAGCAAAACGTTCAGAGAAAAAAAGAGATAAAGTAAAGGAAGCTATAGTTGATATCACAATAGTAAACAACGAGATAGAAGAAATTAGAGAAGAGTTTGCTGGAGATAGAGTATGGATATCTCAATTTCACAATGGTGGTAACTTTTACCCAACTGGTAAATCAATACAAAAATTCTCAATATTCTATGAGGTATCCAAAATAGGAATATCCTCGGTATCTCATGTCTTTAATAACATACCATGTTCACTTTATCCAAAAGTATTTGAACACATGATGGGTGGCAATGGAATATTCATAAATGATTTTAAAGACCCAAAGATTGCAACCTATGGATTAAAAGGTGCAGCTGAATCAGTTGGAACTAAATCAACATATCTTATTCCACTATTTACTTTAGATGAAAAATACTTAGGATGTATAGGTCTTGATTATGTTTCCAAGAAAAAAAGATTAACCAAAGATGAGTGGGAACACTTTCAAATCAAAGCTGGTAGAATAGCTGGATTTTTATCAAGTTATCTATCTATTTCCTAAAATTAATTTCAAATTTTAACACTTTTAATTAGGTTATCTCATTTATTTTTCGTATATTTACATAGTAAATAAGAAGAGATATGAAGTTAAAAACTGTACAAAAGATAGTAAATGAAGTTTACTCTGAGATAGAAAACCACTATGGATTTTCTAAATTCTTTCCAGAATGTACCCCTTATATAGAATACGAACAAAGCATCTACGGAAGATTAAGTGGTGAAGAGGATGATGGTACTATGGGAGAAGAATCTCCTCACGCTGAGTTTGATAGAATGGATAACTCAATTGTAATATACTACCCAAAGATGGTAAGTAGAAAACATATAATCCAAACCCTTGTTCATGAATACCAACACTATCTTCAGAGTCCATTATGGATGAAACGATATTATACAATGGGATATGAATATCACAATCACCCATATGAATTATTTGCTTATAACGAAGAAAAGAATTGGGTTCTTTTTAAATAATATATTTATACACTAATAACAGAACATTATGATAACATTAAAATCAATATTAGAAGATGCTAAAATCAACACAAAGATTGATGAAGCAAAACCAATCGGTTCAGATTACTTTAAATCCTTTACACAAGCAGTAGAATATGCTAGAAAAATTACTGAAAAGAGAGGATTCACAATCGATGAAGATGATTGGCAAACTCAAATCGCTTTCGGTGGTAAGTATACTCGTTCAAGACCTTCTAAGGGTAAAACGAATTCATTTACAGTAGGATTACTTAAGAATGGTAAACCACAAAGAAAATCATTACAAATCTCTGTATATGGTATGGATAGTGGTTCTTATGAGTTAACCCACTACATTAACTAATGATTAAATTAAAAGATATGATAAGTAGAAGTTTATTTGTTGAAAGTAAGAAACTCCGCGTGTTCGATTTTGATGATACGCTTGTAAAAACTACATCATTTATCTATATTACTAATGGTGATAAGAAAAGAAAACTTACACCAGGTCAGTACGCAATTTACAAAGAGAAACCTGGTGATGAATTTGATTTCTCAGATTTTCAAAAAGTACAAGACCCAAACGAAATTGTAAAGATAACAAAAGTACTTCGTAGAGTAGTACAAAGTAGTGGTGGAAGTGGAGTTCATATCCTAACTGCCAGAGCTGCACATAAACCAATAAGACAATACCTAAAAGATATCGGTATTAATATGAGTAAGATATATGTAACCGCATTAGCATCTAACAATCCAAAAGATAAAGCAGATTGGATTGAAGATAAAATTGATAATGAAGGGTATGATGATGTATATTTTGCTGATGATTCCAAAAAGAACGTAGATGCCACTAAGAAGATGCTGAGAGGTAAGGATGTTAAATGGAGAGTTCAACACATCAAACATTAGTTTGGTATGGTTCTTGAACTATATATAAAAACAATTAAGTCTATAAACTATATTTATAATTATGAAGAACACACTATATTTAGTACTCGTATTACTTTTCGCATCATGCGCATCTTTTCAAGTATCAACTCTAAACTATGACCCAATATATGGTCCTGATGGAACAGAGATAAAAGTAGATACCATTGAGAATGAATTCCAATTAGCAAGAAAGCTTAGAAATGATTTCAATTTCAGATATGATTTTGCTCAATACGCATTAAGTCAACCACAATCATTTGATTGGAGATTTAATAGAATGAGCCGATTTATGGGAATGCATAGATATGGTTACAACCAACACTCTATATTCGGCACTAACACTTGGGGATATTCTAATATGTGGAATAGAAGCCAAATGTGGAATGATTGGGTGTGGGGATATCCATACGGAAACGGAATGGGATGGTCTTACAGTTGGGGTAACAACAGTTGGAGTAGTAATAGTTGGAATAACCCTTATGGTTGGAATAACTGGAATGGATGGGGTAATGGATATGGATACAATGCATGGCATCAACTTGGTGGAATTTATGGAAGACAACAGAATGTAGCTTATAATAGTGGTAGAAGAATGTCACAATCAGATAGAGAAGGATTAGCTGCTATGGGCAACTCAAGAATAGCAACAACTGTAACAAATAACAGGGTATTAAATAATAACACTAGAATTATTAAAAACAAACCATTAAAAGATGAAATTGTAATTACAGATTTAGACCAATATTATAGAGACTTAATTAAAAACGGTAATGGAAAAGAGATTAAAATTTATACTAATCCTAATAATGTACCTAAAATAATTAGAAACAATAATAACAATAATAAGCCAAGGATTATTAGAAACAATAATAACAATAATAACGTTAAAATTTATAACAGAACACCAATTAGAAGTAACAATAATAACAATAGTAGACCTATTATTAATAGTAGACCTACCAATCGTTCAAGTGGAAATACTAGTACATCTACCTCTCGTTCATCTAATAATGTTAGAGGATCTGGTAAAAATAAGTAATTTATAACTTTTTTCTTCTAAGAATTATATTTATATACGAACGAAACTTTTGTCTTAATTAAAGCTTTCGTAATAAAAGGAGAAACAATGAAAAAATTATTATTCATTATTGTATTTTTGTTCTCAATAACAAACGTACAAGCACAATTCTTTAAGGATGTTTATAAAGATTTCTTAAAGTATGGAACAGTTTACGCGGCTGGAGATATTTCTAATTCAATAGAAGCAGCCGAGCCAACATATTTTGTAGATAGAAATCCAAATGGAAGTCTATATGATATACCAACCGTAATTGATGTAACCCCTAAATACCCATTCGATTATAGAATTGGATTCGGTATTAGAAAGTTAGCAAGATACGATTACGAAAGAAAACCCAAAAACTTTTATGATGGAACGGAAAGTCAATTAACATTCTCAGCCCCAACATCAGCAATTAAAGGTTTAGAGTATCAGATACATTTCGAAAAAGAAAGATGGAGAGGTGAAGAATTTCAAAATCATCACGTATTCCTTAAGCACACAGGGAAGTATCATATCTTTAAAGTTGAAAGTAGAGAAGAAGATAAGATAAACTTGGAGTACGTTTCAGCTGAGGTAAGAGCTAGATTACCACTTGGTAAGAAATTCTCAATATCTGCTGGAGTTATAGCACGTGGACATGAAAGAGCATATGGATACAACCCAATAGAGATTTGGTTAAATGAAACTGAATTTATTACAGGTCCAGATGGTGAACCAATTTTAGACCAAGATGGAAACCAAATAGAATTTCCAATAAACCCTTGGTACTCTTTAGGATTCCAATATGGTTATACAGATCACTACACAACTTATACTGATGCTGCAACAGGTGAAGAAATACAAGATTGGATTTGGAAAGATGCAGATGGAAACATAGTAGCTTATTCTGATGTAGATTTTAGAGAAGGAGTATTTGGAGATTTAATGAATAGGTATAATGGTGAACAATGGGAATTGTTAGACTCTTGGGTTGAAATAGCTCCTATCGTTGGATTTGATTTCTATCACTATAAAAATAACTTTTGGTTACATGGATATGCTAACTATATACTACCAATGCACAGATACGTTAAAGGTGATGAAGAATTTTCATACCTAAATAGAAGTAATTGGGGTAAAGGTGGATTAAATGAAGGTTCAGAACTAGAACAATGGAGTGATTATTCAGCTGGTTTAAGTTTCGGTTGGAAAGTAGGAAAAAACATAGGAATATTTGTAGAAGGTGAATACTCTAAAATGTGGGATAGTGAATTATTTCAATCTACATTTGGTGTAAATTACACATTTAAATAAAATTCATATTTACTAATATAACATAATAAAATGGCGAAGAGAATAGCAACCGATAAAGTAAAATTAGGAATAGATGTTGATGGAGACGGAAAGCCTGACTTTTCTCTCGATTTAAAAACAATAGGAATGTTTTTAGTGTTGATATCAACAGTAATTGGTATGTGGTTTACATTGCAAAGTGATATTACAGAAGCAAAAAAACTACCACTACCTTCTATTGAAAGAATGGAATTTGATATGAAGGATGAATTGATTCGTCAAACCATTATGGATACCCAAGAAGATATCGAGGTTATCTTAGAGAAGTTAGAAAAGATAGATGAACGAATCTACGAAATGAATAAGAATAGGTAAACAACACCAAAATGAAAAAGTTTTTAATAATTATTTTGTTATCCATTATATCGTTTAATGGTTATTCACAAGAATTTATAGATGATTCAAACTTTGAAGATAAAATAAACCAAAGATACGCATTTGGAGATGATGATTTTAATATTGTAATTGTAGAATTTTGGGTAAAATTTAATTCACAAAATGCATTCGCAGATTGGGATAAGGTAAAGGGTGTAAAATACTTCAGAGTTGATATATCAAAATCACCAGAAGCAAAGAAAGAATTCAGAATAAGAATGGCGCCAACTCTTATAATATTTAATCAAGGTAGTAAGGAAGAGGTATTTAAAGCAGGATTGGATTTATTATGTCCAGTTACATTAGATGAACTCAATGAAGCTTTAGATGAATTAAAAACAGCAGATAAATTTTAATAAATAAATAAGTTATATATGGCAATGCCGTGTCCTTCATGTAAAGCCCCACTTGGGTTAACATTAGATTTCATAATTAAAAATCCAGTATCAGTTTGTCCTCATTGTCAAGTTATAATGAACTTCAAGGCAAGTAAGGTAGCTACAGATGATTTAAAAAAGGGTTTTAAACAAATAGAAGATTTAAAGAAAAAATATGCTAATATTGCAAAATTTGACTAAAATTTACTTTTAAATTAAATATCTATATATTTATATTTGTTACAGAAATAAAGGTTTAACACTATCTGCAACATAATAAAGGTTATCGTTTAACTAACTTAACAAACAAAATAAATTATGGCAATTGCAGATCAATTCAGAGGACTTCCTATTGAAGACCTAATCGTTTCACCTTTAATCGGTATGGCTAAAGGACAAGCAAAATTAAATGATGTAACATGGAAATACATCAATGAAGTAGCATTCGAAGATGCTAAACAAACAAGTGCAGATGGGATACAGAGAAGTGTATCAAGAAACATTGACTTAGAATTAAACAGATATGTAGCAAATCCTGATACAGGAAAACTTGAACTACAAGTGATTCATTCTAAAATTCCAATGTTACCTTTAGTTCCAATCCCAGCTTTAGCAATAACAAAAGCAGATATTAACTTTACAATGGAAGTAAAGCAATCATCTCAATCAAAAGCATCTACAAACACTAAATCATCTATTGATGTTAAAGCAAGTGGAGGATTTTGGGGACAAAAATACTCAGTTGCAGTTCATGGTGAAGTAGCAACTGCTAGAGAAAACACAAGAAGTACTGATAACTCGGCAAAATATGAAGTTAATGTACATGCAGAACAATTACCTCCAACAGAGGGAATGTTGAAATTATCTGATATGTTAAATACATTAATGGATCCTGTTGTAGTTCAGAACCCAGCACAACAAACACCACCACCTCCACCAGCAGAATAACAAATTGGTAGAGTATTAACGGTAAAAAAATAAGTTATGGCAAAATTAAACATTGAGGAGTTAGTGAGTGGTCTCTTAGAGGCCGCTCTCGTAGCTTCTAGTATTAGTGAAAAACAACACATTAATACGATGAGGAATTACTTTGATGATAAAGGTAATCCAAAAACAACTTCAGTAAAAATACAAGGTAAAGATATTGTAATACCTCTTTACATATTAGCAGACCATTCTTCTATTGGTTTAAAAGAATTAGAGATAGAATTTGAAGCAAATTTAAACTTTGGTGGTGAAACATCTTCTTTAAAAAGATCCTTATTAGGTATTTTTAAAAAAGAAGGATATGATGAACACAATATAGATGGTATCCAAGTAGATAATCAAAAATCTGGTGATGGAACTACTGCTAAGATTAAAGTTTTATTTAAAAACGATACTAAACCAGAAATGGTATCAAGATTGGTTGATTCATATATCCAAACAATGGATTCCACAAATACTTCAAAAGATTAAATTTTTATATTTATATGTAAACAACATCACAATATGGATTCATCAAAAAGAATAAAACTTAGTTTGGGTAAAAAACTAAAAGAATATGCCAATAAAATGGGTAGAGACCATTTGGGTGGTGATGATATCCCTTCTAATAAAAAGAGTGGTGGTTTACGTGATAACGATGGATATGATAATGTTCAGTACAATCGTGATATGCCACAAGATGAACAAGGAGTTGGTACTGCTACTGTGTTTTTAAAGAATCAAGAAGAACTTGATGAATCAGTAAACGAAGGTAGATTATCATCTAAGGATGCTAAGAAATTATCTATTGGTTCTAAAATCAAAACTAAAAAACACACCTATACTATTAAGGGATTTGGTAATAAGGCAAATGCATTTAGACAATTTGAAGTAGAAAACGAAAAAGGTGATTCATTTAATATACAAGTATCTCTTTATGGTACGACTGATATTGGAGTTGCTAAAGGAAGAAGTTTAGTTTTCAGAGATACAGAAATGTTAGAATCGGTAAACGAACCTACACTATTTTATGAATTCTTACTAGAAGGTGGTTTACCACAAAATTGGATGGCAGGTAGAGTATCTGATTACCATACTAAACTTCGTGGTAAGAAAAGAGATTATGATGATACTAACTTCGCCAAGATGAACACAGGTCAACCTGATATGGAAGATGAAGAATTAGATCCTGATAATGAAGTAGTAAATGAAAAATTTGATAAAGTAGAACACTTATCATTACTTACCAAGGCTTTAAAATCAATGCCTGGTTCTCAAAGCCAAAAAGAAATAATCAGACAACTTAACGTAGTTAGAAAAGCAGGTGGAATGAGACCTCTTAAAGAAACTGCAATTGAAGAATATGCATCAAGATTAACTAATGCATATATTTTAGATGATGAATCTGTATTAGATGGAACTCCTGAAGAAAAGGATGCAATCAATAAAGAATCCGCAACAAAGAAATCTGAGAAGAACTACAAAGATTGGAAAAGTACAAACGAAGAATCTGAAAGAGATTACAAAGATGAGTATAAGAAATTTCAATCATCAACTAAATCAAAGAAATACAGAGCTGAACTAAATAAGTACAATAGAGATAAGGGTACTTATGGTAATGGTGATGGTAAAGATGCATCTCATAAAGGTGGTAAGATTGTAGGATTTGAATCTGAATCTAAAAACCGAGGAAGAAAAGAGAAAAGTAGATTAAAGAAAACCAAATAGAATAGTGGGGTAATAATACAATGATTAATAAATTTAAAGACTGGCATACAAACATAATGATAAGTTTCATGGATAAATTTAACATGGGAGTTTATGGTTTAGCATGGTTATCGTGGGGTAAAGGAATAGTAATGGGTATCATATTGATGATGTTACTTGGATGTTCCAAAGATGATGTAGTAGTTGAATTAGAACAAATATTTGAAATAAGTTTAGATGGTGAATCATTTGACCCATACGAAAGATATTCAGTAGTAACTTCATATGGTGGAGAAACAGTAGGAGTTGATGGTAAATTAAAAAAAATATTTATACTATATCTTCAAATAGATGATGGAGAAGTAAGATTGGATAGACAACACTTCGCAATGTACTTACTAGATTCAGATGCAGAAGAAAATGGTTTATTATTGGATACAGGTACTTACACTTGGGAAAATCCTAATAACAAATATGCTGGAGTAGAAATACCTGGTAACGATGAGTATATAGTTTGGAATGAAGTTATAGTAGGAGAAATTATTGACCCAATTGCTCTTTATGACCCTTCGTTAATTTGTTTAACTGCAGAGGGTGAATTTTATAACCCCTACATTCAACGAACTATGACATTATCAATGAGATTAGAAAACTTTCCAATCGGACAGGATATAAATTCTACTCCATACGGATATTTATTAAATTAGTAACAAAATAAAAGAATGATAAAACTTACAGATATACTTAACGAAGGAAAGATACTATTACAATCTAATGATAAAGATGCGGATTCATTATCAGAAATAGCTGATTTTTTAGTACATGGTAAATTACATAATGTATTTCAATTCATACCAAGAAAATCGGTTGATTTAGATAAGATAGATAGTTTAGGTGATATAAACGTAACTGACCAATTAGTTAAATATGCTGAAAAGAAAACTAAAATAAAATTTCTTCCATTATATGATTTTAAAGGTGCGGGTTATGGCATCCAAATAGATATAGAATTTATAGTAAAGAAACTGAAATAAATATATAATAGAATGCTAAAATATACAAGACAGAGAATAGAAGATACACTTGTAGATAAAGGTTATAAGTACTTTACAGGTGGAAAATACGATGTTAATATCGTAGGAATAAGAAACTCATCAACTCATGATGATATTACAAATAAATTTGATGATACAATTACAGTTTCATATAAGAATGAAAATGATGAATGGCAATATCATGAATATAAATGTACAACAGATCCAGGAAAGTATTGGGCTGAAAATATAATGAATAAAGATGGTGTTGCAATACTAAAAGATGGTCAATATAGAGGTTCACATCAAGTAGCATTACATCAAGGTAAGTACGAAGCTCTTTGTCAAAGGAAACCTCTAAAGGTTTATCGTGATGATAATAGAGATGAACACTATGATTTAGATGAAAGTACAGTACAAGAAGGCATATTCGGTATAAACATACATAAAGCAGGTAAGTTTGTAAATGGTTCTACTCAAATAGATAAATGGTCTGCAGGTTGTCAAGTATTTTCAAAAGAATCTGATTTCAATGAATTTATGATTTTGATTAATAAAGCTAAGGATATATGGGGAAACTCATTTACCTATACTTTAATAGATTCAAATCAAGTTTGCTAAAATTCAAAATATAAATATATTTGAAATGAATTACGATACTGTTTATATTAATGGTTGCAGTTTTTTTGCATATCCATGGGACTGGGAAAGTTCTAAAAGAACATCTACTAATAAAGAAGTAGTTAAACTCCAATTTTATCCTAAAGAAAAAAGAAAGGAACTCTTAAAAAAATATAATTTTGGATGGCATTTAAAGGAAAATTTAAATATTAAAAACTATGTGAACGAAGCCTCACCTGGAAAATCTAATGAAAAAATTATTAGAGAGCTAAAACAATATTTATTAACTTCTAAATTAAAAAATAGCATAGTAATATTGGGACTTACACAATCTTGTAGGTATAATGTTCCATCTGAAGGCGGTAACTATATAACAAATAAGTTCTATATAGAACCAAATAAAGATAAATACGAGATATTAAATAATAAAAACCAATGTAGTCATAAGGAGTATATTCAATTTAACCAATTAAGAGATAAAGTATATTTCAGTACAGAACACTATATTAGAGAGTTGGAATTGGAATTGGATATTATAGATAAACTTCTTAAAACTGATAATAATAAATTAATAGTAATTAATAATTTATTAGAAGAGGATTTAGATTTATATATGGTTGAAAGAAAGAAATATGGCCAAGGAAGATTTGCTTTATTTAAGGAAGAAGGTCTTTTGACTAGAGACCCTAGAATTGAATCAAAACCATATATAATGAATTTAAAAGGTTTATTGGGAGGAAATATAAAGAATTGGCCTGAATTTATTAAAAGTTATGATATCACATATGACTCCGAAGGACGTACACATCCTAATTCAGAAGACCATAAAATACTTGCAAAAAAAATAATTCAATATATATAAGCAAGAAGTTATAGTAATAAAGGTTATCTTAATTTTAAAAGGATAATAACATGGCATTTAAAGATTTGTTTAAAGACAACAACGACATCAATGAAAAATCAGTAGTAGGGTTTACATCATTTGCAGTAATGGTTTTATTTGCATTCGCAGATTTAATATCAGGAGCAATGGGACAACAACTAGTTATTAACGAAGTGATTTATAATTCATTTGTCATAGTAACATTAGGTTCATTTGGAATATCAGAAGTTGGTAAAGCATTTGGCAAAAAAGAATAGTCAATTTCATACAAAATGAAACAAGATGAACCTCTCAATTTTGAGGGGTTTCTTGTTTTTATATATTTATATTAAATACAATAACACAATACAAATACAGGTTACAACAAATGATATATTGGTTTACAGGTCAACCCGCACACGGGAAAACAATACTAGGAAAAAAGCTTCATAATTTCCTAAAGACAGAAAAAAGAAACTGGAGAAGAGATGTTTTTCATGTTGATGGTGATGATTTGAGAGAACTCACTATTAACAAAGATTACACTCCTGAAGGTAGGGTAACCAACATACGAAATGCTCAAATGATTGTAGAGTATCTACATAATAGTGGATGTGATGTTGTTGTATCTTTAGTTGCACCACCTCGTTGGTTAAGAGATGAGTTTAAAGAAAGAATCGGACAAGGAGATTTCGTAGAATTTTACGTCCATTGTTCAGAACCAAGAGAAAGAGATCACTTTCATTCAAAAGCATATGAACCACCTATACGTGAGTTCATAGATGTAGATACCACTAAAGATTCCCCAGATATTTCATTCTCAAAAATAATTAATATATTAACAAAATCAAATAAATTATAATGTCTGAATTCAAAGCAAAAGCAGATAAAGAAAGTTCAAGTACAGAAATTAAATATTCAATGTTCGTAGGTAGATGGCAACCGTTACATAAAGGACACTTGTGGTTAATCAATGAAAGATTAAAAGAAGGAAAGAATGTATGGTTAGCAATCAGAGATGTTAAACCAGATGAGAAGAACCCATGGACTGCTCAAGAAATTGAGAAGATGGTACATGATGGGGATTTAAAAGATTTAATCAAGGAAGGTAAGGTAGTAACATCAATCATACCAGATATAGAATCTATCAACTATGGTAGAGGAGTTGGTTATGATAT
>Ga0209816_1001951_pt1 | contig 15006 bp, 14 predicted proteins | sample CoawatmetaG01DNA_FD_187509 | JGI IMG/M metagenome (GOLD analysis project Ga0209816, IMG submission 187509) | Marine microbial communities from the West Antarctic Peninsula - Coastal water metaG017-DNA (SPAdes) (version 2) | ecosystem: Environmental > Aquatic > Marine > Coastal ... | reverse complement strand
CATCTTTAGCAGAATTTCCCAGAGTTGATCTGTTAATTAGAACGAGTGGAGAAGTAAGGATAAGCAACTTCTTGCTATGGGAAATTGCATATAGCGAACTATATTTCTGCAGCACCTTGTGGCCTGACTTTGATGAACATGAACTAGACGCTGCCATAGAATCCTTTCATTTAAGGGAGCGTCGATTTGGGGAGCGAAATGGTGAAAAATAATGCTTCTTAAAAGAATCTTAACAGCCTCTATTATTGCGCCAATTGTAGTTTTTGGTATCTTGACATTAACTCAAACTGGGTTTGCATTAGCCCTTGTCATAATTCTTATTATTGGCTCTTGGGAGTATTGCGATCTAATTCAAATAAAACATTTAGCAGGCAAAGCCCTTTACTCTTTAGTTATATTGGTAGTAACTTATTCTCTAAGTATTGCGCCTTCAAATTTAACTGTGGTTTTATATGCTAGTGCAGTTTGGTGGCTAATCGCCTTGATTTGGGTGGTAATGTTTCCAAAAGGCTCTAGCCTACTCAGAAAAACTTTAACAATTAGGCTAATTAATGGCTTATTTATTTTCGTACCTATGGCAACCACATTGATGGCGCTTCACTTGCAAGACAAGACCCTAATCTTATTTCTTTTGATTTTAATATGGGCAGCAGATATTGGCGCCTACTTTGTCGGGAAGTTTTTTGGTAAAAATCAACTATGTCCAAGTGTTAGTCCTGGAAAAACGCTTGAGGGAGTTTATGGTGGAATTGCTCTCGCTCAAGTCGTCGCCATTACGTACGTATATATTTCAACTCATTCTTTATTATTAAATGATTTTCTTATATTTAGCTTTTTAGCCTTGTCGGTTTCGCTTGTATCCGTACTTGGTGATTTATTTGAAAGCGTTTTAAAACGTATTGCAGAAGTAAAAGATAGTGGTAATATTCTTCCTGGACACGGTGGACTGCTAGATAGAATAGATAGCTTAACGTCGTCTGCTCCAATATTTTTTATTTTATTTACATTCTTAACATGAAAAATGTATCTATCTTAGGGGCGACAGGCTCAATTGGAATCAGCACACTAGATGTTATATCTCTTCATCCAGAGAAATATAATGTCTTTGCCTTAAGCGCTAATAATAGCTGGAAAAAAATGGAAAAGCTTTGCATTAAACACCAGCCAAAATTTGCAGTAATGGTTAATGAAGCTGCCGCTGAAAGCTTAAGAAAAGTTGCGCCAGATGGAGTTATGGTCCTACAGGGTGAGGACGCTTTAAATGATATAGCCTCACATCAAAACACAGATTTCGTCATGGCGGCGATAGTTGGAAGCGCTGGACTATCGTCGACTTTTGCCGCGGTAACCTCCGGGAAAAGGGTTATGCTTGCTAACAAGGAGTCTCTAGTTTTAGGTGGTAATTTGTTAATTAATGCCGCCAAAGAATCTGGTGCAGAATTAATCCCAGTGGACTCAGAACATAGTGCAATATTTCAATGCCTCCAGGCTGGTAAAGAGGGCCTCAATAAAATACAGTTAACTGCGTCTGGCGGTCCTTTTTTAAAAACACCAGTTGCAGAACTTTATAATGTCACTCCAAAACAGGCCTGTAACCACCCAAAATGGAAGATGGGTCGAAAAATATCAGTTGACTCTGCTACCATGATGAACAAAGGTCTTGAGGTAATTGAAGCTCATTTCTTATTTCAACTTTCCACCACTAAAATCGAGGTAGTTATTCACCCTCAAAGCATTATTCACTCTTTTGTCTATTTTAATGATGGCAGTGTTTTATCGCAACTTGGTCTTCCAGATATGAGAAGTGCAATATCTTATGCACTGTCCTACCCAAGCAGACAAACTTCGGGTGTTGAAGATCTTGACCTGACCAAGCAATCATCACTAGAGTTTTTATCGCCCGACATGGATAGATTCAAGTGCCTAGGCCTAGCATATGATGCCTTAGAGCAAGGAAAAAGCGCCCCTGGAACGCTTAATGCTGCCAATGAAGTTGCAGTAGAAGCTTTTTTAAATAAAAAAATAGGCTTTCTAGACATTAGCAAAACTATAGAAAAAACTTTAGTCATAACCCCTATTTCAAGCCTTGACACACTTGCAAGTGTTGTGGAAAATGACCATCTTTCTCGTGAAATAGCTCAGTCTGTTATTAATACAAGCCATTCATAACAAACCACCCTTAATGTATAAATCTTTTTTACTCTCTTTGTTATTATTTTGCGTTTTTTTAAACGCTCCTTCTGCTGCAAGTGGAACGCATGACTATAGTTTTAAAGTATCAAGAGGTGATGCGTTTTACAAATTCTTCTTCAGCACAGGTCTATCAGGGAAGCTTCTCAAAAAACTTATGGCCTCCGATAAAAGAGCCCAGAAACTCAACAAGATTTATCCTGGTGATAAGTTTAGGATAGTCCTTAATGATAATCATGAGCTAGATCAGATTATTTATAATCCAGTCAATGATAATCCTTTAATTATAGCCTATGATGGCCAATCTTTTAATTATGGAAAAACTAGCATCCAGCCAATTGGAGAATTGTCGCACACCATAATTACAATCAAAAAATCTCTAAACTATGATGCTAAAAAAGCTGGGGTAGGAGCTGAAGTTATCAAGATGATGGTCGATACCTTTTCATGGGAGATGGATTTTAGTAGGGACCTAAGAAAGGGTGACAAATTTTTGTTGTCGTGGAATGGAGAAAAAACTCCAATTGCAATGGCTTATGTTGGGAGTAGAAAAACTATTGCACTTTTTTCATATAAAAATACACTTGGTCAAAAGAAATACTTCACCTCAAAAGGCTCTACCATAAATGACACCTTTGCTTTTGCGCCTTCTAAATATAATCGAATTAGCTCGAGCTTTACAAAAAGACGCTTTCATCCTACTCTAAAGATTTATCGCTCACATCGGGGTACTGATTTTGCAGCGCCTTCTGGAACGCCGGTATATGCGCCTGCCAAAGGAATTGTGAAATATAAAGCTACGTTATCTGGCTATGGTAATGTTATCTATTTAAAACATGGTTCAGACTATGTTACTGTCTATGCTCACTTATCAAAATTTGCCAAAGGCTTAAAATCTGGAAAAAAGATTCAAAAAAGTGAAATAATTGGTTATGTTGGAAGTACAGGGCAGTCAACTGGGCCGCATCTTCATTATGAAATTAGAGTTAATGGGGTTCACCAAGACGCTGAAAAGATAAAGCTGCCTAAACAATCTTTTGTTCCAACTAGCGCTATGCCAGAGTTTCAAAAAAGAGCAAGTAGAATTCTTCAAGACTTAAACATAGATTAGAGTTCTTTTGTTCTTCAGTTGTATCTATACCACGACTATAGCTCAATCGATTAAAATGAATGCTTTAGTTCGTTTTATGGTGCTTATGCATTCCACTTTGCAAACAAAGCTGTCTCTTCCTCTTCTTCATCGTGGCAAGGTGAGGGATATTTTTGATATTGACAAAGACAACATTCTTATAGTTACAACCGACAGGCTTTCGGCTTTTGATGTTGTTTTTGATCAGCCTATTCTAGAAAAGGGGAAAATTCTCACATCAATAGCAAACTATTGGTTTGATAAAACTGAGCACATTATTCAAAACCACCTAACAAACATTGGGCTTGATGAAGTATTGCCAGGTAAAGAAGCTGAAGCGCTTGAAGGGAGGGCAATTGTTGTAAAAAAACTCAACCCACTCCCTATTGAAGCCGTTGTTAGAGGCTACTTAATTGGCTCTGGTTGGAAAGAATATTTAGCGTCTGGATCTGTTTGTGGAATAGACCTGCCTCTTAACATGGTGCTTGCTGAAAAACTTGAAAGCCCTATTTTTACTCCCTCTTCAAAAGCCAGGCCTGGTGAGCATGATGCTAACATATCTTTTAGAGAAGTTGAATCCCTAGTGGGTGAAGATATTGCAGGACAAATTAAAAAAATAAGTCTAGCTCTTTACAATTTTGCTGAAAAGCACGCGCTGTCTCGGAACATTATTATTGCTGACACAAAGTTTGAATTTGGCCTAGACTCTGAAAATAAGCTGACTCTAATGGATGAAATTTTAACTCCAGACTCTTCAAGATTTTGGTCTTTGGGCGACTATGCTGAAGGGAAAAGCCCAAAAAGCTTTGATAAGCAAATTATTAGAGACTACCTTGAAACGCTTGACTGGAATAAGACCCCTCCTGCGCCCATTATTCCAGGGTCAATTATGAATAAAACCGCTGAAAAATATAGAGACATTCAATCGATACTATGCAGTTAAGTGGTCACATACAAATGATGAACACCTCTCTAGAGGATAGCACTGCAAGCTATAACCTTCCTATTGGAGAAAATCTAATAGACATGAATGCTCTTGTAGGAAAGCATATTGAGCTCAAATATAACGACGTAATACTTTGTTCTAATTGCGGAGTGAGAACTAAAAAAAGCTGGTCTGGAGGCTATTGCTTTCCATGCACGCGAGTTTTAGCTAGATGTGACTTGTGCATCATGAGGCCTGAGACTTGTCACTATTCTAAAGGGACCTGTAGAGAGCCTCAATGGGGCCTTAACTACTGTTTTCAGCCAACAGTTATTTATCTTGCAAATACTTCTAAGCCCAAGGTTGGAATCACCAATAAAAAAAGAGTTTATAGTCGCTGGATTGAACAAGGTGCAGTTTCTGCGCTCCCTATAATTGAGGCAAAGTCACGACTAGACTCTGGGAAGATTGAGGTTGCATTAAAAGAGTTTGTTGCCGACAAAACAAATTGGCGAAATATGCTGAAAAATGAAGTGGAGCTAGCAGATCTTAACTCTCTAAAAGAGATCTTACTTAGTGAAATTGCAGGAACGATAAAAGAAACTGAGGCCATAGTCCTCAATGATGATCAGGTAAATATAAACTACCCTGTGCTAAAATATCCTACAAAGGTTGTGTCTTTAAACTTTGATAAAACACCTATCATCTCAGGTGTTCTAGAGGGTATAAAAGGACAATATTTGTTGTTAGACAGTGGTGTGCTTAATATAAGAAAATTTAGCTCGTATCACCTTAGAGTCAGCAGCTAATGGACTAATGAACGTCAATATGATAAATTCTGCCAAACAATTTATAAATCAAAAAAACAAGCGATTAACGCTTCTTGGTATGTCTGGTGTAGGTAAGACTCATCTTGCTAAACTTATTGGTGAAGAAGGTGGGTGGTTCCATTTTTCAGGAGATTATAGAATTGGAGCGACTCATCTTAAAGAAGCCATCATTGATAATGTAGCTAATAAAATGAAAAATGATTCATGGCTCAAACCACTTCTAGAGAACAACTCTATAAGTATTAATAGTCAGGTTACTTTTGATAACTTAGAGCCAATTTCTGCGTTCCTTGGAAAAATTGGTAATCCTGAAGAGGGTGGGCTTCCTATTGAGGAATTTATTCACCGCCAAAGTCTTTTTTTGGAGGCAGAAAAAAAGACAATGTATGAGGTTCCTCATTTTATAAACCAGTCTTTAAAAGATGGTTATAGCCATTTTATTAACGATGCTGGAGGAAGCCTGTGCGAGCTAGAAGACAAAAAAATTTATCAACTTCTGTCAGAAAAAACGCTTATTATTTATATTAAAACAAGCAAGGAAAATGAAAAAATACTTATTGATAGAGCTAAAAGCCAGCCAAAGCCAATGTACTACAACCCAAAGTTTTTTAAGGAAGCTCTTCATACCTACTTGAAAGAGAACAGTTTAACTTACGCGGCTCAAATTAACCCAAACGCCTTTGTTAGTTGGGTATTTCCAAAACTAGTTGTAGATAGGCTTAAGAAATACAGCGCACTTGCCCAAGAATACGGATGTACAATAGAAAGTGATGCGCTTCATGAGTGCAGTTCTGCAAAGGACGTCTTAAATTTAATCTCTAGCGCGCTTAAATAGTATGCCCCTAATAGCAAACTCTAAACTACCTTCATTTGAGCGTCTTGAAAAACAAGGCGAAACAATTCTTTCTGAAGACAGGGCTCAACACCAAACTATTAGAGAGCTTCATATCGGGTTATTAAATATGATGCCCGATCCTGCGCTTGAAGCAACAGAGAGGCAATTTTTTCGTTTAATAGGCCATTCAAATCAAATTGCTCAGTTTTATGTTCATCCGTTTTCACTTACAAGCATTAAAAGAGGAAAGCGTTCGACATTACACATTGAAGAGTATTATAAAACCTTTGAAGAAATTAAACTTCAAGGACTCGATGCGCTAATTATTACTGGCGCTAATGTAACTGACCCAGACCTTCATCTTGCTCCATTTTATGGGCAGCTGAAAGAGGTGGTTGACTGGTCTTATGAAAACGTAACCTCGACCTTGTGCTCTTGTCTTGCAACTCATGCTGTTTTAGAGTTTAAGTATGGCCAGAAAAGAAAAGCCGTTGGAAAAAAACATTGGGGCGTCTTTCCTCATAAGGTAATTAATAGGGCGCATCCTCTTGTCAAGGGCGTTAATACTCGCTTTGACATACCACACTCACGATTTAATGAGGTCACTGAGTCCCAATTTGAAGAGGCAAAAGCTGTTGTTTTAGCTAAAAGTCCTATTGGCGTTCACCTTGCTGTTAGCCCTGATCTTTTTAGAATTGTCTTCTTTCAGGGGCACCCTGAGTATGACTCCGTAAGTCTTTTAAAGGAATACAAAAGAGAGGTTTTACTTTACCTTGAAAAAAGAACCTCAGACTATCCACCATTTCCAAGTAATTATTTATCACTACAAAGTCGTGCTATCTTGACAGAGTATCGTGCCAGGCTTATAAATAAAACAGCGACTATTAAAGAATTTCCAGAAGAGCTTCTTACAAAAACCATAGACAATACCTGGCATGACAGTGCTAGTGCTATTATTAATAACTGGATTGGCTGTGTTTATCAAGTAACTAATGAAAACATTAAAAAGCCCTTTATGCAGAGTATTGACCCAAATAATCCGCTAAACCTAGAGAAGTGACGGAGTTAACGAGTGAACTCTTAAGTTGGTTTATAAAACATGGCAGAAAAAATCTTCCTTGGCAGTCTAGTCCTCCAAATGGATATCACATATGGCTGTCTGAGGTTATGTTGCAACAAACTCAAGTTAAAACTGTTATTGATTATTTCAACAACTTTATTAAGAAATTCCCAGATATAACTTCTCTTGCTAATTCAAGTGAGGATGATGTTTTGGCCGCATGGGCTGGCCTTGGCTACTATAGCCGAGCTCGTAATTTGCATAAAACTGCACAAATTACTTTATCTCTTTATAGTGGTATTTTTCCTAAAACCTATTCAGAAGTTATAGCGCTTCCTGGGGTTGGCAAATCAACTGCTGGAGCTATTTTGTCTCTTGCCTTCAGCCAGCCTCATGCAATCCTTGATGGAAATGTTAAACGCGTCTTAGCAAGATATCACAGGGTAGAAGGTCATTATAGCTCGAGTAGTGTTATGAATGAATTATGGCGACTTGCAGAACTTCATACTCCTGAAAAACAAAATGCAGAATACACACAAGCAATAATGGATATTGGAGCTACTGTTTGCACCCCAAGAAAACCAAACTGTCAAAGCTGCCCTATATCAAAAAGTTGTGAGGCCTTTATTCACAATCAACAGGGCATTTATCCAAATAAAAAACCTAGAAAAATTAAACCTGAACGAAATATTGTGTTCTTAATTTATAAAAATGAAAAGGGCGAAATTTATCTTAAAAAAAGACCAAGCCAAGGAATTTGGGGTGGTCTATGGAGTTTTGCTGAGTGTTCAGAAAATAAAGCAGAAATACAAGAGAAGATTGTTATCCACAACCCTAAGGCAAAAATCGTCGAATCACTTGCTAAATTCAAACATACTTTTAGTCATTACACTCTTTGGATTAATCCAATTATTGTAAGCTCCCCAGGATTGTTTGATAATTACTATAAAACAAATAATATTACTCTTGGAGTTCCCGCTCCAGTTAAAAAAATTATTCATTCGCTTGATTTAATAAACCATCATTAAAGCTGTGCGTAAAATAGCATAATGGAACTAATACGCGGCCTACATAATCTTAAACATCAATCTGGTTGTGTTCTTACAATTGGCAACTTTGATGGCATTCACGTGGGTCATCAGGAAATACTAAAAAAACTTGTCTCAACTGCAAAAAATAAATCCATTCCCTCTCTTGTAATTTCTTTTTCTGTGACACCTGAGTCTTTTTTTGGTAGGACAAAAGCAAGATTAAGCAGCTTTAGGGACAAACACCTCTTTCTCGAGTCGCTTGGAATAGACAAACACCTTTTAATAAGATTTAATAAAACTTTTTCTGAAATAAGTGCAGAGTCTTTTATCAACCAAACTTTGGTTAAAAAAATTGGTGTAAAGCATTGCTTCATTGGTGATGATTTTCGTTTTGGAAAGGACCGTCTTGGAGATTTTTCAATGCTTCAAGAGATGTCGTCTGAAAATGGCTATTTAGTTGATAAGATTAATGGCGTAAATCTTTATGGCCAAAGAATTAGCAGCTCAGCAATAAGAAAACTACTTTCACATGGAGATTTTAAAAAAGCCGAAACTTATCTTGGCAGACCTTTCTCAATAAGTGGCAGGGTTGCTCATGGTGAAAAAATGGGACGAACAATTGGATTTCCTACTGCAAATATAAGCATAAGACGAAAGCTAAGTCCTGTTCTTGGAGTCTATAGTGTACTAGTTAAAATCAATGATACTACATATTCTGGTGTCTGTAATATAGGAAAAAGACCAACAATAGGCGGTACCAAAGTACTCTTAGAGGTTTTTATTTTTAACTTTAGTCAAGAAATTTATGGTGAATACGTGACTGTTGTTTTCAAACAAAAAAACAGGGATGAGTTTAAATTTAATTCATTTGAAGAACTTAAAAATCAAATTCAAAATGATGTTGAAAAAAGCAAAGAGTACTTTAAAAGTATAGGCTTTTTAAATTAATAGCTTCCAAGAGAGCTCCTCTCCAGCAAAAAAAGGTACTACATGTGAGCCAGAAAAATTATAGCTCTCAGGTATTCGCCAAGTATCCTTCCCTAGTGTAATTTTTTCTTGATTTCTTGGGAGGCCATAAAAATCAGCACCAAAAAAAGATGCAAAGCCCTCTAGCTTTTCAATTTTTCCAACCCTATCAAAGGCTTCAGCATAAAGCTCAATGGCAGCATGTGCGCTAAAGATCCCTGCACATCCGCATGATGACTCTTTTTGATGTTTCTCATGGGGGGCTGAATCTGTACCTAAGAAAAATTTTGGATTTCCTGAGGTTGCTGCTTCCAATAGCGATTCTTGATGTGGCGATTGTCTTTTCAGCACAGGTAAGCAGTAAAAATGTGGCTTAATTCCACCTACAAGCATATGATTTCTGTTTGCTAAAAGATGGTGTGGGGTTATTGTTGCTGCTATATTTATCTCACATTCATTAATAAAGTCAACAGCATCTTTTGTTGTTATGTGCTCAAGAACCATCTTGAGGTCAGGGAAGTCTTGAACTAGTTTAGTTAACGTTCTGTCTATAAAAACCTTTTCTCTATCAAAGATATCAACATCATGGTCAGTGACTTCACCATGTATTAAAAGTGGCAAGCCCTCTTTTTGCATTTGCTCAAGAGCAGGATAAGCGTATGACAGATTTGTTACCCCACTTTCTGAATTAGTTGTAGCTCCTGCAGGATATAGCTTCACCGCATGAATTTCAGGTGCTTTACTCGCCTCAATTATTTCATTTTTGGTCGTGACATCTGTTAGATAAAGCACCATCAAAGGATTAAAAGTTGTTTCTTTTGGAAGAGCATTCATAATCTCTGCTCGATAGGTTAAAGCACGAGACACATTTATTATTGGTGGAGAAAGATTTGGCATAATAACCCCTCTTCCCATCTGCAAAGCACTCATATCCACAACAGACTTCATTGCCCCACTCCCTCTAAGGTGGAGATGCCAATCATCAGGCTTGATGAGAGTTATTTTCTCCATATAACAAGGCTATTCAGTATAAATAGGTTCTTATCCATGACACTGCTTATATTTTTTCCCCGACCCACAAGGACAAGGGTCGTTTCTTCCAACTTTTAGCTTTGTAGGCTGCTTCATAATCTTTGGGGATTTTGGAGTTATTTTTTTTGGTTGGGAAGGGCTGGCTTGTTCTTGATTTATTGATTCGTTTGCAACTTCGGAAATAGCGGTATTGGTCTTTTCAAGAGTTATACTGCACAAAGCCCTAACCATTTCTATATTAATTGTATCCAACAGAAGGGTGAACATCGAAAAAGATTCTCTCTTAAATTCTTGAATAGGATTTTTCTGACCATAGCCTCGTAAATTAACGCTTTGTCTTAACTGATCCATAACTGCAAGATGGTCCTTCCAGTGTTGATCAAGAGCTCTTAGCATAACTGCTTTTTCAAAAGTCCTCATTGACTCACTTCCAACAGTCTTTTCTTTAATCTCGTGAGTTAAAGCAAAGCCTTGCAATACAATTTTAAGAACTTCTTCTACATCTCGCCCATCATCTAAGCTTTCTTGTATTGGAATATCAGTCGCATAGTCGGAGATCAATACCTTATGTAAAGCCTCAACATCCCAATCTTCTTCAACAACTTTTGAAGAAATAAATTCATTGAAAATATTAGTAATAACCCCGTCTCGAATCTTCTCATACCGCTCCTTAACATCTTCGGTGCCCATTAGCTCATCACGAAGCTGATAAATTACTTTTCTTTGATCATTTGCTACATCATCATACTCAAGAAGGTGTTTTCGAGCATCATAATGCATTCCTTCTACCTTCTTCTGCGCATTAGCAATTGTTTTATTCAGCCAGCTATGCTCAAGAGCCTCACCCTCTTTCATACCAAGCTTCTTCATCATTGACGCTGTTTTTTCAGAAGCAAATATCTTCATTAAGTTATCTTCGAGTGACAGATAAAACCTTGTTGAGCCAATATCACCTTGCCTACCAGACCGGCCTCGGAGCTGATTATCAACCCTCCTAGATTCGTTTCTTTCTGTACCAATAATATGCAAGCCTCCTGAGTCTATGACACTTTTATGTTTAGCCCTCCAAGACTCTTTTTCATCTTCAGTAGCGCCATCTATTGGCCTTCCACCTAAAACAATATCCGTCCCTCTTCCAGCCATATTTGTTGAAATTGTTACAGCCCCTGGAGCTCCAGCATTTGCAATAATTTCTGCCTCACGTTGGTGTTGCTTGGCATTTAGAACCTCATGTTTAATTTTATTCTTAATTAGCAGAGCAGAAACGCTTTCAGAACTTTCAATACTATTTGTTCCTACCAATACTGGTTGTAAAGTTTTTTGACACTTCTGAATGTCTTTCATAACAGCATCAAGTTTTTCACTCATAGTTCCAAAAATTAGGTCCGAGTGATCAGCCCTAGATGAGCTTGTATTGGGCGGAACAACAACAACCTCAAGACCATAAATATCTTGGAGTTCAGAGGCTTCTGTTTCAGCAGTTCCAGTCATTCCAGACAGCTTCTTGTAAAGCCTAAAATAGTTTTGATAAGTTATCGATGCCAAAGTTTGGTTTTCTTTTTTAATACTCACACCTTCCTTTGCCTCTATTGCTTGATGCAAGCCTTCAGACCACCTTCTTCCCTCCATAGTCCTTCCAGTGAATTCATCAACAATTACAACTTCATCATCTTTAACTAAGTAGTCAACATTTTTTTTAAATAATATATGCGCCCTTAAGCCTGACAATAAATGCTGCATCAAAATAATATTACTAGCATCATACAAGCTGGCTTCTGCTGGCAAAACACCTGCATCTATAAGCATCTCTTCTGCCTTTACGTGTCCATCATCTGAAAGAAAAACCTGTTTATGTTTTTCATCAAGCGTGTAATCACCTGGAACTAAAACCTGAACTTCTTTGCCTTCTCCAACTTCAGTTTGAAGCGTGAAGCTTGGAATCATCTTATCTATAGCGTTATAAACTTCAGAATGATCGCCTGTTGGACCAGATATAACTAATGGTGTTCTTGCTTCATCGATTAAGATTGAATCAACTTCATCAATAATTGCAAATGCTAATGCTTTTTGAGTTTTTTGATCCTGAGAAAAAGCCATATTGTCTCTAAGATAGTCAAATCCAAGCTCGTTATTAGTTGCATATGTGACATCACAAGAATATGCTTTTTGTTTTTCTTGGCTAGACATTCCTGAAACAACAGTTCCAACTGAAATCCCAAGAAAAGAAAAAATTTTTCCCATCCATTCAGAGTCACGCTTTGCTAAATAGTCATTCACAGTGACAATATGAACTCCTTTTTCAGCAAGTGCATTTAGATAGGCTGGCAGGGTTGCAACTAAAGTCTTTCCTTCTCCAGTACCCATTTCCGAAATACTGCCCTCGTTAAGAACCATGCCGCCAATGAGCTGGACATCATAATGCCTCAGACCTAAAACCCTTTGACTTGCTTCTCTGACAACAGCAAAAGACTCAGCTAGAATACTTTCTTCACTCTCTTTATTATTAAGCCTCTCTTTTAACTCTGCTGTCATCGAGATAAGCTCGTCATCATTCATCGAGCGCATCCTTTCTTCCAATGAATTAATTTTGGAAACTTGGCCGTTATACTTTTTTATTAGCCGGTCATTATGAGACCCTAAAACTTTTGACAAAACATTATTTATAATACTCATAGAAGAGGAACGAAATTAATTAATAAAACTGAGGTATTTTCTCATATATGCAGGACAAAACAAAAGGAAACCCTACAAATTTTAAAGTTGGGAGTAATCTAAGCTCTTTATTTGAAAAAGCAAAAGAACACAACCACTTTAACGCCTTAATTAAGACACGGTTTTCTGACCAATTTAAAGGCCTTAATCTTTGCTTTTTAGGCTCTCAAAGCGTTACTTTGCTTGCTAAAAACTCATCCATAGCCTTCCGAGCTGAAAAACAAAAAACAAAGCTCCTCTCTTTAATTAAACAAATCGAGGGCCTAACAAATATAAAATCAATCACTATTAAAGTTAATAAAAAAAACTACTAAGCATTTGAGTCATTTTTTGCTTTTAAATATCAACCATTTACATTATAATGGTGCGGTTTTTCATCTAAATATCATTCGGAATTTTAATGTCAGAACAGACAATTGACCTAAAGAAAAGACGTTTTTTAACCAAAGCTACTAGTGTAGTTGGGGCGGTTGGTGTTGGTTTTGCAGCATGGCCTTTTTTATCAACATGGAAACCGTCGGCTAAAGCTAAAGCGGCTGGAGCGCCTGTAGATGTTGATATTTCTAAATTAGAGGCTGGCCAGCTTGTTCGTGTCTTATGGCGTAAAAAACCTGTTTGGATATTTAAACGTGATGAAAAAGCACTAGAGTCTCTTGACTCAAAAGACCTAATTAAAAATCTTGATGATCCAGATGGCACGGGCAACTCTAAAAACCAACAACCAAATTATGTAACATCTAATTTTCGAGCTATCAAGAACAAAGAAAATGTTGCTGTTATCGTTGGGGTTTGCACGCACTTAGGCTGCTCTCCAACATATAGACCAGAGCCTGGTGCAGCTGACCTTGGTGGAGACAGTTGGAAAGGTGGTTTTTATTGCCCATGTCATGGCTCTAAGTTTGACCTTGCTGGAAGAGTTTATGCAGGTGTACCTGCTCCAACTAACCTAGTAATACCTCCGTATCAATACGTCACTGATTCATTGATTCGTATTGGAGTTGACCAACAAAAAACATAAGAGAAAATATGAATAATAAACAAAGTTGGATAGACCAAAGATTTCCATTAACCAAGGTTATTAATGAGCATTTAGCCGAATACTACACCCCCAGAAACTTTAATTTCTGGTATTTCTTTGGGGGATTAGCAGTGGTGATGCTTATAATGCAGTTGGTTACTGGAATATTCTTAACTATGCATTATAAGCCTGATGCAGAGTATGCTTTTGCCTCAGTTGAATATATTATGAGAGACGTTGAATGGGGTTGGTTTATACGCTATATGCATTCAACGGGAGCCTCTGCTTTTTTTGTAATAATTTATCTTCATATGATGCGTGCCCTTTTATATGGCTCTTATAAGGGGCCAAGGGAATTGATATGGATACTTGGCATGGTGCTATATATTCTTTTATTAGCCGAAGCTTTCATGGGCTATGTTTTGCCTTGGGGGCAAATGTCATTTTGGGGTGCTCAAGTAATTATTTCACTTTTTGGCTCAGTTCCCATTGTAGGGCCAGATCTATTAATTTGGATATTAGGTGATTATGCAGTTGGTGATGCGACTTTAAATCGTTTCTTTTCATTACATGTTGTTGTCATTCCACTTATTCTTGTTGTTCTTGTTTTTTTGCATATTGTTGCTCTTCACCACGTTGGATCAAACAATCCAGATGGAATTGAAATAAAGAAAAATAAAGATGCAGACGGTATTCCAAAAGATGGAATCCCTTTTCATCCATACTTCACAATTAAAGATAGTGTTGTTGTTGTTGGATTTTTATGGATATTTTGTGCTGTGGTTTTTTATGCGCCCGCACTAAACGGATATTTTCTTGAGGCTCCAAACTTCATCGAAGCTAACCCACTTAAAACTCCAGAACATATTGCGCCATTATGGTACTTAACCCCCTATTACTCTGTATTAAGGGCAATTCCTCCCCTATTCGGCTCACAATTTCCTGGAGTATTAGGAATGTTTGCAGCACTTGGAGTGTTTTTCCTTCTCCCTTGGCTAGATAGAAGCCCAGTTAAATCAATACGCTATCGAAGCCCAATATATAAATGGATTCTTGGGACTTTTGTTGTAAGCTTTATTATGTTAGGCTGGCTTGGTGTTCAACCGGTTACCCCTTTATATGTTTTACTGGCTCGTATTTTTACGACCTTGTATTTTTCATTTTTTATCTTAATGCCCTGGTTTAGCACTCTTGGAAAAACCAAAGAGGTTCCAGAGAGGGTTACTGGATAATATATGAGAATAAAATTAAAATTAATAGTTGGTTTATCTGTTCTTC
>Ga0209816_1001944_pt1 | contig 15031 bp, 10 predicted proteins | sample CoawatmetaG01DNA_FD_187509 | JGI IMG/M metagenome (GOLD analysis project Ga0209816, IMG submission 187509) | Marine microbial communities from the West Antarctic Peninsula - Coastal water metaG017-DNA (SPAdes) (version 2) | ecosystem: Environmental > Aquatic > Marine > Coastal ... | reverse complement strand
GTTAGAAAAAGAAGTAAATATTATGAGTTTAAGAATAAAAGACTTAGATTCGCAAAATACAGACCTTATTTCTAAGATTAAAGACATAGAGGAATACAATAAAAAGAATGAATCTATGCATAGGTTAATAAACCACAAAATTACACCTAAAAACAAAATAGAAATAGAATTAAATTTAATTAGATTTTTCAATGGGTTATAGTAAAGATAATTTAGACGAGTTAATGGCATCAAAATCATTAGCTACTAAGCAGAAGATAAGTGAATTTCTACGCATAGATTGTAAGATGTATGCCAATTTAGGAACTGACTCCACAAATAAAGAAATTAAAGAGGTGAAGGCTATATCTAAAAGAATATATAAGCACATACAAGTACTAGACTTAACAATGGGAACAAACTTTTTAAACGCAATAGACTCTAAGTAAAATGCCTTTAACATACTATCAACAATCAAGATTAAAGAACATAAACCTGTTGATGGGAGAGATACACGACTCTACTAATAAGATATATGAACACTTAGCAGATAGAGAAAATAAGGAAGTTAGAGTTGAGATTAAGTTACTTATTAAGAAGTTAGAAAATCTTGTAGGTTCTTTGGAGGATGAGTCTTAAGACTTGTAGAGACTGCAAAGAAGAAAGACCATTTAATTTTTTTTGGTCTGCCGGAATTAAGAAGGGCAAGAAGTACTACAGAAGAGTATGTAAGATTTGCTACAACACCACAAAGCATAGCTACAAGCATAAGGTTAAGTCTTGGTTTGAGGGCTACAAGCAAAAATTAGAGTGCTTAAAGTGTGGTTACTCTAAGAAGACGCACGAATCGTTTAACGTAAAAGCTCTACAGTTTCATCACAATGATGACAACAAAGAGTTCGCTGTGTCCGAGGGAGTTTGTCACGGGTTATCAATGAAAAGAATAGTTAAAGAAATACAAAAGTGTCAGGTACTTTGTGCTAGATGCCACGCTGAACATCACTATGAGATTTGAATCTGAAGGGGACTTAACAAGAGAGAATAAAGCTATAACAAAATTTGTTAGCTTGTTTGATGGTAGCTTTAAGAAGTTAGGACCTAACGATATTGATTACAGAGTGTTTAACAGCAGTAAAGAGCTCATTGCTTACGTAGAGGTCAAAGGAAGGTTAAGACCTATAAAAGAAGCCTATCCTCTGCCTGTTGCAGCTCGCAAGATTGTTAAGCTATGCGATAAGAGATTGAATCCTGTAATGATATGGGCTTGCGAGGATGGTATCGTTTACGCTAAGGTATCAGATATACAGGGCAGTATTAGATGGGGCGGTAGAAAGCCAAGAACTAACTCAGTTAATGACGAGGAGCTAATGATTTATTACGAACAACAAAAAGCCTTTAAGTATGTACGATTTTAAAAAACCTAACATCAAAGATTTTATCTTTGCGATATTAGTCAACGCAATAATTATTTACACTATTTATTACTTTATATAAAAAGGAAATCCGTATATTTACAGTCTACTAAACTAAAAGGTTAATGGAATCTGATTTCGGTCAATTCTGTTGACTTTTTTTTATCTACCACTTTTTCTTCCACTACTTCTAGAGCTTCTTGAATTAACTCCTCTACCTCTAATACTAGATTTGTTTCTATTAGTTGATTTTTCGTAGTTATACTTAGCATCTTTTTCTATACGCTTATTTTTTATTTCATCAGACTTTGCATCCTTAATAGCTTGACGTTCTAAATACCCATCTGATTTAGGACCAAAAGTTTCGTTCCACAACTTTTTATTATAGCGTTTCATATCAGTCTCGTTGTCGTACTGACCTAACTTATCCTCTTTAATTTGCTTAGCTGATTTTCCTTTAGGTCTGTAAGAAGAACTTATACCAAGCATATCGTAAACATTCTCTTCGTTGAAGTCTCCTGTAACTGTACGTGCAAGTCCAATGAACGGGTCGAACTGTACTCCTGCTGCAAACTCTAACAAACCACGTGTAGTATTACCAATGACCTTAGCGTAGTCACCTTTTTCAACGCCCTTCGATATCTTCTTTATCTTTTGATACACACCACCAATAGGGTTAACAACATCACTAACAGGCTTGTTGCCTACACCTTTAGCTTTATTAGCTATCTCCTCAACTACAGTCCCTAGCATTGGTATCTTATATATCTGATTCATACCAACCATAGCCTCACCCATCTTCTGAAGTACTTCCTCTCTATCCTCTTCATCACCTTTAAGCATCTTGGCAGCGTTCGCAGTCACAGCAAATAGTACGTTAGCTACGCCTAGGTTTAAAAATAAAGACCTTATATCCTTAGAACTAGGAGATTTCTTTCCTGAGATAGCTCTAGTAATGTTTGTGTATGATTGCATAACCTTATTCATCTGCAAGAATAAAGTGCTACCAAACATTGTAAACGCTCTAGTATAAGGACTCTTAGCCATCTGAAGAGGAATCTTCTCAGTACCCCTACGGGTTTGCTGAGTAGCGTTATAGTCTTCAAACTTTGCCATAGCTTCAGCCTCACTCATACCATTAGCTATGTCACGATTATAGTTAATCATATAACCCATCACACCCATCACGTCACCTATTACTGTAGGTGCTGCGGCTACAGTCTTAAGTGCTTGTCTAATCTTACCGATAGGTGGCTTGCCTGATTCCTTATAAATCAATCCACCCGATTCAAGAGAATGAACGTCACCCTCTAATCCTTGAAGTAGACGCTCTTGAAGCATTGGAGACATTTCCCAAGCTCTCTTCACGTTAGACTTAAAGTTTACCATTAAGTTTGCTGCGTCTACCATAAACATAACAGCATCAAGCCCGGGTATTTTCTTCTGACCCTTTGGTTGGTACGAGTAATCTTCGTATGCATTAACAAAGGATGTGGCTTGTTTTGGTATCTGCATTATCTTTAAAGCTAAAGCAAAGCTAGTGTACTTGGTTTGGAGTTTATCTAATATACTAGGCTCTAAAGCACTCTGATAAGAGCCCGGATTTACATCCATATTTATAGCGTTCTTCACAGCCTTAGTCAAACCTGCTTGCTCTAATAAAACTTTTACTGAAGGAAAGTTCATTATAGCAGCTAGTTTTTTAACTGTAGGAGCATAGGCTTTAAACCTCTCCATTGAGTCTATGTGATTATCTAAAACCTCAGTAAAGTTTGCATTCAAATCAATCTCACCCTCAACATTATCTCTATCCTTAAGAGCGTCAGCAAATTGAGCGTCCTGTATACCTCTGAAATCACCATCCTCTAACATCTTAGAGTTTGTTTTTTCTTGATAAGTTTTAGTAGGGAAATAGTTATCAATGTAACTAAGGTTAGAGTCGTTAACGTCTCTGTAAACCTCGTTGGTTTCATTATAGTACTCAGTACTTAAGTACTCCACCATCTTATCTACAAACTCAACAACATCTTTACCTAGAATATCTTTATGAATTTCGTCTATTTTTTCTTGAGTAAAACCTTGTTTTATTAATTTATTACGCTGACCTTCGTTCTTCCAAAGAGCTATTATTCTCATTAGCTCATTAGCAGAGAAGTCCATATCACCAATTACTTTTCCATTTTCTTTTATACCACTTATAGTGTGGACACCTGTGTAAAGTTTATTCTTTATATCAGCGTAGCTATTAATACCTGTTATAGTTTTAGCTATAGAGTCAAGTTTCTTACGTTTAACTTGAAGACCTTTAGTGTAATTACTTACAGCCCTGTTTAGTGGCTTATATATATTGTCAGTAAAAAATGTTCCTGATTTATCTAAACCATTGGTTAGAGTACCTAAATGAGTTAAAGAGTTTTTAAAAGCCTGCATAGACTTAGAGAATGATTTGAAATCAAAAACACCAACGTAGTCAGATATAGCTTTACCCAAACCTTTACGCCAAATTTTAGATTCTATATCTCTCTGCTCTTTCTTTAGTTGAGTGGGACCTTTAACTGTACCATCCTCATTATAAAGTTCAGAGTAACCATCATTAATATCTTTATCTGCCTGCTTCTTAGTCTCTTTAATCTCGGCTCTAAACGCTTCCTTTCTTAATTGAAGTGCTGAACGACCACCTTTTTTACCTTCTTGAACATCGTTAAGTAAAGACTCCAACTGTTCTAGAGTCATGTTGTTTATGTCTTTAACAGAATCTAAACTTTCGTATGCGTACACCTTCTGCTTTTGAGTTGGAGTAAGGCTATCAAAATCCTGTTCAAGCAGTGTATCAATATCACTAAACAGTTTAGCTTTAATTTCGGCTGCAGTCTTATTATCTATAGCCATAGCTAAAACCTTTTTCATCGCATTAAAGAATGCTGCAGTCTCAGGGTCAAACGATTTAGATTTCTTAACAGCATCATTTACTTTACCTGCGATGTCTTGAATTATAGACTTCTTTAATCTACCTTCAGACTTGTTGTACACGTTTTCCATATAGTCAACAAACCTATCAACTTGAGCTTCACTTGTTACATCTGTAGCTGCAAATCTTTTTAGTATACGTTGTGCTTGACTATTAGTAAGGTTTCCTTTCTTAACTAACTTACCCACCTCGTCTGCTAAGTTCTTCTCAGCCTCAAGGATAAACTTTTTCATATCCTTACCACCTCTTATAGCATCACGAATACCCTGTATAATACCATCAGCGGTAGATAATGTTACTTGGTCGCCTTTCTTTATGCCTAGTATTCTTTTGACGGACGGTGATGTTTTTTCTTTAGCTCCAAGTTTTTTTCTTAAATCTCTTACAGCGGTTTCTTTTTGTATATCGGTAGCGGCTATATACGCAGGAGTTGATTGAAGAACAGTTACGGCACTATCAATCTTAGCCTGAAAACTCTTTTCTCTCTTACCTGTCTTCTCATACTTACTTACTAAGTCGGTAATGATGTCAAACATCTTCATACCACCCGATACGGTAGTCTCAATCTTAGAGCCTTTAATTTTTTTATTAGCCTCCTTAACCTCAGCCATTGCTTCAGTTATAGATTTAGCATCTAAGCCTCTTTGCTTTAATGTAAATTCTATTTGCTTATCGCTCATACCAAGAGCCAATGCTTCCTTAATTGTAGCCTTAACATCTTTACCAACCTCAAACCTAGCCTTGGATGCTTGAGCCTCAGCCTTTGCATCGAATTTGGTTTTAGATTTAGCATCTAAAGGTTTACCACTAAACAAGTCAGCAAGACCTGTGTTAATAAATTCATCAAGCGTTAGATTCTCTATGTCCTTTATATTACCTTTAAACAATTCATCAGACGTAGTAAAGTTTTGTTTTATGTATTTAAAGGTGGCGTTCATCCACTCCTTAAACTTAGACTCTTGAGCTGCGTTAGTTATAGCCTCACCTTTAGTAGCCATAAGTTCTACTAAGGCTTCCTCTCTAGCTAACTTCGTGTCACCATACTTTTCAATTGCAGCTTTTAAGGCATCAGTACCTTCAACTAACTTTAAACCACGAGCCAAAAGAGCTGTACCTTTTTTACCTGAAGCATCTGAACGTAAGAAATCAGTCCATATATGACCGAACTCGTGTATTGGTGTAGCTAAAGAATCAAACGCAGGGTTTATAAATATCTTACCATCCTTAGTTAGACCAAGAATAGTTTTACCATTAGACTCTTGAGTTCTAACACCGGGTTGGTTTAATATAGCGTCAAACTCAACCTGATTTGTAGCTACATTAACTGATGGGAATGCAAACTTTAATTTACCAATTAAAATATCTAGATTAGACATATTACTTGTGGGAGCGTCACCTTGGAATGCACCGTCATTTGCGGCTGTTCCCATTGTTTGACTTGAAACGTTTAATTGGCTAGGTGTTTCACCTGATATATCTTTTTTAAATATACGAGATGCTTTAGCTCTCCAAGTAGGGAACAAGTCAATACCATTTGTAGGATTTTCAATAAGAGCTATTGCCCTACCCTTTGGACCTGTCCCGTAATTTCCGTGGTCTATATCTATAACACCTCCGTTAATAACGTCAATACCAACAATAGAAACAACGTCTCCTTTATTGGCTTTCATCATTGAAGGTTCACCTAAAGCATTGTATATATTATTAGAAAGAAATACATCAGATTTTTTATCGTTTTGATTGTTGTATAAAGCTCTGAGTATAGGATTTTTTATAAGACCTTCCATCTTATCACCCTTTTTAAATCTTTCTATTTTTTGAGTTTTAATACCGAGTGTTAAGTTTGTAAATATACCTGCCCTCTCGTCTAGAGCTAAAGTGTTTTTAACATCACCCTTAGCTCTATTAGAAGCATCAACACTAACAGCGTCTAATAAACCACCTAAGTCTGTTATATTATTTTTACTAATAAATTTTAATATTGATTTATGTGATTTACCCTTTTTGGTCTTTAACCTTTCAATTAAACTATTTAATGCAGCCTGTTGATTTTCAATTGGCTTGGAGTTAATTTCAGGGGCTAGGTATCTAAGGGCAGCTTCGTTAGAATTAACTGCTGTATTACTCATACGAACAATAGCCATAGGTACGTGACCTTGAGGTAACTTACCGTCAGCCCATAACTTATCAAACGTAGCTTTATTGTCGTTATATAATTTTAATGCATCATTATATTGGGTTTGAGATTTAGACCTTTCAACGCCTGCCCAAGCAGCTTTTTTATTCTTACCTAGAACATTAAACATTATACCACCCGCTACCTCCATAGCTTTACCTACTGCATCTTTTATAGTCCCTGCTGCAAGTATATCTGATATACCTGTAATCATAGGGATGCCATCGAAATAACTAATTGGCTTAACTAAATCAGATTCATTATCAACCCCTATATCAACTAAGTCTTGTTCTGATAACTTCGTAGCCGAGTTACTTTCTTCTATGGGGTTTACTTTGGTTGAAGATTTATCCTCTGTAGGAACGGTAAAGTTTTGCTCATCTTCATCCATCTTATTCATTTCATCTACAATCTCAGATAGTTCTTGGTCTTGGGTTTCTAACCCGTCTAATCTAAATCTAGTACCACCATCTACTTCCGGACTGACATCAGATTCTTGAATGGCATCGGCTTGTTCTTTTAAAAGTTGCTCTTTATTTGATTGTATCTGTTCTGCAGTTGGGTTTGCTACACCTTCTTTATTAAGTGCCTCTACTGCAAACTCCTCAGTCACTACATTAGTTGTAGTACTAACATCGTCACCATCAACTGTAATGTCAGTCTCTCTAGCCTCACCTTCTGTGATAGGGTTATCTTGTAGAGATTTAATTTTAGCTTTTATTTCTGCTGCTTTATCTTTAGCGAACTGAGTTTTATTTCCTTCTAAATTATTTAACTCAACCTGAAGTTCTGTTATTGCATTTAATGTAGGCTCGTTAATATTAGAATCAACACTTAGTATATCATTTTTTATGTTGGCTTCTTTAAACTTCTCGTCATATATTAATTGTAGTTCAGAGTCGTTTTCTATATTAATGTCGGCTGCAAGTAATTGTTCAGGAGTTGACTCTCGTAAAAACTTAGCCATCATAGGACCCGACACCTTAGCATCATTTCCCGTTCCATTAATATTATACTTAGGAGATTTATATAGACCATACCCTACAGATATTGGTGCTGTAGCTGTACCTGCTACACCTTCAAATAAAATCTCAGCTACATCCATCTCTTGACCTGCAGCTAACCTACCTGCTACTTCACCTACAGAACCACCTACAGCCTCTGTTAATCCACCTGCTGCTGAAGCTACTAATTTTCTACCTGTAGCTGTTGCTACTGACGTAGTTACTTTGCTAGCTATACCACTAAAAACTGCATCTACAGCTCCTATGGTTAATCCTCTAGCTACTGCTTTAAACCTAATGTCATCCATCATCTCTTCGTCCTGAAGAACTTCACGGATATTTTCATTAGTCATTGGTTTATCACCAAGTTGTTCTTGAAGTAATTCTGAGTATGTAAGCCCTGCTTCTAGGGCTGTACCTGCACCACCCATAGCCCCGGATATTGCACCACCTGCGGTAGTAAAAACACCAAGAGGTCCTGCTGAAAAACCCGTAGAACCTATTGCCGCACCTGCTCCCGCACCTACTGCTGCACCCGCCAACACAGCAGGCGTTAGCATAGCACTAACAGAGGATACAAATAGTTGTGGTATAACAGTTGGGTTAGAGGCTACACCTTTTATGAAACCAAGAACACCACCACCATCTTTTTGATATATTTTTTGAAAGTCACGCATTTCATCAGATTCACCTGCGTCCTGCATTCTTTTTTGTGCAGCTATAAAGTCTTGAATATCTTCATCGCTTGCATCAGCACCCTTTGCAAATAATTCAAGCGACTCATCTACTGAGCCACCCTGTGCTTGACCTGCAGAACCGGCTCTATATAAATCCCCAAATAAATCTGTAACTACATTCTTACCGAATGTTCTTTCAAGAGCTGTATCCTTCTCGCCTTGTTCATACACAGCATCTGAGAAGTCTAAATCAACATCTCTATTTCTTAGAGAGAACTCTTCAGGAGCTAAGTCTGTTGGAACAGACTCGTCTACAACTAAAACCTCTTGCTCGTCTAATGATTGAGGGTTAGCATCTTGTATTGGAACTGAAACATCCGATGAGATAACTTCTTCCTGAGCTTCCGGTGTAATGGATTCCGTAACGTCCTCTTGAACAATAAGCTCTGAATCGTCTTTTTTTTTTACTCCAACAAGGGTTGAAAATTCTTCTATAGACTTTTCGTATCCTTGCTCTTTAACGTAATTATAGTTATCATTTAAGACATCATTATTTTTTTCAAGTAATAATGAAAAGTCTTCTATAGATTTTTGGTATCCCTTTGTTACAGCCCTATTGTAAAGGTCTTTTAAAACTTGCTCGTTCACTGTTTTTATATTTTAGAATAGTCTACTTTGCTAGGAGAGTTATACCCCTCTTTATCAAACCCATAAAACTCAGCAAGACCACTTGCATCAGATATACCTCTAGCCTTTAAGTAATCTCTTAGTTTTTTCATTTCCGTAGTATCACCGGAGTCAGTCCAATTATTTGTGTCTATTGTAACACCTTCTTTTTCGTCAGGGAATGATATATAAATTTCGTTAGATATTATTTTTCCTGTAGCATCTTTTGATGTTTCAATTACCATATCATCAAACCCTTCTAATGAACCACCTCTTTCAGTTAACTTTAATACCTCAGTCTTAAAGTCAGCCTCTTTGTCAATCTCATCAAACAAATCTCTAGATATAGCTTTATCGACTATTGAAGAAATTTCTTTTACATAACCGGCTTCCTTTTCTTCTGTAGATTCAACTTCAGTACTAGAATCATAAACACTTAATTCCCCTTCGTCATCGTAACCCATTTTATCCATTGCATCTGTAACATCTAGCTCATTAGCTACTAATGCTGACATTGACTCAACAAAACTTCTTTTATTTTCCATTGGCACGTCTATAGTTTCAGGCTTACCATTTATAAACCTTGTAACTTTAAGAACATTACCTACCCTATTAATACTTTGAATATCTTTATTAGCACTAATTATATAGTTAAGAGATGCGTCAATCTCAGCCTCAGAACCGTCATATATTTTACCAATCTTACCAACATAGTTAGCTACAGCTTTTTTATCTTTTGCATCCTTAGCTTCCCACTGCGTAGGCTTGTTCAGCTTGTTTAGTTGAGCACTTTTTATTAAAACATTAAACTCCTCGTTATCTCTTTGAAATTCAAGTTCTATATTATCCTTTTCTAATTGAGTTTTAGCTGCACTCATATCAGATGTATGCTTTGCCGCACGTTCTTTCATAACAGCTTCAGTATTCTCAATAGAAATACTCATTGTTCTTAGCTCTTCAGGATTCTTTTTAGCTAAGTGTTTTATAAATTGGTCTATCTTTTTATTGGACAATCCTAAAGCCTTTAACTCTAATGGAGTTTTCTGAGATATAATATTTATTTTTTGTTTATCAGCCTTAACTCCTAATTCAAGTTTCTCAAAGTTAATGTCTTTAGTCCTCGTAAAGTAATCAATAGCCTGTTGTGTTTGCTCGTTAGCTAATATCTGTGACTGTTTCTTTTCTTTATCAAACTCAGTAACCTCTACACCTATTTTAGAATTTATAGATGTCCTAAGTATCTCTGAGGCTTCTTCATTTTGCTTCTTCGTAAGCAAAGGTTCTGACGCTCCACTATTAGGATTTGTTGAGTTAGGAACTAGATATATAACACCTTCCTCCTGCACATCAGGAAGTTTATTGGTGTCTAGAGTTACAAACCTATATTCTTTATCTGCTCTGTTTGTAAGTATACTAGCTGCGTTGTGAGTATTAACTAACTCTCTTTGTATTAAATCGTTTGTAGCTTTTACAAAGTCTTCACTCTGAAGCATAGTTGTTTTCGTACCCTCTGATGTATTTGGGTCGTTAAGTATCTTTTGAAATTTCACATCATACTCTCCCTTGATGCCTTCAGAAAACTCTTTAATATCGAAGTTGTTTATCTTACGCTCAACGCTATTCTTTAAGCTGAAGACTGACTTTCTATCACTAGGGTCTGAAGACATAACCATATTTCCGTTACCATCGTCAACCATCTTAGCTACAGACATCTGACCCGAAACAGGGTCTATATAGATACCTGAGCTAGAAGGGTCACCAAAGGCTTGTAATTGTGCGTTTTGGTATACCTCTTCAGCAGATGCCTCTCCTGAACCTGCTCTTAATAAACTTGCATCGTAGTTTGTATTAAACGTCTTAGACACATTGAACATATCTGTAGTTCCCTGCTGTAGGTTTGCACGCATTGCGTTGTAATCCCTTAAAGGTAACTGTCCTGACTTAAGTTTCTTATCTAAGTCAAGCATATACATTGAAGCATCATCAGCAAACCTAGCCATCCTTTCATTAGAACCATCGTGCTGACCTTGAGGTGTGTCGTTAAACTCACTCATATAGTCACGTGACTCAGTATCAAGTTGTGTCTTTAAATCCTCTCTTCTTTTTTGCTCAGTCGCCAACTTAGCACTGAGGTCAGTACTAATCTGACCCCAATCAACACCTTCAACAACAGGTCTTTCGCTTTGCTTGTAATATGACTTAGCCATTATCTACGTGGGTTTATTAGATTAAGGTATTGTTCTTGGGTTAATCCGCTACCATTCACTCCGGATTGCATAAATGCACCTAAAGGATTAGGTATGTTTTGATTAATCAACTGAGGGTTTTGCAAATTAAACATTGCCGATGTGTTTTGAAATTGTTGAGCAAGGGTAGGTGCTTGCTGCATAGGAGGTGGTGGAGGACCTTGAGGGATTAATTGAGCTTGAGGTGTAGTAGGAGGTGTTATGCTACTAACCGTAGTAGGAGTTAAAGTTACAGCCGTATTATCAAGTTTTGGGTCATTCTGTTTATACAACTCAGAGTTTTGATACATACCCATACCAAAGTCTGCGACTCCACTTACTGCTGATTGTACGGCTGCATTTGATGCATTCTGTGCCTGTGCTGATGCAATACCGGCTCCCTCTGCTTGGGCTAAACTTAAGTCAGATTTTGCTGTACCCAACCTAGACTCCTCTGTGGCTACTAGATTTTGTAGAGCCTCCAAGTCTTTAGTTTGATTGTCTGTAATACCTTGTTGTGCTACATTAGATTGAGCTAAAACCCTACCTGCTGTAGCTGCACCACCTCTCTCTGACTCTTTACCAACCTCCATAGCTTGGGCTGCTGATTGAGCTATAGCCTCTCTTTGATTTTCGTAAGGTGTCTTGCTAATACCAAGCTGCTCAAAATAGTTTACATCAAGTTGAGCCTCAGCCTTTTTAAAAGCTTCATCTGCTGCTTTTGAAGCGTCCTTAGCTAACTTGTTTTGTTTTGATGCTTGAGCGATAGACATCCCTGTAGATGCTAAAATTGTTCCCGCTGCTATTATTGTTGTTGCTGCCGCCATATTATAATTCTTTAATCATTTCTTTATTGTATGAATCTCCCGTGGTATAACCTTGCTGCTCATAAACACCAATAAGTCCGTTATGCTTTATTAAGGCATAAGCGAACTTATTATCTAGGTTCTTTGCAACTGATGTTAATGTCTCTATCAAGATTGATAATGCTTCTTTACGTGATTCCTTATACTGTTTGTTTGATATAATCCAATCTACCCAAGCTACTTTTGAGTTGGTGTTGTATAGAAATCCTGCACATACAGGTGTATCACCATCCCAAACTATTATACCACCTTGACCATCCTGAGGTAAGAAGTCTCTGCAAGGAGCTTCCCATCCCCAATCCTTCCACCACCCTTTAAGGATGTTGTCGTAATCTTCGTGCTGTAGTGGAGTAGTTTTAAATTTCATTTAGTAGCAAAGATACTAAATTTTAAGGATAACTTTTCATTAGCTCCGACTCAATAGCGAACAGCTCACTTGCTGTCGTTACTGTATTAGGTAGTGTAAGAGTTACCTCAGCGTAATGACCCATAACTCCAAGAGATTCAGCCTGTGCGTTCTTAAAGTACATAACAAAATCACCTGTAGTTGGTGTGTATGTTCCTGTTACGTCAGTTATAATACTAGGAAAATTTTGACCTACAGGTATTCCTGTATAAATACCTACAAAAGACATAGTACCACCTGACCCTGCGTATATTGCATCACCAATAGATAGCTGACTATTAATTTCTATTCCAATTGTAAAGAATATTGTACTACCGGCATTAACAAGTACTTCACCTAATCCTCCGTTTGCTCTAGACCTAAAGTCAGACTCAGTTAACGTACCACCTGCAGTAGCACCATTGGTTCTAACATAAGCAAAATAGTTCCCCTCTTTCTTAACAAACGATGTGTTTGTTATTGAGCTCGACTGAGCCGCTACATCTGTAAGTATCTCAGCAGACCACGCATCAGTAGACTCAAGGTTAAGAGTCTTAAAGAGCTTATTATCTAAAGGATTTTCATTGATAACAGTCTTAATAGATGATGAATAAGTAACTCCATAATAACTATTACGTGTAGCATTAGTATTGTGCCTGTAAAGTTGACCGTTATTAAAGCTGTAGAAATAGTTATTCATCCCTATCATATACTCAGGGTTGTAACTGTAAAACGAAGGAAATCCTTTAGACCCCTCGCTGTATGTAAGTGTATAATTCGCCATATCTTTATTTTTTATTGACAGGGTAGGACATTACTAATAATATTATTTATAACTTTAAATGAGCAGTTGTTATTTGCACCACCTCCTGTAGCTTCAGGGAAATAAGTCCTTAAAGACTTCCAATACCCGTCAGGTAATTCATTATAAATTCCGGAACCTAAATTATCAGATGTAAAAATATAATCTCCGTTTTTAAACTGACCATTAACAGTTCCTCTAACCTTACCGTGGACTAACACTCTACTACCTAATGAAGAATCACAAGCATCATTATTGTCTTCTTGTACATTTAAATTTAAGCTTCCATTAAATTCATATAAAGACGTAGGGCATTCTACGGTTATATTAGCAGATGGTACTCCGCAAGGGTTTATAAGAGATACTTGTAGAATATCTAAAGCTGCAGTTGTTTTAGGAATATAAGTAATAATGTCACCCGTTGTGTTCGTTAAACCCGCTGAAGGTGACGTTAATTTATTTGCAAACGAATAACTATTTAAGCTTCCTGTAGGTTCAAACACTTGAGTGTTAGGGTTGTAATTATATGAAGGTAGCTCAGCACTTCCTGCAGTCCAATTAGAACACCCCGTTGAGGAATTAGCAAAGAAATAACTAGGGACTGTATCACTAGGTGCTGTGATAACATTATTTGTAGCTCCTGAAATACCAACAGATGAAAAAGAATTTACTGAAGGTGGCAACGCTCCCGTACCTTTAATAAAAATACCTGTAGGATTTATAGTATCAAGTTTAGTGACAACTTTTGATATAGTTACCTTTATAGCACCTAAACTAGCATTCATTTTATAATTAATAAAATTCGCTGAAGCTTCTACAGGTTCTATCGTAATATTTTGTTCACAAAGAAATTCACTGCAAGCAGGGCAATCCTCTACGGGAAGTAATCCGGAGGAAATCTGTCTTCTTGTAACTAATCCATCAGAGTAGTATCCGTCAGCAGCAAGAGTTGTTAAGGTGTTAGTTGTAAAAACACCGGTTGAGCTTTCTAAGTTAGCCCCATCCATAAAGAAAGAATTATATTCAGCCATTTTTTATTTTATTTTTAACAATCACAAGTTACGATTTCTATAGTAATACTTAAAGCCCCAATTGGAGTATAGCTAGGGTATGTGCTTGAGCAAACTTCTCTAAAGTTATTAGGAAATATCTCTTGAGTGCCACCTGATGTTGTTACATCTATAACAGAACTACCATTATTAGAAATTTTATAAGTGGTACTTACCGATGGGCTACAAGAACAAGAACAACAAACAGCCTCTAATCCTGCAGAAGTAATGTCTGAACTATAACACAATAAAGTTGAGTTAGCTTTTCTAAAGTCCCAAATTAAATATAGTATTTTATCAACACCTGATATTGTTCCTACATTAAAGTCAAAATTAAACGAAGGGTTAAAACCCAAAGGCAAACCTCCCGGTACAGGCAATGCATTTATTAAAGTATTTAAGTCAGTTGCATTATTATTATATACCGTAGAGGATAATAGAAATCTAAACCTATCAAGTCTATCTCCTGTATTTTGAACATCATAAGTATCACTTTGAGATTTAAAAGTTCTCATAGACATATCGCACCCACTAAACGGAATAATACCTTGACCTTGAATCCCATCATATATTTTATATGATGAAGCAAAAGGTGTTAGAGTATTTTGTATAAAATTTGAAACTTGACGTGGGCTTTCTGCCGTTTGCTCTGACCCTACTATATAATTCCAACCGTAATGTATTGACTTACCTTCCTCATCATTGTTTGTAAGAACAATAGCTCTTACTTGAAGTGGATTATTAGTTGGACATATAGATGTAACTGATATAACAGGCTTATCTGTAGCATTTACTTTAGTTATAGTAATTGTAAGCTCGTTA
>Ga0209816_1001939_pt1 | contig 15046 bp, 6 predicted proteins | sample CoawatmetaG01DNA_FD_187509 | JGI IMG/M metagenome (GOLD analysis project Ga0209816, IMG submission 187509) | Marine microbial communities from the West Antarctic Peninsula - Coastal water metaG017-DNA (SPAdes) (version 2) | ecosystem: Environmental > Aquatic > Marine > Coastal ... | reverse complement strand
TACCTCGTTTTTAGCAGCTTCTATATCCGGATCTTTAATTCCTAAGTCCCAAGTGTTTTGTCCTAACAACAAAGCAACACGTTGCCACCATTTGTGAGCAGGATCCATAGCGTTATCTAGCTGTAACATTAAATTAGATATTCTACCGAGCGGAATATTTGTAACCCCTTCAATAACATTACCAATACCAGACCAAATAGGATTATCTAAAGTTAAACCTCTTTTCTTAAACACGCCTTGATTAAATTGCTCTGTTTGTATAGATGAATATATCTTACGTAGTTTAGATCCTATTGGTGGAGAAAAACTAAGAATAGTAAGTAACGTGTATGCGTGGTCAGAATTAAACCCCTTATCTCTTTGCTCAAAGTATTCCATTAAAGTATTCTTAACCGTACTTATAGCTTTACCACCAACTCCAATGCCAGTTAACCATGAGTCAACCATTTGATTTAATATTCTCTCTTTCTTCTTATCAAAATCTTCCTCATCGTCATCTCCTAGTGAAGCATATAACGCGGATTGTAAAGCTCCAAATATTATACTCTGTACAACGCCATAGTAAGCGATTTTAGATATATGAGTTTTATAATCACCTCTACCGTTCGCTAAATCTCTAGTAGCTTTATTCATTATTCTAGCATACTGCATTGGAGTATTTTGGAATGCCAATATTAATCTACCAAGAGGAGATGCTTGTTGTTGTGATATCATATCAGGTCTAGCTGACTGCTGATTTACCTCTGTAGTTTCTTGAAAATCTAACCAAGCTTTTGCTTCAGCGTCCTTTTGCGACATGCCTTCTTTAACATATTTCTTTATTCTATTTCGTAACATACTAGCACCACCAATAGAAATCGCAAAACTATCCGCAATTTGTGTAGGTGTAAACCCTTTTTTAAGTAACCACGCTATAGCCGCTTTAGCTTTATTATCACTATTAGCAACGGCAGCTGAAAGTTCAGCCTCATTAATACCTCTTTGGTTACCAGATCTTCTTTGTTTTAAGTAAGGAGAATTCCATATCATAGAGAAATCGGTCCAGAATTGCTTTTGATTAGCAAAAGCCATACCAGCTTTTAGTGGATTGTTGTCTGTCCAGTTAATGTAGTTTGTTGCAGATATCGTTTGTAATGTAGCAGAACGTAAGTTCAAGAACATGATTGCTCCAACAGAGTTATTAACCCAGTTCATATAGCCATTTACCAACCTACTATTACCCGTTGGTCTATTCCTACCAGTCTCCATACGATATAACATATCTTCCAAAGCTTCTCTAAACTTAGAACCATATATAGCTTCTATTTTGTTTAAATTTTCAGGAGAAAACATCATGTTTTTATTCTCTATCCACTCAGCAAGAAAATCAGATCTTTTATCTCCAATCGTACCATCACTCAACAAGTCAGAAGCAATGCTTTCAGCTAACCAATAGTCTTTAGGCTGTGAATAACCATCTTCTTTTTTAGAAATTAAACCTATAGCGTCAGCGTAAACTTTCATCTCAGGATTATTTTCTATTATACTAGTCAAAGCCGCTAAATCTCTTTTTGATAAACCAGGAACTTCAAACCCAGCTTTATTCCAAAGATAAACTCTCATTGCTTGATCGTAAGTGTAGTCTAATCCATCTATTTTTTTATTTAACCTCTTTTTAACTTCAGGAAATTGTTTGTTTAAGTTTTGAAAGTCATTAGCGGCAGATTGTTTGGATGAATTTAATTCATTTATACCTCTAGAGAATGGATCGATTAAGGTTTTTTTGAAGAAAGCCATATCTGCTTCTCCTTTTTTACCTTTTCCTAAAAAGCTGTATATTAGTCCTTGAAAATCTTGAGCCGAAGCTGGTATTATACTCTTGTACTTTGACTTATTACCTCTTAACCTAGCTTGGGCGTCTGAAAATTGTTTCTCAGATCCAACACCAGTTGAACTTTCTATTATCTCGTTAAATTCTTGTCCTGCTTTTTTACTAAAATTAACTTTAGCTTGCTGTACTTTGGATTTTACGTCGAATTGCTCTAGCATGTTTTTAACAGCTGTTACATTCTGCATAGCATCGTCAGCAAAATAGAAATCGTTGTAACCCTCACCAACCTTCTCAGCCATCCACCGAGCCTTAGCTTCAGCTGTTGAATTACCTAGCCCAGTGATATTCTCCAAGGGTATATCTAATCCGTTTGCCTTTAAGAACTCATGTATAGACTTAGCAGATTCAGATGGTCTAGCGGTTAAAACAAACATGTTTTCATTGCCAAATTTACCCTGTAGTTTTAGGGCTTTTTGGAACAAAGAAGCTATTTTACCGTCTACAACCTCGTTAAACTCTGAAAAGTCATGAACATAACCCTGTTCTAGTAAATCAGCCCCGTGCGAAGCAAATTGTTCTGCTGTCAACTTCACTATTGTACCATCTGGCGCTGTAGATATAACCTCAGAATTACTCGTAGCTAACGTGTCATCAAAGTCTAATACTGTAATGCCCCTAGGAATAGAATTTGTTCTTGATATAGATACGGCTTTATCAACTGCTTTTGAAAACGGGATATTCTTAGCAATACCCGGGCGAATAAACATTTGCATTTCTGCCATGATCTCTCCTTGAGTTTTTCTACCAGCAAAGAAATCAGCTAATAAATCTTGTTGTTTGATAGTTGTTCTAGCATCTAACTCTCCCTCAACATCAACCCCATACTCTTTAGTTAAAGTATTGCCGTTGGTCAGTATTATCTCATTTGGATTAATACCCCCAACAATACCTCTCTCGATGTCTCTACCGTTGTTATTAACGTTATCGTTAATATATCTAACCCAAACAGGTTTAACACCAGTAAACACATCATAGGCATGTTCTGGGTCTATGCTCTTAGTGTAATTATACCCTGTTCCTTTCAACATTTTATCCCAGTGCTTTGGGATAGGGCCTTGAATATAGCTCTTCATAGCTTTATCAAAGTAATTTTGATCTCCAAACAAATTCCCTTGGGCAAGTCTATTAAATAGATATTTTGCCATATCACTAACTGGAGAGGTGTGTTCCTCAACATCGGGCCAACTTTTTTTAATATCAGCTCTCTCCCTACTCCACTTCTTACCCTTCAAATCATCAAACTTCCTACCATACTTCTTCATCGATAATTCATTGCGTAATTTATCTGTTAGCAAATTATTAAATCCAATAGTAGCTCCAGTCCTCATGAAATGTCCTTGCTGAGAACTTGTTGACGATAACAAAGCCCCTATCAATGGTATAGCTCTTTCTCTATCTGTCTCAATCCACTTGTCGAATATTTTCCATAGCTTTTTAGTACCCCTTGCCTTACTCTCCATTCTTTCCTTAAGTTCAGTAGAGGTAAGAGTATTTTTCAAATCTCCATATGGAACTCTATCTAAAGCGTTTTCTATATCTAAATTAATACTTCCATCCTCATTTATTTCTGGCTCTGCAAAACCAATAAAACCATCTTGTTTCATTGCTTGATCAACAGAGTAGTTAACCTCGTATACATTTACAAATGGTAGATTTTTAGTTGGGACCCTTATCTCGTTTAGCACCCCACCCAACTCCACTATATCTGAACTTGTTGTACCTGTAAAATTACCAGCAAACCTATATAAAACCTCTGGAGCGTCTTTCATGAACAACGGATTGTACAGATATTGTTTATACTTTATTTTACCCGCTTTCGTTGATGGTTTAATAGGCGTGTAGCCCTGACCCTCAACAATAGCGTCAAAACTCATGATTGATTCTGGTATAACCTCCCCAATAACTTTGTTATCTAATAAACCTTCACTTTTACCATTCCTCTTTAGTACGGAGGGATTCACTTTTGACTTAGCACTAAACATAACGGTAGATTTCCCGTCCTCTAGTTGGGCTAGTAGGTGATTAGAACTTGAATTGTCCTTCATCAATTGTTGTCTAACGCTTTGGTTCGTGATCATCTTACCTGTTTGGTTAGCGAGTGCTAACACTCTAGCTGATGTGTTCCTGTCAGTACGGACTGGCTTACCATTGATAATACCAAACACCTCTAAGAAATCTTTTTTACTTATGTTATCGTTTTTGATTTGGATAGCTAGACCAGCTTTACTACCACTTTTAGCCATCTTAGCTCTACCTGTTTTTGTGTAAAACTCCTTCAATAATGTTGTTGGAATACCAGTAGAAGTACCACTTACAGTTGCCCCTTCGGGTAATAGTGCCAACAAAACATCCGCGTTTTTACTAATAAACATTTGAGCGGACTGTAGTTCTCCTTTGGTTATATTTGCTCCATTGATTAGTTTCTTTGGTGCTATGCCAAACATCTCCCCCGTAACCTCTGGAGCCATATCTTTCAAACCTTTAAAGGTGAAGTTTTTGTTGTCAAGCTTTGGTAGCTTCTCTTTTATACTTTTCTTTATAGCAGATGCTTGTTCTGTAGTTGCTATCCTCTTCACGAGAAGTATTCCAGGAGTATCTTTTGTTATAGGAGCTGATTCTTCAGCCTCCAACTCAGCGGCTTGATCTAAACCAACCATAGCTCCTAAACCACCCTCTTCAACTGTTGATTCAATACCTAAGTCTGTAGCTAGTCTATTAGCCCTTAGGTTTAGTCTATTACTTATAAACTTATCTATGTCTTGTTTGGTAGGATCAAATTCGTTCTCAACTAGGGATGATGCTATAACTGTTAATTCATTTATGAATTGACCCCTAGTAACACCACTCCTTAAGTTAACGGGTATAGGGTCGAACAATCTTTTGGCAATAGTTTCTGTGATCGGGGCAACCTCCTGTCCAAACTCTGATTTCACTAGGGGATTATCAATGTATTCACCATTGCTTTTCTTCATCTCAAAAACGTCTTGACCGTCTCTTGTTTTACCAACAGTCTGCTCAATCATCTTCCGCTTATTCCCATCAAACCTACTTAATAAACCAGCTACATTACTAGGTTTTGACATTAAAAATGCTTTACCCGACTCAGACCTTGGGTCTATACCACTATTAATTAATAACTCCAACTTAGCGTTCTTGTCCTCCGCTTGTTGTATCTCAGCAATCTGCTCACCGCTGATAGCTTTAGCAATGTCCCCGCCAACCTCAGCTCCTTTGTTCATTACTTTTTTCTGTGCTCTATTAAGCTCCTTACCACTCTTAACGGTGTTATTGTAGTCTTTAACAAAGTTGAATACATCCTTACCAGTGTTAAACTTAATATCCACACCTAACTTCTGGAAGGTTCTCCTGAGCACGTCTCCTAGTTTAGTAAAAGCGGTTTCTTCAAAAACCATATCCCCACTAACCAATGCGTCGGATAGTGTTGTTAATACTTCTTGCATCTGAACATTAGCATCAGCACCACCATAAGCGGTTTGTAACCTTTTGTTCATTTCACTATTTATAAAATCTTGGCCTTGTACTTCGGTTATCCACTTACCAAGTCCCATCCCTATAGCTATAGCTTTCTTTTTATCAACTTTTATATTACCATCTTGATCCCTAACAATATCACCGTTCGCATCTCTTGTGGCGAAAGTTGTTTCAAGCATTTGGTGCAAGAATTCATGCGCAGCCACATTAACACCCTCACCAGCTAGTGAGGCATCTTTATTTACAAGTAAAATCTTATTGCCTTTTTTATCAGTAACGTATGTTCCGTAGAAATCGTTACCAAGCACAGAATCCCTAGTACCCTTGTCATAAATATACTTACCGTCTTCGTCTTTCTGGTTTATATAATCGTCTATCTTTTCTTTAGCTGATTTAGTAGGTGGTGAACCGGGAGCAGCACCATCACCGCTGGCGTCAAGATTATCCCCATTCCCAAACTCTTTTACTTGACTGCCATTCGCACCAGCTAATTTTTTTACATTATTAGTTGTTTGCTCAAGTAGTTTTCTGTTTGTTTCGGTGGCCTTTTGTTGTATGGCAGATTTTTCTATCTTCTCATTTATCTTCTCTAATTGCTGGTCGATAGCAGCGTGAAAAGCAGGGTCTTGGTTTTTCTTTAAATTTTCTAGCCTTATCTTTTCGGTTAACAGCGTTAAATCCGCGTCAGTAACATTTTCTGGAGCAACGTTAATGGCTGCTTTAAAATTGGTAGTGTACTCGGCAGCGCTTTTTAACCTGCCTAATTCAAACTCATAAGCCTTAATAGCCTCTGTATCACCACTTTCTTGAGCTTCTTTAAGTTTTTTAGTCATCTCTGAAGTCATGTGATCTATAGTCTTCATGTGTTCTGAAAGATCTCTTTTTAGTTGGCCATTCACGCTTTTCTCAAGATTTCTAAAATCCTTCTTAGCACCAACAGCGCCCATACCACCAGATAACCAAGCTGTATCATGTATTAATTTTAGGTGGTTTTTTAACTCTAGGGATTCTACCGAATGCCCAAGACCAAAGCTAGCTTTAGCTATGTCACTTAAAACCATCTCAGCTTCTTCCTCAGCTATTTCTTTAAGTACATTAGTTGCCCATCTTTTTCCAGCAAACTCTAGACCCTCTCTTGTTGTAAACCTTGAAAGCGTTGTACCTAAACCATCTTTTAATATTTTATTAACAACACCTCCTTTAAAAAATTCTGCATCTGGCATTATCATCTGCGTCATACCGGTAACAGTACCTAAGATACCACCATAAGCAAATGCTTGCATATCGTTAAGTCCCATTGCTTTTCCTTCAAGCGTATTGTCCATCGCTGTAATATTAAAAGCTGTTTGTGCCATCCTTATTTTATTGGCAAACTCAGGGTCTAAAAGTTTCTTACCTAAAGTCCTAGTAAACATATTTGGATTAAAGCTTCCTTTTCCTCCAGACGCAGCGATAGCCAGCATGAATGGTAATCCCTCCGCGATAGCTAAAGCTCCCTTGTCAAGTATACTTTTCTTAGTGTCTCCATAATCCTCATCAGTTGCTTTACCAAAGTAATCGTAATTAGTATACTTTTCATACATACTATTTAAAGCATCTAACCTAGTGTACTCCTGGTCTCCCTTGCTAAGTGCTCCACCACTAGCCACGTCCAAACCGTTTATTGCCCACAATGATGTTCCAGTGTAATACTTAGCCGCTGTATTAGCTATACCCTGCCCTAAAACCAACCAAGCATCTGGGTCGAAGAAATTGTATTCAATTTTATGTTCCTTTCTCCATTTGTCATACTGCTTTATACTATCGAAGTTTTTACTATTATCTTTAAAAACCCCATCAACAACCTCAAAACCATACTCTGCTATAGCCTCGCTCTTCAAAGCATTAGCCGCTTCGTATTTTTCACCAAACTGACTATTCTTGGTATTGAACGCTGTTAGTGATGTATTATAATTATCCGTGTCACTTTGCAGTGCTAAACCATCCTCTCGTAGTGCGTTGTATTCTGTTACTTTTTCTTGATAATTTTTTAATTCTGCTTCTGTTGCTGGTTGTGGTAGACTATCTATTTCCTCTCCTAACGCTGTCAACCTCACCAATCCCTCAGTTTTCCACTTTGCAGCTCTATCATCTAGTTCGCTCCTGACACCGTCAATGTTTTTACGCTCCTTCTCTAAACCCGTGTATTCGTCTTCTAAAACCCTAATTTTTCTACTTGCATCCCTAGCGCCTTGCTTCGTTAACTTAAATCTAACAGCATCGACTTGGTTCTTCTTTTTATTAGAATCCCAAAGAGTTGCATCCATAGCTGCGTCATCACCACTTAAACGCATGCCAGCGAGTTCTTCTATTTGCTCAAATGACATCCCATCTAGTAGTTTCCACTCATCCTCTGGATCCAACCAATCAAATACGTTCTCTCCATCAACACCCACTAAGCCTGATCCGTAACCACGAGCTATATCTTTTTTCAAGTTTGCTATAGCGGCTTCGCGGATTTGCTTTTTGGTATGGATTTTATTACCAATATTTCCCGATGTGTATATCTCTTTATACCCACCATTAATATCTTTCTTTAAGTACTTACTATCCTTCCCCTTTTCAATAGCTTTTCTATCCTCATAAGTACCTTGGTAATTATTTACAACCTCAATACCCTTGAAACCTTTATCGTGAAATTTTCTAACTTTATCCATCTCATCATTCCACTCAGGGGAACCATCCACTACCCCCTTACTTTTTAAATACTCAGAATGAGTATCTTGCTTCTTCTTAAGCTCTGCGTTGTACTTATCTGTTAATTCCTTCTCCTTTTTACCTTCTTGATCAAATTCTTTTTCTCTCTTATCTTCCTTCAGCTCAACCAACTCAGCCTCAGCATCAACCTTCTTTTGAGAAGGACCAATCTCGTTATCTCTAACCTTCTCTAATGACTTTACTTTTTCATCATTTGACTCTGTCGGTAGTTGGTTACTAGTTTTAGATATCTTATTGGTTATCGCGTCATGTTCTTTATTAGTTATAGAACCTACGGCTCCATCAACTCTACTCTGCTCCGCCCAACCTTGGAATTTCTTCAGGTATTTTGCTGGGTTTTTCTTGTAAAACTTATTACCAGTATCAATCTTGTGTGTCCTTCCATTTTGATCTGTTACTACTATAATATCATTTCTACCCCATTCGTCTTGAACAACAAAGGTAAGACCTTCTCCCTCGTAGTGTTTCTCAAGATTCTCAACCATCTTACCCTCTTTATCATCTGTTATCCTATCCTTACCCTTACCGCTATACCAATCCCCAGAGTCAGTTAGTTGATCATGAGTTATATGAGGTTTAACCTCTGCTGGTGTAACCGTAGAACTTTCCTCCCCATTGGATGCCGTATCGTCTCCATCCACAGCGACATCCGTCTGTGCTGGTTCTTCCTTTACTTCTTCATCCGCTGGGAAGTCTTCTTGGGCTGTAGGAGGATTTTTAGCTCTATAAGCTTTAACTATTTCTTTGATAAAAGAGTCTTCTTCACCAGCATCAATAGCTTCTTGAACAATTTTTCTTAGTTTTACTTCACTCATATTATTATATTTTAATCTACGTAATCACTTACGGATTTACCTGACGTTGCTTTCTTATTAGTTGCATTAGCTATATAAGTAGCTATAGTTTCATACTCTCCACTTTCAGGGTTTAGTATTTTCTTCTTAGGATCAACACCTATTCTGCTCGCTATAGCCTCTTCCGTCATGCTTTCATATTGCTTAAGATTCGCTGGATCTGAAAGAGCTTTTAATTTTTCCATCGTTTGAGCTCTTTGCTCTCCAGTTATTACGTCTATATCAATATTGTCTTGCATTAATTTAGTATCGCTTGGTGTGTAGTCTTTGTTTCCTTGGTAAGTACCATCTTCATTTTCTTTATACTCAACTTTATGAATAGTATTGTAACCAATAGTCGTATATATATCTGTAAGTACGGAATGTGTGATATCTGGGTTATCAGCGTTCATAATAGCTTGTACTATCATATCTTTATCCCCAGCGCTAACTAAATCATGCTCATCAATTATATTATCTTTTACTCCATCTGGACCACTAACATCTTTAATGCCTAAGTCCTTATAAAAACCTTTGTTTAATAACGGGTGCTCCTCCAAGTACTTTTCAATATCTAAGTTAGTGCTTTTAGTAGGATTACTTTTAGCCCAAGATCTAAGTGCTTTTTCATCTTTAGGTATCATTTCACTAACTTCATTTCTAAGATCTTCAACTTTAATATCGCCTTGTGTCTCTGAAAACAATTGTGTTTTTTCAGTGATGTGATCCATGTACTTTGTTGCACTTTCTGTTGGGGGTAAAACAGTGAAATCATTTAATTCATCCAGTGTATAAGTCACAGGTATTGTTTTTGAAACGTTTGGAGTAGCTATATCATCAAGATAATCTGGGTTTGCTTGTTCCCACGTGTAAGCGTCTTCACCATCTTCATTTCTAACAAATTTTCTAGTTGGATTTTTCATAAAGTTTTCGTGAGCAGTTATACCCTCATCTGTCATAGCTTTTGTATCCCACGTTGGCTCGCCATCCTCGCCTTCCCAACCCTCCATAATAGCTTCGTAACCATCTTTAGCTTTCATACCTTTAGATTTTAACTCGCTTAAACGTAAGTTAATATCCATAACGGCGTCTTCATTTCTAGGTGGCTCTAAAGCAGCATTCATTTCCTCCCTAAGACCACTTACATCTTCTTTCCACACCCCAAACTCTTCTTTGCCTAAAGACTTAAAGTTGTCAGCCATTTCAGTGGCTGTTTTAGTTATCGATTTACTTGCTTTATCTCTTTCTTTTTGCAAGGTATCTTTTTTTTCCTTTTGAGCCGCCACCATTTTATCAGCGGTTTGAGTAATTTTATCTAACCCTTGCGCAGCACTTTTCATGCCAGCTGCATCTCTATTTTTATAAGCGGTTGCCGCGCCTTGTACTAATATATTGTCTGCTCCCATATTATGATTGTTTTCCTAGTTTAATATCACCAACACCACCACCTAGCAAAGAACTACCAATACTACCAACAGCACTCATTTGGGCTGATTTAGCATCTGCTCTAGCTTGGTCAGCGGCGCCCTTTCTTTGCTGTGCCATGCCAAGCATTGTGCCTTGTTTGTCCATTGTTCTCTGCTGTGATACCTGTGCACCTTGTCTCTCAGCTGTTTGAATTGCAGAGGCCTCACCCGCTGCAGTTGCTTGGTTCGCTGCTTCTTGGGTGCCAATCATCTCGCCTGATTTCTGAGCTGCTAACTGACCTGAATTAGCCATTTGCTGCGCCAATGCGGCTATACCAGACCCACCAGCAGCACCTTGTAAGTTTTGCATTGTATTAGCTCTTGTTTGTTGTCCTTGCTGGTTTTGAAGTTCCATACCCTTCTGGTTAATGGTAAGATCCTCCATTTTATTTTCCATGTTCTTAAAGGTATTGCTAGTATCTAGCGCTTCGTATTGTTTCATTTTAGCGTCCATTGCTTTTTTCGCATCCTTCTGCTCTTTTATTCTTTTTTTACGACCACCAAGACTCATGCCTAGCTTAGCTAAACCAACGCCCGCGCCAACTACTGCTGCTACTGTAAAACTCATATTATCGTTCTTTTAAGTTAATTTTTTTTAATATATCTATCGCATCCTGTCCTTGTGGTAAATCCTTGTACTCTGTGCATACAACCTCGTCTTCAACATCCTCTATAGTAGTGTTGCTAGTGGCATGTACTGTTATAAATATACATTCTTCATGTGTGTATATTGCTCTCTTTGTACCTGGTTTAGTTATTCCTTGATAAGGAGCTTTTATATGTTCAATACCATCCTCTGTTAATATAGACATCTCACCCTTCATTAAAAAAAACGGATGTTCTTTTTTGTGTATTTTCGTTACAATAAGTTCGTTAGCTGGATTATATATTTCTCTAACATAACAACCACCAGCAAAAGTATGTTTAACTGGATTTGTTTTGTGTAACAACTCGCCAGTCATACCACCTTCAATGTTAATTATATCTTGCTCTAGTTGACTTATGTTTTCTCTAAACTCTTTTCTTCTTCTTATCTCTAAACCAATATCCCAAGCCTCATCAAAATCAAAAGAGTGTAATAATCCTAGCTCCTGCGTAACCTCCTCAAACTGAGTTTTGCTCTCTTCTTTGGTTAAAGGGTTATTTTTAACCTGCTTACCTATTTTATCGTCCATGATTATATTTAATTAAATTCACTAATATAGTCACAGTTTTTGCAATCTATTTACTACTATCAAACGCATCAGCACTAACTGCGAATATCTCTGCCTCGTCAATAGAGTTATTTTTTAACTGAACTTTTGCGTAATAACCCAATACATTAGATTGGTTAACTTTATTATCTTTAGCGAAGAATATATAATCAGACCTACTAGGGTATTCTGATGGCGTTAAAACAGTGCTACACCTAAACGAAGAATTAGAAGGGTTAACACTTGTAACGGGTCCTATCTCAACAATGTCAGAGGAATCCACTTGGAATTGGGCTGAGCTACTAGTTGGTACGTAGTAAGCTGTATCTCCAACTTGTAGTGAAACATTTAATTGCTCTGATCCAAACGTAAAGGTTAATATTGGCATGTTTTATGTTTTTGATTTATTGGTGGTAAATATATCAGCCGCGCGTAAGCTAATGACTGACGCTCTCAACGAGGCTCTACCTAGAGTTATAGTTCCCTTTATTAGGCCAGCTTTACCTTCTGAGACACTAGCAGTTAGATTAATACCTAGTACTTCCGTGGCGTCCTGGTCGAAATCCAAATGCTCAAAACTAACGATACCATTAAGTATATCATCACGAAGTTCTATTTGATTTCTAGGCGAGACAGTAAGTTCAATATCATACCTACCACCAGTTGCATTGCTACTATTGAGCCTGGATCCCGGTGCGTGATTAATGATTAATTCACCACTACCCTCCGCTAGCTGTGAACTCTTCTCGATTTTTATTGTTGTTGTTGTGTTTGGCAGTTGTGTTAGTTTGTATGTTGGCATTTCCTTTCTATCAAATGTTGGTAAATTACCGTAGTCGGTTGTTACGTACCTTTTTTTATTAGCCTTTACAAAACCAATCCTGTAAACAGTCTCTTTAGAAACAGCGGGTAAGAAAATAGGAATAATTTCTCTACCTACATCAGATATTTCTCCTTGAAAAAAATTACTCCCATGCTTAAAACTACCTGAAAAAGAGGGTGTATAATCATCTCCACCACTAACGTCTATCCTTTTTTTATCATTATCAAGCCTAGTTTCATTCCAATTATAATAAGTTCTATTGGTAGCATTATATACCATCAACTCAAACGTTGTGCCAACCGCTCCGCTAACGGAGAAATGATACATTCCTCCTACTTGTCTAACAAAGTTCTTCAAAACATGAGTTTCTTCAAATATGTCTGTATCTATGTTCGCTGCCCAAACGGGAACATCAATAATATTTTTCTCTATAGTAGATAGTGAGTATATTTTGTCATGCTCTGGCCGTGGTATTTTCTCTATTTCATAGTGTAAATCAAAATCTATTATTTTAACAGCCGCTATTATTTCCCTTTTCTCTATAATATCTCTCACATCTTCTATAGAAATTTCTTCAGCAGGGGCATATATACCAAGGCTTGTTAAGGAAGCTTGATATTCATCGACACTACCACCACCACCACCGCTAGTAGTAACGGTAGATTGAGCTTCTACCTCGTTTATCGCTATTACATTCTTAAAACTATCATCAACCTTAGAGCTTTTCAAACGGGCTATTTCTTTTCTCTTTAACTCAGCTGTTTCCTTGCGGCTTAGTTGGTATTTTTTCTTAGCAAGCCCTAATTCTTTTTCCCTTAAGAGTAATAGCTCTTGCTCTTTTAAACTTAGTTTTTTTAGTTCTTCTAACCTTTTTAATTGCTGTGGTGTTAGTTTTTGTTCGGCCATTTAATTTTTTTTATATATTTCAAACCTAGCACCTGTTATATCCTTTGTTTTGGTTTTGGTTTTTTTAAAAGAGTCGGCTGCCTCGTCAGCGGCATAGATGATAAAAGATTCAACATAATACTCATCACTAGCAAAGCTCAATGCTGGTGGGGAACTATACCTAAAACCTGTTTCAGCTGAAACGAAATAACTCATCACATGCCTATCACCAACACCAATAGACTCTAAGGCTAGCGGAGGCATTATACCGTTTACCTCATCCCTGGTATCACTCACAAAGTTTGATACCACGCTTTTTTCTAAATTCTCCATGACAACAGCCCTTGTAATTGTATATTGATCCAAAGGCTTGCCTAACCGTAAGTGTACACCACTTGCGCTTTGCCTTGCGCAACCTTCAATTAGCACTGCAATACTAACATCGTTATCGGGCATTACGAAGGGAGCTCCCATACTACCTCCACTTGGATCTTTTAAGTAAAGTGTTATTCTAATAAGAGAGCTCGACTTCTGCTCCATTATCGCCGTTAAAATAGGCGAAAGCAAACCCGTCCACCTGGTTTTGTTTCCAGTGGCATTGGGGATCGAGGTGTATATACCACCCGCAAGTGTTGCGTTAGAAAATTTATAATCCATAATATCTACTGAAAAACCGGGTTTTGCTTTTAAATTCCACTCAATAGTAGAATCTAGTGGAGCACCAGTAATTTCCGAAGCAACATCCCCTTTTGTTTGAAATGTAGAAAAATTAGTACACCCATATGTGTGCCCAGATTCTATGTGTCTTGTTATTGTATAATTTGCCATTGATTTGTAGTTATAAATTTGCTATTAACATGAAACTAACCAGTTCATATTGCTACCGCTTGGATTGTAAAAGCAAGCGTCATCGGTTTCCGTTTCAAACTCCAAAACCTGCATTTGACCAGCAGACCACAAACCCCAATTTTCATTATCCGCTATTTGTGCTACATCAGCCGCAGTGTCGTTAATAGTTAAAGTTTGTGAGAATATACCTAGATCATTTAGGGTAATTATAACTCTTTCCCAAGTGTATATCGCTGGACCAATAGTGGTATCACCAGCAGTGTTTCCTAAATAAAGATTCATTCTAGTCCAATACAGAGTGTTAGCAAGTGGAACGAACTCATTACTAAATATTTTCCAACAGTTTAGCTTTCTTATACGTTTATTTGACGGGGCTGAAATGCCCATCTGAGTACCCACGTTTCCAGTAAAAATTGCTTTGTATCGACCAGAGATAGGGCTTGCGTACCTTACATCATAATTTGCCGGAATTTCAGATGTATTCATACTAAAGCCAAGTGCACATCTTTCTCTAGATGCCCCCATTCCTAAGCCGGGCGGGTAGTCAACACACCCAGCAATGTCCCAATCAGGGCAGCCTAGTGGACCACCTCCACCTGGATCATCTGGATCATCTGAATCATCTAGGTCAGGCTTATAAACACAACTACCATCATCCGTATTTGCGTTAGGGTTATAATTCTCTGCGTCACGATCCATACACCCAAGCACAGGTTTGCAATTGATTTCTGGCGTTATCGTTAAACATCTAATCGGCACTACTGCGTTTATTGCATCACCTTCAACATGCATCGTTTCATAACTCCCAATACCTTGCACGGAGAATTCCCTCTCATCTAAGTTTTGTAAAGTTGTTGTGTCTCCTTTTATATGTGTGA
>Ga0209816_1001930_pt1 | contig 15078 bp, 13 predicted proteins | sample CoawatmetaG01DNA_FD_187509 | JGI IMG/M metagenome (GOLD analysis project Ga0209816, IMG submission 187509) | Marine microbial communities from the West Antarctic Peninsula - Coastal water metaG017-DNA (SPAdes) (version 2) | ecosystem: Environmental > Aquatic > Marine > Coastal ... | reverse complement strand
AATGAGTGAATCTTTTAGATAATTTTAGTCTCTACCATGCAGCTATACTGGCTATAAATCGATGACCAATTTATTAATGTGTGCTCTAACGTCTTAAGAAAAATTATACGTTCGATTAATCCTGAATAAATGACGGTAATAGCTTATTAAATGGATTTATGTTAAGAGATAGAAAATTTCCCGATCCCATTATTGCAATGGCAACTGCTATAACTGTTAAAGATGCTGCATATTCCCAACCACCTCCACTTGCCGAATGTAACCATCCATTACCACCATTCATGACCGCCGCACCAAAAACTATCGGGACAGCCAATGAAGACGCTAGTCGCGTCTGAATACCTAAAATAAGAGCTAATCCACCAACAAGCTCCCCAAATATTACCAAGTAAGCAATTATCGCAGGCAGTCCAATACTGGCAAAATAATCTATTGTCCCATCAACGGTAAATACTGATACTTTTAACCAACCATGGGCCAAAAGAATAATTCCCAAGTGAATTCTGATTATACTTATACCAAACGACTTCATGTTTGGCTTATCTTCCGAAGCATTCATTACTATTCCTCCTTAAATAAGTGTTGCCAGAACTTCCAGCTAACACCACAATTTATAATATTCTGCTTAACTCAGTTATAAAGTATTCAAAAAGACAATCGTCTGTAAATTGATGGATGGTGGATACAAAACCACTATTTGTCTATTTTTCATCATTTAGCTTCTCTTAACTACCAATTGTTTTTTCAATAGCAGCCTCCAACAATTTCTCTTCGTTACAAGAAAAAAGCCAACAGAGTTTTCCAATTTTTTCTAAATTTTGTTTCGCTTTTTCAATTTCACCCAGAGTGATAAATAATTCTCCCTGATACTGTAAAGCACCCACGTGTTTTGGATTAATTTCTAATGCTTTATCGTAATATTTAGCAGCAGCCTCAAGGTTGCCTGACTTTCTTGCTGTAAAACCTAAAAGATTATTCAAATCATCACTTTTATTTGGCGCATCCACAGATTTAAGTTCTTTGTAAGCCTCAACATACTTTTTACTAGCTATAAGTTGATAAGCTTTGGCAAATGGACCCTGAGGTTCGCTCATGGAATTGGAGTATGAACCAGAATCTGAACCAGATGACGATGAACTACCACCACTACTCGCTGCAAAGCCCATTTGGGTTGAAGTTAGAAAGATTATTATTGCAATCCATAATTTTAACATTTTAGTAACTCCTTATTTGAATTCTAATGATGTAATCCGATAAGTTTAATCGTCCAGTTTGCAAATGAATAAAAACCATTTATAAATTAAATATTAATTTAGAGGGCAGCCGCATGTGACGCCTTGCCACCAGGTTTACGTAAGATGTTGGAAGGTTTGTGGGCATAGCATTCAGACAGTAGCTTTTCTGATAGCAATGTCGATCTAGAGACTAGGTTGCATGCGTTTCGCGATTCAGTGCTGCACCCTACAATCATAAAAAACAACCTGATATGGGCACATTGTGTACGTGAATGGTTTTTTTACAACGCAATTTGACGGTTGGAGTCGAGAAGAAAGCGCACTTAATATACCTACTCTAAAAGGGTCATATCTGATTGATGGCAAGCGATTTCGTGACCCGATGGGCTGATAGTATGTGGAGCTAAGATGGTGTTGCAGAGTCCATCTATTTTAATGTGGCACCGATTATAAAAAGGGCACCCTACGTCAACCATTTCTACTTTCCCAGAAATACCAGCTTCTGTACCCTGTTTTTTTAATGTTTCTTCTAACCATCCTACCCGCAATTCTGGTACTGAATTAATCAACAATTTTGTATAAGGATGAAACGGTGGAGAAAGTATTTCTTGGACTGTCCCTTGTTCAACTAATCTACCAGCGTAAAGAACAACAATCTTATCAGCAAAGGAGGATACAGTTGATAAATCATGACTAATAAATACAAAAGAAATGCCAGTTTCTTTACCTAACTTTTTCAAAAGTGATATCACGTTTGCTCCAACGATAGTATCTAAGGCTGAAGTTACTTCATCACAAAGCAATAATGTCGGCTTCGCAGCAAGTCCTCTAGCTAAATTTACCCTTTGCTTTTGTCCACCTGATATTTCTCCAGGTCTTCTATTTATAAAATTATTGGGGAGTTCAACAAGTTGCATTATCTCTTTAACTTGTTCATCACGCTTTTTGCCTTTTATACCATGATAAAAGGTTAATGGGCGACCAATTATTTCACCTATAGTTTGGCGTGGGTTTAATGCCGTATCGGCCATTTGAAAAATAAATTGTACTGATTGTAATTCAGTTAGGCTTCGTTTTTTTACTGAAGAATGTAATTCTTTTTCATTTAGCAAAATTTGTCCAGAAGCAGCTGGTAGTAATCCAGCTATTACTCTTGCTAATGTTGACTTTCCACATCCAGATTCCCCTATAATCCCTACAACCTCTCCATGATTGAGTGAAAAGCTAATGTCATGGAGCACTAATTTAGGTGGTTTTCTATTGCTAGCCAGCCCATAACCAGCAGAAATGTTTTTGACGTTTAATGTAAAATTGCCGAACTCTGGGGTCGATACACTTTGCTCTATTGCGCTTGCTTTTGGAGTAGGTCGTACTGCAGCCATGAGTCTTTTAGTATAAACGTGTTTTGGATTATTAATTATTTCCTCAACGGAACCTTGCTCCATTATTTTCCCATCATAAAGCACAACAACATAGTCTGCTATTTGAGCAACAACAGCTAAATCATGTGTCACATAAATTGCGGCAGACTTCTCCTCGCTAATTACTTTTTTAATTGCTTTTAAAACTTCAATTTGCGTCGTTACGTCAAGAGCAGTCGTGGGTTCATCTAAAACTAAAAGACTCGGTTTTTCTACCAAAGCCATCGCTGCCATTAGGCGTTGGAGTTGACCCCCAGAGACCTGATGTGGGTAAAGTTTACCAATCTTATCTGGCTGTGGGAGTTCCAAAGCTGTATAAAGCTCCACAGCTCTTTTTTCAGCAGTTTCTTTACTCATTTCACCATGAAGAAGTGCCGATTCAATAACCTGCTCATTAATAGTTAATGCTGGATTAAATGTAGCTGCCGCACTTTGTGCTAGATACGCCACGTGCTCTCCACGCCTTAAACGCTTTTCTTCGTAGTTAAGACTAATCATATCTTTATTTAATAAAATGGCTTCTCCATTAGCAAAATGAAGACCTGGCTTTGTATATCCCAACGCAGCAAGTGATATCGTGGTTTTGCCAGAGCCACTTTCCCCAATAAGAGCCACCACTTGCCCCGGAAAGACATCAAAACTAATGCCCTTCACAATCTCTATAGGTTCTTGCCCCCACGGCCTTGCCTCAATTTTGAGATCTCGGCATTGAAAGATTGGTTCGGATTTCATCACACCATCTTACCTGAAAGGCTTCCGCCATCATGAGCAGAAATGTCATCAATAATGATATTAATTGCAATTGTTAAGCTGGCTATCGCTAAGGCTGGAGCAATGGTAGCTATCGCTCCTCCCGAAAACCCATTAGCAAGTCCTTGCAGATTTTCCCGAACCATAGAGCCCCAATCCGATATCGGTGGTTGCACTCCTAGTCCAAGGAAGCTCAGGCTTGAAATAAAAAGAATAATAAAAATCAGTCTTATTCCAAAATCAGTTGCTAGAGGCATTGCTATATTCGGTAAAACTTCTTTAGTTATAATCCATAAGAAGCCCTCTCCACGAGCTCGAGTAACCTCAACAAAATCTTGAACAATGATATCAAGGCTTAATGCTCGAGCAATTCTAAAAACGCTCGCAGCGTAGATTAATCCTGACAGAATTATAAGCATAGGTATCGAGGATCCAAAAGCCGCAATCGTTATTAACCCCAACATTATACTTGGAAAAGAAAGTACGACATCAATTGAGCGGCTTAATATTGCATCAATCCATTTTCCTGCCACAGCAGCCATGACGCCAAGAAATATCCCGACTATATAAGCTAAAATAGTAGCAACAAATGAAATGCCAATAGTGGTTCTAGCACCCCACATTATTCTAGAAAGCACATCTCTACCTATGTAGTCAGTACCAAGAAGGACTTGCTTGCTAGGGCTCATAAAACTTGGATCATCAAATTCGTTGCCAAGTAGATCTTCCTCTATGAAATGAGCCTCATCGTATGGGGCAAGGTACGTTCCAAATAATGCTATTATTATCCAAAATATAACGATACCCACGCAAATCTTTCCAATCAAAGAAAGCCGTAATCGACTTTTTGATGGAGCGTCATGCAACTCCTGATAAATCTCAGTTTCTGGATTATTTTCTTCTGCATCATTTATCATTTCGGATGTCTTAATCTTGGATTGGTAAAAATTGTTGCAAGATCTGCAATCAATATCAGCACTACGTAAGTTGTGCAAAATATCATTCCACAAGCTTGAACTAGTGGAATATCTCGTGTTTGAACACCATCAACCATAAGTTTAGCCAGGCCAGGGTATGAAAAAATTGTTTCCATGATCACAACACCACTAACAAGGTAAGCAAGGTTTAGAGCTATTACATTTATTATAGGACCAATTGAATTGAGCAATGCATGCCGTAAGATAATTTTTCTTCTAGGTATTCCCTTTAATATAGCCATTTCAATGTATGGAGAACTCATAACATTTAAAATCCCTGCTCGTGTCATCCTTATCATTTGAGCTGAAACTACAAGGACTAGTGTGAAAATTGGAAGGGTCAAAACGTAAAGTGATTTTAGAAAGCTCTCATTTCCACGTAAATAAGATACGGAGGGAAACCACCCCAAACCAACTGCAAAAAATAAAATTAAAAATATAGCAACAAAAAAATCAGGGACAGCAATTAATCCTAATGTGGTCGAGGTTATAACTCTATCTATCAAGCTACCAGGCATCATAGCAGCTGAGAGACCTAGAGACAGAGAAAGTGGTATTGATATTAAAGCGACAATGCCACCTACAAAAATAGTATTTCCAATCCGATTTTTAATTAAATCTGCTATAGTTGATCCACCTGCCACAGAAATCCCAAGATCTCCAGTAACAAGACCATAGGTCCAATTAAAATATTGAGTGGCCCATGACTGATCTAGTCCAAGTTTTGCACGAAGAGCTGCTAAACTTTCATCAGTTGCCGTTTGACCAAGAATTAATTCAGCGGCATCACCAGGAAGAATTCGTGTTATTAAAAAAATAAACACGGAAACTGCCCATATTAGAAATATCCCTATTAATATGCGGCGTGCAGACATCATCCACATTTGTATTTAACCTTTTTATCCAAACCAAAGTACTCGTATCTTTAAGCATCATATATTAATAAACATTATTATATTATTGAACATTCATATGTTGTTTTAAAATAAACCAATATGAACAATAACCTATGAGGTAATCTATTATGAAGGATTTGCGATAGCCCTAAAACCACCGCAAATCTTTAGGTATTAAATTAACTTTCGAGCCATGCAAATTCTACCCATTCGCCACCACCTAATGATCCTAGTGGAAGTTTAGAAACACCATGGACTTTAGAACTCTTTGCATCAAGATAGGCTGTATGGGCTGGTATAACCACAGGCGCATTTTCAGTTACAATTGTTTGCATTTCACATTGTAACGCATGTCGGTTTTTTGGATCTGTTTCACCTTTTACTTTATGTAAAAGATCTCCCATACGCTCATCTTTCCAGAATGTGTCGCTCCAAGGCGCATCAGGGTGATAGGCCATATCTAGCATGATAGAAGCTGTGGGTCGCATGTTCCAAGCAGTAGTGTGCATAGGAGTTTTTTGCCAAACTGCACTCCAGTAACCATCTGTCGGGACTTTCTTTACTTCTAGATTGAACCCTATTTTCTGACATTCTCTTTGTAGAAGAAGACACATCTCTACCGCACCTGGAGAGACTGAAGCAGCTTCCATTACAGCTGATGTTATGCCAGATTTTTTCAAAAGAGACTTAGCACGATCTGGATCATAAGCATTAATTGGTAGATCAGAACAAAAATCTACTCCATAAGCCGAATTAATAGGGTTATCATTTCCTACGGTTCCATGTCCCTTTAAGAGGGTTTTAACAATACGCTCGCGTCGCTGAAGATGCTTCATAGCCATAACAAAGTCTGGATTACTTCCATATTCCTTTTGAGAATGCATGCCAATACCCATATAGCTTCCCGATGGCGTTGATATTAAATCAAGATCATCTGCCGACTCAATTTGCTGTAAAGCGTTGGGAGGAATGCTTATAATCATATCTACATCACCAGATAAGACTGCACTGACACGAGATATATTATCTGTTATTCCAAAAAGCTCTATGGAATCAAAGTTTGCTCCTTCTCTCCAGTAATCTTCGTTGCGAACATGAACCGAACCAATACCTGGCTGCATACTTTCTAGCTTATATGGGCCCGTTCCAACAGGATTAATAAAATCTGTTGTTCCATCTTTAACAATTTTAAAATGTTTTTCTCCTAGAATAGATGGAAGATCTGAGTAGCCAGTTTCGCAAATAGCCTTTACTTCATAAGGGCCAACTTTTTTCCATTCTTTTATTACACTGAATAATCCTTTTGCTACTGAAGTAGAGTCTGCTCCCATGTGACGGTTCATAGAATAAACGATGTCATCCGCAGTAAGTTTACTTCCATCATGGAACGCAACATCTTTTCGAATATTAAAAGACCATTCTGTTGCATCTGCATTCGCACCAAAAGAAGCAGCTAACTCTGGCTGGGGAATTAGGTCGTCGCTAAGCTGAATAAGACTATTATAATGAGCCCTACCTCTTGCATAATCACAATCAGAAGTCAGCATGACAGGATCTAAAGTATCATCAGGACCATGGAGATTAAAAGCACATTTGACTGAGCCACCTTTTTTTGCTGTAGACGCTGCAGCATGCTTAGCAAAACTTAAGGCTGAAGGCAGCGCCACACCGGCCGCTAGAACAGACATCATGAATTTGCGTCGCCCAATTGTACCGTTTAATAGTTTAGTTTTTTGTAATTCTATATATCTATTTTTTGTCATAACTTTGTACTCTCCCAGGTTATTGTTATCCTATTTATATTTGCATAATAAAAATATGCTCCCGTCTGAACCGGTATTTACAGTTATCTTGCTTTAGTGAGTTAATAAAAAAATTTGATCACAGCATTTATTAAATGGCAAGGCCTTAAAAAAAATACTTTATGACTTAAAGTCTACTCTCCTTGTTGCACATTATGAACGATTGATCATATAAGTTCTTGGAGTTTTGACCAAAAAATCATGAGTATTAATATCTAAAGGGAAATAAATAAATGACTGATAATATTTATTGGACTATCGCCGCTACAATCAAAGACGGCCAATTAGAAAAATTGAAGAGCGCTATAGAGCCAATGGTTGATGCTACACGCACAGAGAAAGGTGCGTTGAGCTATGACTTTTGGTTAAGTGCTGACTTAAAAAAGGTGTATGTATTTGAGTGTTATCAGAACAGTGACGCAGTACTGGCCCACATGGAAAACGTTGGTGGCTTACTTGGTGCATTTTTCGAATGTGTAGATTTAGAACCTATCGTAATTTTGGGGAACAGCTCACAAGCACTTAAAGATGCATTTGCAGCATTTGGCGCGTCTCACGTAACTGCCCTTAACAGCTTATAGTAACCACACTGGTAGTTTTACAGTTATATTTTAATTTTTAAGGTTATCGAGTTTTAGGCTACCCCCTAAATCATGATAGATAGTTATACTAAATATAAATATTAACTACAATTTAAAAACAAATACTTAGGTCTATTAAATTGTGGATAAACAGGGTGTTCATCTCCTACTTCATTCTTAAGTTTCTCTACTCTAACAGATGTTGATTATCAGAAATAACCTTTTCGAACTTATCTAAAAAATTATCTAAATCTTTATCAGTTGTTTCAATATTTAGTGTCATATAACCTCTTTGAGCAAAATAAAAACCATTTAACATCATTTCTAGATGTAATATTTTTAATTTATCCGAATGAAATTTATCATATGTAGTAGGCTTTGATAATTTATTTGAATGACAATGAATCCCTAAAATTGACCCAACACCTGTAACTTGCATACTTACGTTCTTTTTCCTTATAATTTGATTAAGTTTTAATTTAAAATTCTCCCCTTTTTGATAAAGAGCCTCTGCCACTTCACTACTAAAAACCTCTTTTAATCCGATATATCCTGCAGCCATTGAGAGTACGTTATTATTGAAAGTACCGGCATGGCGTAACGAATTTAAATTAGTTGGATCAAAGTTAGCCATGATGTCTGAACGCCCTCCAAATGCACCAAAACTAAGGCCACCACCTATATACTTACCTAAGGTCGTAATATCAGGATAAATTTTAAGACGTTTTTGCAACCCACCACTTGAGCTTCTAGACGTCATTACCTCGTCAAAGATTAAGCAAATCCCACACTTTATTGTTTCCTCTCTAATTGTCCTTAAAAATTCCAAGGATGCTGGGATGCAACCACCACCACCTAACATCGGCTCTAACAAAATTGCCGCTAGTTTTGTCTTATTTTCTCTTATTAATGCTATCGTGGATTCAACATCATTATATATCCCTTTAATAAACGAATAAGGAGCATCAATTGCTGATGAATCATTTTTAAAATTTAGCACACCCCCATGGTAGCAACCTTCAAAAATCATAATATCATTACGGCCAGTGTATGCACGAGCGGCACCAATGGCCATCAAGTTTCCTTCAGTTCCAGAATTAGTGAATCGCACTTTCTCTATAGAAGTAAACCTTGAGCATATTTCACTTGCAAGTTTACTTTCCCATATATTTGGACCACCCAAAACTAATCCAGAATCCATCGTTTCTTTTATTACGTCCAAAATTTTAGGATTATTATGTCCATATAGTCCTGCAGAATACTCACCTAAAAAATCGATATATTCATGTCCGTCAAGATCATAGAGATGGCTTCCTTTGCCCTTAACGAGTGTTACGGGAAATGGGTCGTAATGTAGAACTGTGCGAGTATTTCCACCTGGCATAACTGAATGCGTATCAAGCCAATTACATAGACTTTTAGGATTTTCTATTGTAAATTTTTCAACTAATTTTTGCCATGAATCCAACATAATATTATGGGTAAGTTTTTGCATTTTTTGCGTACCTTAATTCAATATAACTTATTGAGATTTCATTAACGGGACGAAAATCAGTAACCTATTCCTTTTTTGTACCAAAAAGCTGTACTAGCAATAGCAAGCCTGACGATATAATAATTAAGATAGTAGAAATAGCGGCTATTGTTGGATCAATTTGATCACGCAAAGCCAGAAACATGGCACGAGTAATCGTTGAATTATCTCCACCAGCTACAAATAGTGATATAATAACTTCGTCAAAAGAAGTTAAAAATGAAATTAAACATGCAGAAACTATTGAAAACTTAATTTGAGGTAGAGTGATTTCAAAAAAAGCTCTTAATCGACTTGCACCTAAAGATCGCGCCACTTTTTCTTGATTCATATCATAGTTCTTTAAACCAGCTAAAACTATAATCAAAACAAGAGGCATAGCTACAAGGGAATGACCAAGAACTAAACCAAGAAGGCTGTCTACCATTCTAAATTTAACGTAGAAGTAAAAAAGGCCAATTGCTACCAAAATTACAGGTATTATCATCGGTGAAATCATAACAGGAAACAAAACACTTCTTAGTTTTGAAGAGCTATTAATTAGGCCATAAGCCGCCATTGTACCCAGCGGGGTTGCAACAAATATCGTTAAAACTGCAACCTTTACCGAGGTCCAAGTAGCTCCTAACCAATCATTAAACCCCATACCCACCTTTCCTGATGAAAAATAATTCTCATACCACCTGAGAGACCAGTTCTTTGGTGGAAACTCCAAGTATTGGCTATCTGAAAAAGACATAGGAATTACAACGAGAGAGGGCACAATTAATAAAAATAAAACAATAATTGAGAAGATATATAACCACAATCTATCACGTAATCGAATGTGGGTTTCGGACACATGGGCGTTAAAAAAATTCATCATCTAACTCTTACCACTGATTTGATCCATCGAAACCAGTTTGGAAGCTAAAAACAAGATTATCAATGTTGACACCAGAAGTACCACACCTAAAGCACTTGCTGCACCCCAACTGAAATACAATTCTATATTGCTCGATATCTTCATAGCAGCCATTATCACTCGACCTCCACCAAGAATTGCAGGCGTAACATAAAACCCTAGACAAAGTACAAATACGATTAATAACCCAGCCAACAATCCAGGTATAGATAAGGGAAAAAATACTGTCCAAAACGCTCGCGCTGGAGTTGCACCCAGACTTGCAGCAGCTCGCACGCAATCCTTATCAATTGTTCGCATGTTAGCATATAATGGTAATATCAAAAATGGCAGCATAATATGTGCCATCCCAATTAGCGTTCCAGAAGTGTTGTGTACAAATTTTATGGGTGCTGAAATAAGCTCTAAATCCACCAAAATAGTATTAACAATTCCTTTTTTCTGAAGAAGAACCAGCCACGCATAAGTACGTACCAACAAACTGGTCCAAAATGGAATTAACACTCCAATCATACAAAGTCCTGCCCATTTTTTTGGTAATTGGGACATGAAATATGTAAGTGGATAACCTAACATTGCACAAATTAAAGTTGTTAGAATACTAATTTTAAAGGTAGTTATAAATATTCTCATATACGCTTTGCTATCAAGCATGCGAGTATAATTTTCTAGCGACAATGTCCCATCTCGTCCAATAAATGACATATAAAACAACCATCCAATGGGAATTATAATAAGAGCCGTAACCAGAACCAAATAAGGTAGTGTTAAACCGAATAATTTATATCGCTCCTGGCGATTTAGCCTTCTTAATGACGCTTCGTTGATATGTTCGCTACTGAGAGACATCAGATTTTTCCACAATAAAACTATCTGACATTCGAAGCCCAATTGAAATTTTATCTCCAACAGTAGGAATTTTTCCCTTTAAATCACTACCATTTGCAATTCGCATTTGTAGGGATTGTTCGCCAAACACTTCTGGATCAAGTCGTAAAACCAATAATTGACTTTCACCTTGAAAAATCGACTCTGATACATAACCAAAAAATAAATTCGTATTCTTTTCTTTCTCTTCTGAAATGAACAACTTTTCTGGACGAACAACGAGTAAATGATCTCCATTCTTTTCGACAGAATGATTGACAAATATTTCTGATTTTTTCAAATATGCTTTGTTATCTTTGACACTTACAGGGATTAGGCTGGATTCACCGATAAAGTCAGCAATGAAAGCATTATTAGGACTATTATAAATCTCGTTTGGTGTCCCAAGTTGCATCAAAGAACCATGATTTATAACTGCAATACGATCGGACATGGTTAGAGCTTCTTTTTGATCATGAGTAACATAAACGGTAGTCATATTTAGACTATCATGTAGATGTCGCAACTCAATTTGCATCTCTTCTCTAAGCTTCTTATCCAAAGCTGAAAGAGGTTCGTCCATTAAAAGAATTTTTGGTTTAAAAACGATAGCTCGTGCTAAAGCCACTCGTTGCTTTTGCCCCCCAGAAAGTTCGTCGACATTTCTGTGCCCTAGTCCATCCAATTTTACAGTAGCAAGGGCCTCATTTACCGTATCTTTTAGTAACTGCGTGCTCACACCACGCAATTTCTGTGGATAACCAACATTTTGTTCAACATTCATGTGAGGGAAAAGTGCGTAATTTTGAAACACCATTCCAATATCTCTAAGATGTGGTGGTTTTAGTACAACTTCTTCATCTCCAAATTTTACACTTCCATAATCAGGGCTTGTAAAACCAGCAAGTACCATTAGCAATGTCGTTTTTCCAGAACCAGAAGGTCCCAATAAGGTAAGAAACTCTCCAGAAGTTACTTCTAGATTTATATCTTTGAGAGCATGAAAATCATCATACTTCTTGGTTATATCTTTAATGGATATATTTAATGCGTTTAAAGTCATGGTGGTTTTTTCTCACAAAAAATAAAGTAGGAGGGTTTTCCCTCCCACTTAAGTTTTATTATTCAGTCATCATTTCTGTATATTTTTCAGCTGCAATAGTTCGCCATTTAGCATACCAAGCAGTACTCAATGTCAACTGGTGTTTTGCATTTTCAGGATGACTTGGAAGAGCCCTTGCAGTCGCATCGTCAAGCAAACCCAATTCATACACTTTCTTATTAGTTGGACCATAAGTGATGTGTTTTGCAAATTCGGCCATATATTCAGGCTTCATCATTTCTGCAATATACTTCATGGCTAGGTCTTTATTCTTATTTCCTTTTGGAATTCCATAGCCTTCCCAATCCATAATTCCACTTCTCCAGTCGTAAGATACCTTTGCTCCATCTCTTTTTGCGACATCAAAACGTCCATTCCAACCTGTAGTCATATCGACCTCTCCATCTTTCATTAATTGCGCATGCATTGCGCCAGATGTCCACCAAACGTCAATATGATCTTTTATTGATCGAATTTTGTCGAGTGCTCGGTCTATTCCCTCCTCACTATCTAAAACATTGTAAATTTCGGACATTGGAACACCATCAGCGAGTAAGGCGGTTTCCAACTGTGCGTCAACTTTGGCTCTCATAGCTCTTGACCCCGGAAATTTTACAACATCATAAAAATCAGCCCAACTTCTCGGTCCATTTTCACCATATGTCTCGGTATTCCACGCTGCCACAACCGAAAAAATATCAGCGCCCGCGCAATACTCACTCCACATTCCTGGTAGGTGATTGCTAACATCGATGACCGAATAATCTAGTTTTTCCAATAAACCTTCTGCACCACCGGCTGCACAACCGCCAGCACCACTAGAGAATATATCAAATTTGTCGCCACCAGATTTAACCATTAATTTCACATCTGAAATACCACCATAAGTATCTTCTTTGACAGTTATTCCCATTGCTTTAGCAGCAGGTTGAAAGATCCCAATTGATTGGCCTTTTTGATAGGCGCCACCCCAAGAAACAATTCGCAGCGACTCTTCCGCAAATGCACTTGATGAAGCAGCCAGTACAAACGCTGTTGCTGTTAAAATAAGTTTGTTCATTTTATCCCCCATATTGTTTTTGTTTCACTAAAATTGTGATCATGATTTATATCATGTGATATATAGATAATTGAATACGACATGATAGTTGTCAATATTATTATTTTTGTGCATTCTTATGAAGAATTGGAATAACTAAAAAATCAGATGCCACCATCGTATATGTTATTATATTTTTCACTTATATATCAAGTGTGTCTGCCAGTTTCTTAAACCAAATAGCGAAAGGTACAAATTGCTTTTGCAGCCCAGTAAAAGGTAAAGATTGAACTTTCTTTACAGGAAACTCCAAATCTTTCTTAGAAACTCCAGACAAATATTCAGCAACCACTTTACCTAAAACAGTTGCCATCGCTACTCCCCGACCATTATATCCTGAAAGAGAAATAACGCCATTATTCAATTCAGCTATGTGTGGATAATGATCAAGTGTTATTGCTATATTACCGCCCCAACTATATTCAAATTCTATATCTGCTAGTGCAGGAAACATAACTTTAACATGACTTTTTAGTTCCTCTATTTGCGTTTTTATTGTTTTATTTGAGGTGCCGCCCCTACCTCCCATTATTAATCTACCATTTTCTGCTATGCGAAAATATTTTAAAAGCCTCATTGTATCTGAAACAACGTGCCCTTTAGGAATGATTGTTTTAAGAATATTATCTGATAATGGGCTGGTGGCAACCTGAACAGACTGCACAGAGATTATATTCCGATTTAGCGTCCCATTCTTTAAACTTCCATAAGCGTTGGTCGCCATGACTATTTTTTTGGCAGAAAAATCCCCCAATGAGCTGGATAATATATATCCTCTTTTCTCGGCTTTTACTCCTAAAACTTCTGCATTCTGATATATTTTAACACTTTTTTCTTGAGCTGCCTGAGCCAAACCCAATACATATTTAAGAGGATGCAACTTTCCTCCACGCCTATCTAATATGCCGCCCGAATAATAATCAGAACCTAATAATGAGTTGATTTCACCAGATGATAACATTTCTATTGGAGCATTAAGATTAGACCACTGCCTAAATAACTCACTATTTTTCCGAGGGCCATGTCTTCCATAAGAAGCTTGAACCCAACCTCCTTGGAAAGCATCACAAATTATCTTATTTTTTTTGATAAGATCAAACACATAATCTGGGGCACCTCCAGCAAGTTTGATTATTTTTTTTCCCTGTTCTTCTCCAAAATATGAAATAATCGATTCAGGTAACTCTTTTAATCCTGGGTTCACCTGACCTCCATTACGACCAGAAGCGCCCCATCCTATTGTCTCTTTCTCAAGAACGCAGACATTTAATCCCAAATTTGCACAATGATAAGCAACAGAGCAGCCGGATATCCCTCCCCCAATTATTGCAACATCAAAATGATCACTCACCTCTTTAGTTTGCCTAGCGATAGAAAACTCCGAAGTTTCCATCCATAGCGAATTTGCTATTAACTTATTCTCATTATTGATCATCTAAATTTGCTCCTTCACCTAGACTTTCAAATTATAATCAAAATTATTATTATATTAAATATCGAGAGTGTAGCATTATGTTCTACTTCTGCACCATAATTGAATATTTTCAACCGTCACACAGACCTCGTCCAAATACCAGTATCAGTTCAAATAATACCCACAATGCTTTTTCCAATTTTTTATTGTAAACTTTGGGCCAAAACAACCAACCCAGATCCGTATTATTTCGCGATAGACATCAACGAAATATACTGCCTATCAATTGATGAGTGATCTATCGATCTTTAGTTTTTGCTTTTCCACTCCCCAAGCGAGATGTTATTCTCAACGCTAAAAACATCTTTGGCAAAATTTCCACCATATCGAGGCACCCCCTCCATAGCAATCTTCGGGACGCACTCTTCGATCGCCTGCATATCTTCCTCAGTCAGTGTGTACGATAGCGGCACTGCCTTTACATTCTCCTCCATGT
>Ga0209816_1001925_pt1 | contig 15096 bp, 13 predicted proteins | sample CoawatmetaG01DNA_FD_187509 | JGI IMG/M metagenome (GOLD analysis project Ga0209816, IMG submission 187509) | Marine microbial communities from the West Antarctic Peninsula - Coastal water metaG017-DNA (SPAdes) (version 2) | ecosystem: Environmental > Aquatic > Marine > Coastal ... | reverse complement strand
CTTTAAGTTTTTGTAAACTTGCGGTAAGTTGTTTTCTTTGCCACGAAGGTACGCCTTCTTTTTCTAATTCTTTTTCTGTGTCTGTTAATTTTTGAGATTTTAATATAACAACATGTTTACCAGTACGTCGCAGAGGAGCGTACGGCCCTTCCAAAGATGTCAAACCAAAAAAACCTTGAGGTAATTTTAAAGTTTTTGCTATTTCTCTTCTCATAGCCATTGTGGTTTCACCGTGCTTAAACACGTCCATAACTAGTTTTTGTTCTTTTTCGGTAAGTTTTTTCTCAAACAATTCTTTAAATGATGCGTTTACTTTTACTGTTCTACCTTCAATACCAGGATCAGCAGGCCACACTTGCCTAGAAGTACCTACCTCAATTATTCGGTTGACTATAGCTACTCTGTCTTTTTTCATTCCTCGACGTTGAACAGCAATGTCGTCCACCATTTTTTTAATACTTCGTGCTAATTTGTTTGACTTAGTAATTACATCTTGAGCGTCTTTAAGAGTAGGTAATTGTTTTTTATACCTATTAATAAAATCGCCCTTAAACCTTAAACCTTTTGCGGCCGTACCAGCTATGTTGGAAAAGATTCTAAATTTTTTACTAAAACCAGGAAACATTTTTGTAGCTGCTTTGTCAATTTCAACGCCTTCTTTTTGAGCTTTAACTTCTTCTTTTTTAGAAAGTTTTTTGCTGTATTTATTACCTTCTGGGTCTGACATATTAGCTTCGTTTTCTGCTGCTTCTTTTAACATTTGCGCAACAGCTGCTTTCTTGCCTGCTTTAAATTGTTTTTCTGCTCTACCTTGCGATATTTGAAACTGTCTCCATTCGTCTTTAGATAAGAAACCAGGAGCTATGTATTTATTTTTATCGTTTTTAGGGAATTTTACTCTTGCGTCTGCTTCAATTTCAGAGTCCCACTTACTAGGTTGAGTAGATTCCTTTGCAAGTTTCTTTTCTATAGTGTCAAATAATCTTTGGCTTGGTGGTTTTCTACCAAAACGGAATCCACTTTCTAATTCTATTTTTGCAGCACCATAAGCCAGGTCGACAATATCTTGTGCCGATATACTTAAGCTAGAGGTTACTCCTACGCGGCTAAAGATTCCAATGTCTCTTAAGAATTTTACAAGAGCTTGTTTAAATTTATTTAGCAGCCTTCCTGTTTCAGTTTGCTCTGAAGGTTTAACACCTACATCGGTAGCTGCTTCTAAGAAGAAAGCTATTTTTTCTGAGGTAGCAGTGTCTGTAGGAATTTTACCAGTGTCATCTTGGTAAGCTTCATTTGATGCGTTTCTAATTGCGTACCTTGCTATAAGGTGGTCTTGAGATTGAGCAGGACGTTTTGCAGCAATAACGTCTTCTAGGCTATCGTTGTACCACGACTCATTACCGTACTTAGCGTAATCTTCAGCGTACCAATTATCTATTTTACTTTCTAGACCTCTGCGTTCAGTGGTAGTAAGTATGTTGTCTAAGCCTATATGACCGCCAACTTCGTGCATAAATAACGCACCTTCTCTACCCTCAGATATTTTGTCTAGTATGAATACTATTATGTCGGGACTACCTGCTATGCGTTCGCCTTTAGGGCCTCTAAGTGTTCCAACATAAGCTGACCCGCCTTCGGGGTTGTAACCAGCAGCTATAGCTGCTTCTTCAGTCTCAAAATAAAATACTCTATTTCGTATTCTTTTAAGTTCTTTTACTCCTAACATGTTACGGAAGAAATCATTAAACGTTTCTTCTTTAGCTGAGTTACCTGTTACAGTTCCTTCAGCGTTTCCAGTAGCTACTATTGCTTGCTGTTTTTTCCGTACTTTTGAAGCACTTCTTTGTCCATCTTTGTTAGTATTAGCCCCAGATCTTTCATTTCCTGCAGTCGAGGTACTTGTTTCTTTAGGAACTGTCTCGCTTTGAGGCTTTCCGCCACTGTTGGTGTCTTCATTTTTTTGATTCTCCGCTTTTTGTTTTTTGAGTTTTTTTAGATTTGCGTTTTTATCGTCTTTACGTTCTTGAGCTTTACGTTTCTTTTCTGCGGCTACAACTTCAGCTTCTTGTTTTTTCTTTACTCTTACTGCTTGACGTTTAGCTTGAATTTCGGCTACTTTTGTTTGACTTGCAGTACCAAGTTTTGTAACGTTTTTGTTTTCTGATTTCTTTAGCTTATTTTTTATTTTTACTACACTAGTATCTTTAAGTCTTTGGTTATTTGTTTCTATACGGTCACTGTGCGCGTACACTAACGCTTCAAAATACTCCGGTAGCATGTCTAGCCTTCTCTTGTCTATAGCTAACTGAACACCTACAACCCATCCAGCTTGGACTTCAGCAGGTTGCGATGCGTAGTTTAGCTCTGTAAGCGGAGTACCTTGGCCACTAACTGCAGCACCTCTTGACAAGTTGTTTTGATTCCATAAAGTAGATAATCTGTTTTTAGTACTTTTGTTTTGGTGGGCAGTATCTACTACTATCAAAGCGTCCATTTGTGCTTGTTGAACTCTTGCAGCTTGTTTAGGGTCTGTTTTGCTTGCGTTTCTTTCTACGTATTCTTGTAAGTCTTTGTCCGTACTTGCATCACGTAATTGACTCGAACTGGCAGAGGAAACAGTAGAGTCAAGCTTTTCTAGGGAACTAGTGTCGCTGTCGTCAAACCACGTAGCATCACCTTTTTTATTTATTGCATCTGGCTCACTAACATCAAAGGTTTCAAGTGCGTTAGGGTCTTGGTCTAAATCTGCGGCTACTGCACTACTATCTATTACAGAAGTATCATCTACTGTGTCTTGCGCTAAAATTTTCTTAAGCCATTTGTTGTCTAATCTTTCGTTAAATTCTTCCGCAGTTTCTCTAGTTTCACTAGTTTCTCCAAGAGCAATTTGTCTTTTTCTATATTTAGTTATAGCTTCGTTAACTCGTTTGCCTGCGTTTGTAATTTCTTTTTTAGTTAATTTAACTCCAGCTTTTTCTTCTATTGCTACGCCAATTGCATTGTTGTACCACACCCAACCTTTTTCGCTAGAAAAACTTCTGTAGTCATCTAACCTGTCTCTGCGTGCCACGTCCATTAAAAACGGTATTACTGATTGTTGCCATTTTCCTAATCTTCTTACTTGAGTTACTCGCATGTTAGGGTCTGCTATAGCATCAGCAGCTATTAAATCTTGAACCTCACGCATTAAATTGTTTATACGTGTGTCGCTAGCGCTCTTATCTATTGCGTCGTAAACTTTTTTAAAGACCTCACTAGTATCGTTGTTCTCAAATCCATAACCAATTTCGTCTGCTACTTTTCTGTATCTAACGTGTTTTTTGTTTGGTTTTTTACCAGCTTTATCGTTAAATTCTTTAAAAGGATTAACGTCTGTTTCTGTTGTTTCTTCTGTTACTTCCGACTTAATAGAATCTTTTTCTGCAAACTTAGCGTCTACTGCTTTTATAAACGCCTGTGAAAGAATAACTTTTTTTGCACCTGTCTTTTTATTTGTAATTTTTCCTTTACGGTCTACGTTGTAATCTACGTTTTTGTATTTAATACTTATGCTTTCAGCTAATTCTTCACCTCTTGGAGCAGCTACGCCAGAACCTGTTGCTGTTTTTTCAGGTTTAGCTTTTTTAGTTTTCTTAGGTTTTTTATCTGGCCCATCTTCTATTCCTAAATAACCAGTGTCATCCATGTTTGCTAAAGCTTCGTCTTCAATAGCGCTAAATAGGTCTTGCCCTTCTTGGTCTCCAGCAGTCTTTTCGTCTTCGTCTTCCACAACTTCTTCTATTACTTCTTTCTTTGCAGGTTTAGTAGTTGAATCTCTTTTAGCAGCGTCCCATTCTGCTGTAAATTCTATCTTAGCAGCAGCAAGGTTTTCTACGTTAAGTACTTCTTCTAAGTTTCCAGAAGCTAAAGCTTCATTTCGTTTAGCTATAAGAGCTGCTAAGTTTTGGTCAATTGCTTTTTGTTCTTCTTCGCTTCTTCTGGCTTTTTCTTGTTGCAACTGAGCGTGGTCGTCTAATGCTTGTTGGTAAGAACCAGAACCTACTTCTAAATCTCCTTGACCTAAGAAAGCTTTAACTGCAGCTTCAGTAGGAGTATTAGTGCCAGGGTCAGTATCGTGTTTACCTTTTACTACTATTTCATCGTTGTCTTGCCAAGCTCTAAAAGCTATACCTATTTCGGATGTAGGGTTTGAAATTTCTATACGTTTTGCTAAAAGTTCATTTTTTTTATTTTCAGAATCCCATTTACTTTCGTTAGGAAAAGTTGCAGCATGCGTACGACGGCCTTCATTTTTTAGCTCAAGGTCTATTTGTTGTACACTACCTGGAGCTAATTCATTTAAAGAGTTTGACAAAGCATCTATAAGAGTTCCTGCTGTTGTAGTGTTATCAAGTCCTTTTGAACCGGGGGAAACAAATTCTTGGCCAGGGTCTAAAGCTTTTAGTTTTGCTAAGTAGTATGCTGCTTTTTCTGCGGGTTCTAAACCTTCAACTTCTCTTAGGTCAACTCCTGGTATATTTATATTAAACGAAGGGTTTTCTACCATATTTATAATGTTTTGCAGTATTTCTTCGTTAGACTCGAACAACTGTTCTTGAACTACTGTTTCTTGTGCTACTTCTGCGTTTCCTTTATCTTTTTCTAGGTCAAGTTTATTTTCTAGCTCATCAATGTCTTCATCTTTTACTAAGTTATTATCTGTTTGTTCAATGCTTTTGCCTATTGTACTAGACAAAACGTTAACTCCAGCGCCTTGACCTGCTCCAGTTACGCCTCCCATAACTGCTTCAGAACCAACGCCTCTTAGAAGTTTAGGGCTTAACATATCGTAGCCTTTGTCTACTCCATAGTTTTCCCAATATTTCTCAAGTCCACTTTGAACAGTTTCTTCAGCGCCTTCAACAACCAGACCTACACTAGTTTTGTAGGCAGTGTTCATTAGCCCTTTTGACGTATTTGTTCCAAGTAAATCAGTACCGTTTACAATTCTTCCAGTAAGAGCTGTGTCTACGTCTACACCTTTTAAAGTTTTGGTTAATCTACCACCTGCATAAGAAATAAGTCCTGTTGTAGGAATAGTACCCAAAGCTTTTAAACGATCTACGCTGTATTCTCCAACAGAATCAGTCTGGTCAATTACATCAGTAACAACTTGTCCACCTACTATAAGTGCTTCACCTGTTGCTCCAGCAATTACAGGGTTTTTAAGTGTGTTCTCTACTGCTTTACCAGTTTTAGCTATTGCACCAACTTTTGACAAACCAGCTACTTTAGCGGTACCTTGAATCCCTTTAGTAATAACACCGCCACCAAGTATGTACGGCGCTGATGCTGCAATTAGGTTTACAACTTGCATTTTATGGTCTTTAAAATACTCCCAAGCTTCTCCGCCTCCTGCTTTCATGGCTTCTATGTAATCGTCCATTGACGCATCTGCCGGAAGAGAACCAACAACTTCTTGGATTCTTATGTTTAATTCTTCGTTAATTTCTTTTTGGCGGTCTGATAACAACGAATCGTCTATGTACTCACCAAAGTCTTGTAGCGCTGCAGCTGCAGGGTCAGCAATTTTATTTAGACCAGGAACGTAGGAGCCAAGTCCTACTATAGCACCAGCTGCTTTTGAAACGCCTGAAGTAAACCCTACACTAACGTCAGCTAAGTCTCGATACCAAGGGGCGTTTTCAGATTCATAAGAGTTTTCTGTGCCGTACTCGCTTGAGTTTACAGCTTCTTGTTCAGTTTTACCTGCGGCTTGATTTTGCGTACGAATTTGTTCTTGGACAAACCCAAAGATGTCTTCGTCTGTTTCTCCTTCAGGAGCGCTAACTCTATAAATATTACCATTAGGAGCTTTTACTTTATAAATTTTCATTTAAGAATTCCGTAATTTATTAAAGCAGCTCGTAACCTGCATAGTTATTTCCTAACGAGTTTCTCCGCATGTAGTCTAGTTTGTATTCGTCTAAAGTTTCTACCCCATAGGTTTGCCTTAGTTCTTCTGGCATCATTGTTGCTATTTGCCTGTAAAGTTCTGTTTCAGTATGCCTTGACCATGTTAACTTGTCAGCTGCTTTTTTGTCTGCTCCAATTCTTCCGTCGTTATAATTTGCTTTAGAGTTAAGTTCTCTAATTTCTGCATTTGTTTTAGCAATCTCTAAAGATTTTAACGGAGTAAACTCAGCTTCTAGTCCTTGTGTAAAACCATCCCAACCTTTCTTTGTACCAAACTCGTTTATTACAGCTTGACCATTTGTGCCTGCTTTCATTTCTTCTGCTGATGGATACTCAACTAACTTAACAATACCAGTTTTTTTGTCTGTTTCAAATTGCATGTTTCCGGTTATGCCATCTTCTGCATCCATGATTTTAACTAAAGCGGCTTTCTGAGCATTTTGACTTCCGCTACTAAGAGCAGCGTTAACTTGAGTCATTACTCTAGTACCGTCCATTGTTATTTGGCCAAGTTCCATAGAGTCCATTCCTTCTATCATGTCTCTAATTCTTGGATCGTGATTTTCACCCCACGCGTCTAATAGCCATTGTTTTTGAGCTTCTGGGCTTTCAAATTCTTTAGCAGCCATTTTTGTGGCAAACTCAGTCAGTGTTTTACTTCCTTGAAGGTCTATGTCTGACGCCATTTTAGCAGCGTCAGCTTCATTTTTTGCTTGCCCACTGTTTAATAGTGCAGTTGCTACCTCGTTTGCGTACGTTGACGTTATTATCTCTTTATCACGTTTTTTTCGCAGTGTCTCATTAGCCTGCTCAGCTATTGTTAGCTGCCGTGAACTTTCCCTAATTCCCGTAGCTGCTTCACTTTTATATTCTTTAAGGTCTATATCGCTTTGCGATAATGTGTTTGCGCCTAAACCAATTTCTTGGTCTTGTAGTGTTACTTTCCCTGCCTGTAATGCTGTGTTTTCTTCAAGCGCTTGTTGTTTAGCAGCAATGTCCGCTAAAAATACTTTTACTTCGTAAGGTTGTAACCTTTTAATTCTAGCCATTTGAGTTTTATCTAAATCCATAGACGCTATTTTTGCGTCATTTTCTATTTTGACTCGATCAATAAGTCCTTTTAGCTGACCTTCAGCTAGGTTAGCTGAGTTGTTAGATTCTCTTAGTTGAGCATTTTTTAAATTAAAATCCATAGCACCTGCAGAATCACCAAACCTTACCATGTTATCTGATAAACGTTTGTTTCGAAGACCTGTAAGTTGCTCTGGGGTAATTTGTTCTTTATACATTTTACCGTCGTACTTATACTGAGTACCACTACCGACGCCTTGGCCTGAAGCATGCGGAGAAGCACCAGCGTCTTTTGAATAAAGAGTTTCTACTTCTTCGTCCATTATTTTTCTAGCACCTATACCAGTTTGTATTCGGTTTCCCAAATCATAAAAAGTACTAAAATTATTAGCAAATTGTTCCCATTGGTTTTTACGTGCCATTAGTGAATCTCCTTCATTTCTATTCCTAGTACATCGTAATCTACGGCTAACCAACCAGAGCCCATAGTATGAACTGCTTCTGGGAAGTCTTTCATAACTTCTTGAGCCATTACGCCGCGGAAACGTTTTTTGTTCCACTTATAATTAAAGTCGTAAAGGTTTAACCCAGTGATTTCATCTCTACCAGCTAGTTCAATATTTTCTTTAAGTCTAACGTCAGAACCTGTGTAAACACTTGCAGCTGCTCCAGCTATTCCGCCTAAAGCTGCCCCAATGCCGTTGTCTGCAGCGTTCATAGACATTTGCGTTTGGTTATTAAGTACATTGCCTAAGCCACCTATTTGCATGCTATATCCAGAACCAATAGTGCCTGCGCCTTGAGCCATACCGCCCATGTATTGTTGGCCAGCCATGCCGTAGTTTCCAGAAGCAGAGTTACCTGCATTATTAGCACTGCCGTACGCTGCTGTAGAAGCTCCAGCTAAACCGCGCCCCATACCAACGGCGTCAAGTTTACGAGCGTAACCTGTTTGTTGTGCTCTTTCTCTAGCACCTGTCATCATTCCAGCTTTAGCACCGGCTTGCATTAACCCTGATTGTTGAGCCATACCTTGGAATCTACCTGAGTTAGGATTAACTCCCATGCTAGCCATTCGTCTTTCATTTGCTTGATTTTGTTGCCCAAAAGCCAAACCTGCATCTGCAGAAGCTTTAGTAGCTAATTGATTACGCATTGCATCCGTATCAAAGTTTTGAGCGTCTGCAACTAATCCTTGTTCTATAGGTCGAAAAGTTTCTTTATTGTAATCGTAGTAATCTTTACCCTGCGCCATTTGCTGATCCATAGAAGCAGCTTGCTTTTTAGCAATGTCCTGCATTAATGGATTATTTTGGTCGTATTGTTTTTTAGCAAAGTCTAATTGGGCTTGACCCAACTCTGACATTCTTTTTTGGGACTCGTTACTAGCGTTTGCTAATGGTGTGTAATCTGGAGCTGCTGTATTTTTCTTACCCATTCTTTTTTCCTCTGCGATAGTTATCGGGCCATAAAACCAGAACGACCATGTCTTGTCCTTCTGAGCCTGCTTCCTGCATAATAGATTCTTCTAAGAAACCAATATGCTTGTCTATTCTTAATGCTTTGGAATTGTCAGCTTCAACCAGCCCAGTAAGCCGTTTTAACTTGCAAGTCTCGAAAGCATACTTATATGCATGGTCGAGAAGTTCCAAAAACAGTTTATTGGGTTTGCTGCAAGCGATATGTGCTGTGGCATTACATTCGTTAAAGTTGTTAAAAACAACACCACTAACTATCTTACCGTCTACTTCAGCGCCCATAGCGTAGAACGAACCCCACTCAGCTCGTTGTTCCACTTGTTCGGCTACCCATGCCCCTACTCGTTCTTTGTCTTCAAAGACTAAACGAGACTCAGACACGTCTACCTTGTACAATCTCATTATATATCATAGTTTTATTCACGTGAAGTTTTATACAGCCTAAATTTTGTAGCTACATTATCTACAAATACAATACTAGCTACCACTACTGCAACCCAATTACCTTCACCAGCATGGTTTAAATCTACAGACCTTAACCTAATAGACTGTAAATTGTTATTTAGTACAGTAGCTAAATTACTATCGTAAGGCACTGGTAGGCTGTAGTGAGATGCCACATCGTCTATCATTTGTTTACTTTCTACTAAAAACAATAGTTCTTCTGCACCGCCATTAATCCAACTGCGAGCTAACCATTTATTAACAGCAGAGGATTTATCGTACGTGTCAAAGTTTGTTCCTGTGTTTAAGCTACCGTACCCTAATCTAAGTGCGTTTGACGACTCATAACTAACAACGTCTCCATTACTAAAAACACCTTCGTATTGTATTATTGGATCGCCTTTCTTTTCTCTAAACTCAATAGTAGCAGAACCATCAACGTATTCTCCTACATGCTTACTAACGTTAGGTTCAGATGGTTTACTAAATCTTCCTCCAACAATTTCAACGTTACCATTAACATATACTTCTACTTTATCTATTAGGTACCATAAGTTAGCAGGAAGGGAACTAATATTATCTTTGTCAGCTTCTACTAAATAATTACTATCTGAAAAAGAAGAATAATTTTCTTTGTTTGGTACATAGTTAAACATTAGTCATACCTCGAAGAATCTGCAATAATGTAAGCATTACTTTGTAAATTAATAGTCTTAGCTGTATAAGGCATAGAACCACTAGAGTAACTACCACCTCCACCTCCAAACCAACCACCCGATTCAAAGCTAGAACTAAAAGAATATCCGGCTGCAAAAACAGACCATCCAGCGTCAAATTTATTAGCTCTTAACCTAAAAGCGCTTCTATACATTACCCAAAAAGCTGCAGTAGAAAAATGATCTTGGCAACCAAATCCAAATCTGTTACAAGATTCTTTATAACCATGTTGTTGTCTTTTGTAAACTGCTTGCGCTAACGATGGGCAGGCAAACATAGTGTTGCTAGTGTTTATGTTAGAGTCATTGTACTCGTTGTATCTATTGGTGCATCTAAAGTCATGGTCGTTACTAGAGTGATTCCAAGAATGACCTGAAGAAGTTCCCGGTAGACCACTAGAGTTTGTAGGGTCTGAGGGGGCTACTACGTTTGCTCCTCCTGTAATAGCTAATGGTTGTTTTCTACTATCAAACGTTTTGGTACTACCATTAGATTTAAACACTTGCATGCCATAACTTTCAGAACTAGAAGGAGCATCATTAGCATTAACAAAACAATAAAGCTCAGGTGGATTAGACGTAGATGTACCACTAACTATTACATCAAAAGACCAAGTTGTGCTACTTACAGATTGTTTTATAACACCATGCCATCTAGCGTAGTCAGTAGGTTTTATAAAAGCTATTGGTGTACCACTGCAAGTAATTGTGTAGTAATGTATTATTCTTCCGTCAAGAGCATCATTTGCACCTCCATAACCAGGAAAATCTCCAACTCCTGCAGAAGAACTACCTCTAGCTGCTTTTCCTACAAAGTGTAAGTTCTCTATAGTGTCATTTATGATTACTTTACCATTATCATTTTTTGCTTCAAATCCGTAAGCCATAATTTACGTGTCTTGCGCTAATACATGCACTATACATTGTGCAGAAGACTTACCTGATTGAGGAGCTACACTAACTGTTGTGCCGCTTACAGTAACATTAGGAACAAAGTCTTCTTGCGAATTAGGAGGTACATTCACTAATTGTCTTTGTGCTATTATAGTTAAACCTGAAGCTTCGGAATAATTGTTGCTAACAGAAGCATTAGCATTAACAGTAAACTGGTCTAAAGTTTGCCATGTGATATCTGCTGTAGAAAACCCTAAAGAACCATCAGCTTTGAAAACACTAAGCCCATAACTCATGCTAGATTCCCTATTTTGACTCTGAGAGTGCTCCCGTTATACACTTCAATTTTGTCTGACGTTATTTTTACTCTGCTACCAGATGACCCGCCAACATCAATAGTACCTCTAAACGTTGCGTTGTTCATTTCCATAGCGCCTGTCTTGTCAATTTTCCAACCAGCTGAACCTGCATTGTACGAAGCAGATTGTATAACATTTCCTATTTTTGCGTTGGTAATCTGAGCGTCACCTATTTTGGCAGTTGTAACAGCAAGATCATTTATCTTAGCCGTTGTAATGTTTGCGTCTTTTATCCTTGCCGTCTCTATTGTACCAATAGCTATCTTAGCATTTACTATAGTTGCATTGGCTATCTTTGCTGCGTCTACAGCTAAATTACCTATCTTTGCATTAGTAATAATACCGTTATGAATTTTGGCTTCTTTTATGTAAGTACCTGCAGGAATAACTACCCCGTTAATAGTTGTGTTGCTGTCTAATTGAAAAAAAGGAGCATCTGAACTAACTCCATAGTTAGCAGTTAACTGTGAAAATACGTAAGCTAAATCTGGAGAAGTTGCTCCTGCAACACCAGCTGCCGAATTAAAAGGGCCTTTTACGTTGTTAACGTTAACCATGCGAACCCAATAGTAATGGGAGGCATCTGAACCAACAGCATCTGCGTACATACCTGATGTAGTAGTTCCTATAAGTACTGCAATTCCTAAATTATCAACACTTGCTCTCCACACTTCTGTATACGAGTAACCTTCGTTGTAATTTACTCCACTCCAAGTTAAAATTATTGAAGTCATAGAACCAGTAGCGCTTAAACTAAGCGGAGCTGGTGGCGTAAAGTAAGAAATTTCTTCTCCAGGTTCTATGTATTCTAAAGTTCCTAGTTTACTACTTACAAAAGCTCCAGTACCAATTAAGTCTTCTCGAGTAACTAGTCCATTAGGGTCATCAAAAGTTTCTTTAAGACGGTCAAGAAAACGTCTTAAATCAGGAGCTACCGGAGATATTACGTGCGGTAAGGGGCGAAAACTACTCACCCTTGGTTAAGCTCCTGTGGAGATTGTGCCAACTGTACGTTGTACACTTCTTTAGTACCTTGTAACTGAAATTCCCAACTAGTACCTAAGCCTGCAGGTAATCTTCTAAGTTTGTCATCGGTTACAGATATGCTTACTATTTCAGTTCCGTCCCTAAATATTTTTGTAGTAACTGGGTAAGCTTCGGCTTGTACTCGGTAACAAGCAAAAGATTTAGGTTCTGGGTACGACCATTTTTTAGATTTCCATGTGTAAGTTAGTAATGCTCCCGAGTCCCATTTAGAAAGTTCATTGCTTTGTATAATGTAAAGAGAATCAGTTTTTAAATCGTTGTAGGCACCTGTAGCATAAACAGTATGAAAATTCCATGTTTGAGCTACCATGTCGTATATAAAACCACCAATGCCAGAAGAAACGTTATAGAATCCAACATATTTATTTTCGTACGCGCATCCTAATAAATCAGCAGGGCTAGTAGCTTGCCACGAAAATTTATCAAACATGCTTTCAGTTACTACTGCAGATCCTCCTGGTGACAGAGCTACTAGTCCATCTGGAGATGCGTAAAATACCGCGTTACCCATACTTACTATGCTTCGTTTGGATAAACAAGCTTGGTTAATGTCTGATTCAACCATAGTAGAAGAACTTGGGTGTGAACCTTGTATGAAGTAAGGTCTACCTTGAGTTAATACTACCAAAGTAGTGTCAATTACTCCAAGTCCTACAATAGGATACCCAACTGTTTGTACGTATTGAGTAGGCCAAGCGAAAGGTCTAAAAGGCTCAGAAAAATAAACATCGTTACCACTAAAACCAGCCATAACTCCATTAGGCATTCCTACAAGTCCTTTTAGTGTTGACGGAGGGTGACTCCAAGTAAGCGAAGGCAGTACCTCATTTAGTTCGTCACCATCTAAAGTATCAGTAAAAGATGATGCAGCTAAAGCAACTTCGCCAACAAACAAAAAAGCTGAACTTCCACTACCCTGAGCTGAACGGTATATTCGTTTTTTAGTAACGTTGTAATTAGTTATTGACGCTGTGGGCAGAGTTACTACAACGCTTTCTCCTGGGTAAACATCTTCTGTAGACAAAGCCATATCAGTAGCTGCAAAAGGAGCCGACTCTTCCTCAAAGGAGTTAACATGAGTGTAAGTATAAACTCTAGTTTCTGCAACGGTGTTTTCTGCATCTGGAATTCTAACTGGAGATGTATCGTTAGCTACATCTGTAAACGCAGCTGTTACAGTTAAATGCGTGTCATCTGTTATAGTTGCTACTACTCTACCTTCTCCAGATACAAGTATGCTGTTACCAACAATTAATTCAGTTGTAAATTTAGTACCTACGCCTACTACATTTACAGAAGCTGTAGGGTTAATAGAACCAGTTAAAGCAGCGTTTACTTTGGCGGTAACAAGAGCTGACGTAGGTTTAGGAACACCTAAGTTGTAAGCTGCTATTGGATAAAGATTACCACCACCTGTTAAAGCTAATGCGGTGTTAGTTACTTTTGGAACACCGTCGCCAGTAAAATAAGTTCTTTCTGTAGTGTCTCCAGCAATAAAGCCTTGCACTACGTCTACATCAGTAGTCCAATGAAACCAATAGTTAAGTTGATTAGTCTGAGTTTGATCGTATCGATATATAGATTTTAGGTTACCACTTTTAGTTAGTGGAGAAGGATTTAGTGCTAAAGCGCCGCTAATAGGTTGCAAAGACCCCATCCATACCGGACAATTTATTGCTGTTTGTGCTGCTTCGTTACCAAGGTAACGTGGTGGAGTCATCGGTGATACTCCAGAGAATTTATTAACTTGTATAACTGCCATTATTTACCTCCGCCCCGCATGTTAAATATTATAGCGCTAATCTCGTCAGCCAAGTCTAAATAAGACTGCTCATCAGTTTCCTGATTTTGCTTGTACAACAACAATATTACCTGTCTTAGTACTTCTTCTAGTTCAGGGCTCATGGTAGTAGAGTGCACCGTTAAGTATTACTATTATAAATGGTACTACTATTATCACATAAAGGAGAATTTATGAAAAATGTATAACAGCGCACAACTTCATTATAGCAATAAAAATGCAGAGGTGCCCGCCTTTTTAAATTGCGGGAGAGCAAATACCAGCGGGCACGTTAATTATACTACTTTGTCTAGATGTTAACTATACTAATATTTACGGCCTCCGCCGCCACCTTTACCTTTGCCTTTACCTTTATTCATGTTGCACTCCGTGGTTTAAAGCCTGCTTTCATGTTAGCATAAGCTTTTTTAGTAACAGTAGATTTACTTTTAGGCCTACTTATACCTTTCTTTTTTCTAGCGTTAATGTTTGCATAAAGTCCTGGCTTAGCCATTATTTACCTCCAGCTTTAATTTTTGCTTTTTTGCTTAAGTCTTTGAAATGAAACAACTTTTTGCTTGACGCAGTGTGAGTTTTGCCTGAATGCAAAGTACCGTTTGCCATTTTATGACTACTACCGGTATGTAATGTTCCATCTATCTTGTAATGTTTTACACCTTTCATATAATCACCATTTAACTTTGTTTGCCCAGTAAGCGGCGGACAATTTACCTCTAGCTATGTTTTTACCATGTCTAGCTTTAAAAGATTTACGTTTTGCTTTCATCTTATCCGATTCACCTGCTTTAGGTTTACCTGCAGTAGAAGCTCCTTGCTCACCAAACCTAATCATTTTAATAGTGCTACCTTCTTTGGCTAAAACTACGTGCGATTTAGTAGCATGACTAGGAGTACGTTTAGGTTTGTTGTACCCCGCAAATGTTTCTCCGCTATATTCTATTGACATTAACTCTCCTAATTATTTATTCATGCCTACGGCACTACCTGTAAGTATAGCACCAAACGCCAAGTGAAACAATCCGCCACCCATAAGAGTAAACGGTGAATGTTGGGAAGTAATCATACTCATCAATTCTAACTGGACAAGGACTTCATCAGTATTTTCCACAAGCATTAGCAATGAGGTTACGTCCGGTCTAGTAAGCCCATACCAAATAGGTACGAACATAAAATCGTAAAAACAAATTAAGAGATACAATGAGAGCGCAGCCCAACGCCAAGTCATTGTACTTTTTTCTAAATCATTTAGAGGCACAGTTAAGTGCTTCTTTGCACATAGTTGCTTCAACACCCCAAATCATTAACCCTATAAAAGCAATTAATGACACTAC
>Ga0209816_1001924_pt1 | contig 15099 bp, 13 predicted proteins | sample CoawatmetaG01DNA_FD_187509 | JGI IMG/M metagenome (GOLD analysis project Ga0209816, IMG submission 187509) | Marine microbial communities from the West Antarctic Peninsula - Coastal water metaG017-DNA (SPAdes) (version 2) | ecosystem: Environmental > Aquatic > Marine > Coastal ... | reverse complement strand
GGGTCACCCAATGTGCTGGCAATCTAAAAGTGGACTCGCTTGTTGACTACCTAAATGCCGAGGTAATTAAATCTCAGCGTTTTTAATGGGCTGCAACGGTAGGGGTAAAAGTGTGTAGTAACCGGGGAACCGCATAAGAAAGTAGGGAGTTAAGTGGGTAATTTCCAAGTTGACTTTTATCTAAAGTAGGCAGAAGTAAATAAGCACTAAGATGCCGTCATTGCCATTTAAAGTAGGTGTAAGTGAATAACTAAAGTAGCAAACTCAAGCTAAATATGCTTCATTCGCGATTTTGACCATCTCTTCAAAAACACCAGGACCAGATGCAATAACTCTCCCTCCATTTATTAGCATATCGTTGGCACTTTGACTTTCAACACAGCCACCAGCCTCGGAGATCAAAAGCTGTCCAGCCAAACAATCCCATGCATTCATATGAGGCTCAGCGTAGCCAATCAATCGTCCTGCTGCTACATAAGATAACATCAATGCGCCTGATGCATTGCGATAAAATATGCCTCCACGATCGACTAATTTTTTAATGTAAGATACTGTAAAATCGGTCGACGTACGCCCATTCATGCCAACGCCTGTACTGCCAACATTCAGAGCAGTTGAGGGTGAAACCTGCATAGGTTTATCATTTAAGAAAGCACCGGTGCCCATTGCGCCCCAAAACATTTCATGATGACTGGGTTCATATACCACACCTAATTTGGTTTGATCATCGTGAACGCAGGCAAGCACAACACACCATGATGGAATTGCTGTGAGAAAATTGGCTGTGCCATCTATAGGGTCTATGACCCAGGTGTAGCCAGAGGTGCCTTCAACATTGGCATGTTCCTCACCCACAATACCGTCATCTGGATAACTTTCGGCAATGTATTGACGTATAAAAACTTCCACTTCTAAATCGGCATTTGAAACAAGATCTTGGGCACCCTTTTGCTGAACAACTAGGTCTCCAATTGATGCAAAAAAGACCATAGCTTTTTCACCTGCTTTTTTTGTTAACGTTTTTGCAAAATCAAGTCGTGTGCGAATCTCTAAATCAGCCATAAATGCCCCCCCTATCAAAATTAATGTTAATGCTTACCTGTCAAACTTGGTCAATCACACGCATTCAGAAGCCCTTAACAGCGATAACCTATAGTTAATGCAATGAAAATGGGATTAACATTCGCCATGACAAAACCCTCTTAAGGATTAAGCTGTCAAGACCTGTTATTGAGTTTCTACAAGGTTAATATCCGCTATGTTTTTGGCAACCATCTCACAGGCAAAGCTGCTTAATTCGATGGATGAGCCAACACCTACTGTCTTAATGCCTGCTGCAATAGAAGACGTTAATCCAGCAGCTGCGTCTTCGAAGACAATCGCATGGTTGGAAGAGATATTAAGTAAACGCAGCGTCTCAACATAGGGAAGCTTATCTGGTTTTCCCCTGCTCAAAGATTCAGTGGATACAACGATATTTATACAAGCTTCAATGCCCAATAATTTTAAGCATTTTTGAATGGCTTTCATAGGCGCAGATGAACAAATGGCTACTGCAAAACCCTTGCTTGAAAAGTTTTTTATTAAATCTGCAGCGCCAGGAATCTCTAGTACATTGTTATCATATCGAAACAATGCTCTGTCAATAATCGCTTTTTGAATTAGTGATACGTTGACCGGTGCAATAACTTCCTTAACAAAATCTGTAACGCTGCGCCCCACATACGCTAACATGATCTGTTCACTCACTTTAACCTTCTCACGCTTAGCAATGTATTGCTTTGCCTCGGTCCAAACAGCTTCACTTTCAACAAGGGTTCCATCTAAGTCAAAAATTACTGCTTTTACGTTTGTGAGCGAGAGCTGCTGATCGTCATAACGGAGTAACATGTCATTAACAAACTGGCAGTAAAACAGGGCCCGTTTGCGAAAAGCCAACCACAATTTCCTGCCCGATAGAAAGTGGGTTATCGACGTCATCTCGCACGGCAAACATGGTTGAAAAGCCAGACACTAAGGTGTATTCCATCCGGCTGCCAACGTAAGTGGCTTTGCTTACCACCGCGTTAAAACCCTCAGCTGCTCCTATGACTAGCCGTGATGGCCTAATCGCAATAATCGCTGCACCTTGAGCGACACCTCTTGAGGGTAGCGTTGTGTGAAAATCTCCTAATGAAACGTGTGCCACTTCGCCATTAACAGCTGTCACCTCACAAGGTAGCAAATTCGCTTCACCAATAAAATCAGCAACAAATGTATCTGCCGGTGTGTCATAAAGCTGGCGAGGCGTTCCCATCTGAGCAATCGAAGCATTACGCATCACCACAATCTTATCTGAAACGGCAAGGGCTTCTTCTTGGTCATGTGTCACATAGACCACTGTTAAACCAAGATTTTGCTGAATTTCTCGTATTTCTTCACGCACTTGGCGCCGCAGTTTTGCATCTAAGTTTGAAAGTGGTTCGTCAAACAACAAAACCTGAGGTTCCAGAACCAAGGCCCGTGCCACGGCAACTCTTTGCTGCTGGCCCCCTGAAAGTGCACTGGGCAGCCGTTCGCTATAATCCTTTAAACCCACAAGATCTAAGCCTGCGTGCGCGCGTTCAAGCGTTTCTAGTTTATTAAAACCTGAAAACCCTAAGCCATATGAAACATTTTCAAGCACCGTCATATGCGGGAATAACGCATATGACTGAAAGACCATGGAGACGTCCCGATCAGTTGCTGGTAAGTTTGTGACGTCGACGTCACCAATAAAAATTTGACCTTTAGTCGCCATTTCTAGTCCTGCGACCATTCTTAATGTGGTCGTTTTTCCACAACCTGATGGCCCCAATAAGGTGACTAACTTTCCCGCCTCAATCTCTAGGTTAATTTGGTCAATGGCGGTTACATCACTACCATACATCTTTGTGACGTTGCGGAAACTAACGGTTGCCGCTTTGCTGTTAATATCAGTCATGATTTTCTCTTTGCGGCGATCTCCCGCCTCCCTATTTTTGTTCGCCCAACCAATAATTGCAGAAGTCCCACCGCCACCAGCATTACAAATATTAGCGTTGTAGAATATGCAATAGCTAAACCATAATCATTATTTTCAACCCTGCCAATAATATAACTTGTTGCCATATCGTACTTGGCCGAAACTAAAAATATTACTGCCGAAATAGCGGTCATCGCCCGAACAAAACTATAGACCAATGCGGCTAAAATGGCGGGCTTTAGCAAAGGTAATATAATCTTGCGGAATGTTTGCCAACTATTTGCTCCCAGTGTCAGTGAGGATTCATCCAGTGATTTATCCAGCTGAGACATACTTGCAATACCGGCTCTTACACCCACCGGCATATTACGGAAAATGAAACTAATGACAAGAATAGCTCCCGTTCCAGTGAGTTCAATAGGTGGGACATTAAAGGCCAAAATGTAACTAACACCTATGACAGTACCAGGGATAGCGAACGATAGCATGGTGCCGAATTCGAATGCATTTTTGCCTCTGAAACTTTGACGGGTCAGTAAATAAGCCGTTATCAAGCCCACCGCGGCTGTTAGCGGTGCAGCAATGGTCGCAATCTGAATGGTGGTCCAAAAACTGTCCCATGCAGAGCCAGTCCATTGCCAACCTTTTTCTGTAATTCGCACCGAAAATGCGGTCACATAATGTTTGAAGGTTAGGGTGTTATCCACACCCCAAAGCTTAACCATGCTGCCATATATGATCATGCCATAAATAGTGACGGTAAAAGTGCTCCAAATGGCAGCAATTGCTAACACTGGTATAGCCAGGGCACGGGGCATCAATGGGTGAACGCCACTATCGCCTTTTCCAGAAACCGTGGTATATGATTTTTTACCTAGCCATTTTCGCTGCGCAAAAAACGCCGTTAGGGTAAAGCCAAGTAATACAATGGCCAGCACAGCTGCGCGGCCTTGGTCATATTGTGCACCCACTATGGCAAAGAAGATTTCAGTTGATAAAACGTCGAAATTGCCGCCTAAAATAAGTGGATTACCGAAGTCAGCCATACTTTCAATAAACCCAAGCAAGAATGCATTGGCTAGTCCTGGGCGCATTAACGGTAATGATACCGTTTTAAATACCTGCCAACGTGACGCACGCAGGGTCTGTGCAGCTTCTTCCATGGAGGGGCTAACGCCCTCAACCACACCAATAAGCACTAAGAATGCAATGGGAGTATAGGCCAGCACCTGTGCAATCATGAGCCCTGGCAAACCATATAGCCAACGCGTGGGTTCTAGGCCAAACAACTCACTAAAAAACTGGGTGATCGACCCAGACAAACCAAACATAAGAATGAGAGCCAGCCCAATAACAAAGGGCGGCGTGATGATGGGTAAAATTGTTAGTGCACGAACTGCACGTCGATACTTAAAGCCTGAGCGGGTAACAACTAATGCAAAAATTAAACCTAAAACAGTGGTCAAAAACCCAACGCAAACTGCCAAAAATAATGAATTCCACGCCACACCGCAGCGACCCGTGCCAACAACACAGCTAAGCCCCCATAATCTATCATCAAAGAACTTGCTGGCAAAAACGATAAACGAATAGGATCCATCTTCGGTAATAAATGCTGACATCAACATATTAACAATGGGGAAAAACACAAAGGCACCAACAATGGCCAGCACAAACCCAATAGCGCCAACCACAAAAACATCGCCATTAATCGCACCGCGCGCTGCGATGCCTTGAGTCAACAAAAACAAAAATGAACTTGCAAGAAATAATCCGCCATATCCCATGCCGAATTGGCGGCCATCCAACTTACCAAATAAAGCGGACAGCCACTCATAATTCCAACCCCGAATACCTATACTAAAGCCCTGAATGATGAGCCAACTAAAGCCAACCGCTCCTGTCAGAATTAATATTTGAGCATACAAGGGATCACTCTTTTCACGTTTAAATGCGAATAGAGGCATAATCAACGGTATCAGCAGGGGTGTAAGCCAGAGCTTTTCCCCTTGCATAATTAAAAATGCCGCTGGTGCATAATTTTTATCAAAAGGATAACCGTCAACCAACCACTGGCCAGAGAATAGCCCGCCATCTACCAGATACCATGGTAATAAAAGAAAGCTCACCCAGCCTACCAAAATCCATAAAATCAGGGTCGGCTGGGAAAGTGTTTTGGTTGACGTTGTCACGATTTATTGTGCCAAGGTTGAGATGTCTTCATCCCATTTAGACAACAAACGACGACGTTCAGCAGATGAACCATACAAAGTGAAATTATAATCAATCAACTTAATATCATCCATATTGGGTGCTGCTGGTGAGGTATTAGAGCTCTTATTTGATGGCACTTGGAAAGCGTTAACTTCTAGAGCAAGATTTTGTGCTTCAGTTGTTAAAGCCCAATCATAAAAGGCTTTTGCACTGTCTTCATTACGTGCACCATCAATGATTGACATTGAACCAATCTCATATCCAGTGCCTTCACAAGGTGCAACAACAGTGATCGGGAATCCTGCTACTGCTTGTTTTACCGCATCGTGCATAAATACGATACCCACAGTAGACTCACCACGTGCAGCTGCTTTAATTGGGGCAGAGCCTGATTTAGTATATTGGTTGATATTTGCGTGCAGGCCGGCCATGAATTCAAAGCCCTTATCTTCACCAAATAACTGAACTATTGTTGCAAGTGTGGTGTAGGCAGTCCCCGATGAGTTCGGGTTTGCCATCTGCACGTGCCCATCAAAAGATGGATCTAATAAATCAGCCCAACATGTTGGAGCTTTAAGACCCGCCGCTTTTAACAAATCAGTGTTATACCCATAACCAAGGGCACCAGAATATATACCAATAGTGCGGTTACCAGAGCTTTCAGCTTGGGAGATTGCCCAAGGATGAAGCTGGTCACGCATTGGCGACATATATTTCATTGTTAAGTCTTCTTCAGCAGCTTGCAGATGCGGATCACCTGTACCACCCCACCAAATATCGCCACGCGGGTTAGATGACTCAGCTTTAATTTGGGCAAACGTCTCACCAGAACTTTTACGGGTCATATTGACCTCAATACCTGATGTCTCCTCAAAGGTATTGGCAACCAATTGGCACCAATCTTCTTGCGCAGAACAATACAACGTCAGGCTGGCAGCTTGTGCCGTTCCCGTTGCAGCAACCAGCGTAAATGCTGATGTGGCCAGTAGTTTTTTAAGTGTACTCATATTTTTCTCCAATAATTAATCCATTTTTATAGTGGTTCTATTTATTATTCAACAGTACTAATAGCGTAAAGTACCACAGACACATTACAGGGTAATTAAACAAGTAACAATACATCTCTAAGCTGATAAAAGTCACAAATACATGCTTAATATTGGTAATATTACGTACATAGGGTAAGAAAGTGACTCGTTTTGGTGAGAGCGCCACCCGTGCCACGGAGTGTGCCATCCCAATCACTATCTGCAACAAGGTACGTTGCTTGGTTTTACATATTTTTAGTTTTTAATTTTTTTTGGTTTAAGCAAGGGCAGACTAACGAGCATTTTATGAAGAGGATATTTTATGGACATAAAATTTATTTTAGTCATAGAGTTCACCATTAAAGACACCCAATATTCAATATGATATGAGTATGAGTATGAAAAGACCCATTAAATTCATAAATTTAGTGAAAATTTAGGAGAAAAAATACATGGCTATTTATTTTATTAGACACGGTCAATCGGAGTTCAACGCTGCTTTTAATGGCAATACTGATCCAATGATTTTTGATCCACCCCTTACAAAACTCGGGTTTGAACAAGCTGAGAGTGCAAAAGTAAATATCTTAAAGTTAGGCATTAATCGTGTGATCACATCACCGTTTACACGTGCAATCCAAACGGCAAAAATAATATTTGATGGAATTTGTCCCATTGAGGTTCAATACGGCCACCATGAACTATTACTGCATAGCAGTGATATTGGCCAGCATCCCATTGATTTAAAAAAAGATTTTCCTGAACTTGCTTTTGAGCACATCCCACATTCCTGGTGGTATAAAAATAGCACCCATGGATTGGTAATAGAAAAAGAACCCCTTGAATTATTTAAAGAACGTATGTCTAAATTTGTCATTGCCTTAGATAAAATCAAAGATGAAAATATAGCAATTGTCGGCCATGGCAATGCTTTTAAAGAAATTATTGATCTTAGGTTAGACAATTGCCAAATACATCATTTTAGATAAAGTACTCCGCCAACATTCACAAACAATATGAATTTACCACTAAAGTATATGCCCATCGCTAACTGATGAATTCCTCAACTTCATGGTGAGTGAAGTCAGCCAAAAACATGTGCCTCTCAGTAATGTGGACTGAAACAGGTAAACCTAGAGTGGAGTATAGGTCGCTATGCAAACAGTTAAGGCACTTATAAATGGTCGTATATTCACGGGTGAAGAAATTATTTATCAGCATGCTTTGTTGGTGGAGAATGGCCATATTATTGACATAGTGCCGGAGCATTTGTTGCCGCAGGTAAAGTATCACTATGACCTCAATGGGGGGTTACTAGCTCCTGGATTCATAGATGTTCATGTCAATGGTGGAGCAGGAGAATTATTCAACCATAACCCCAGTGCCGAGGCACTGCAAACTATCGCCCAAGCACACCGTGAATATGGTACTACTGCATTTCTTCCCACCTTAATTACTGATACATGGGAACAAATGGTTAGTGCCGTTGCGGCAGTTGCTGCAGCCACAGAACTCAGTGTGCCAGGTATATTGGGCATCCACCTGGAAGGCCCTTACCTTAATGAGAGGCGCAAAGGGGTACACCCAGCCAAACGTATTCGAGTACCCAAAAGTTACGGGGATTTAAACCGTTTATTTGATGTATTTCCAGCACACCTAATTAAGCTAATGACTTTGGCCCCGGAGCAGGTCAGTCCGGCATTTATTCAGCAACTAATAATAGATGGCATAATTGTTTCAGCAGGCCACACTGAGGCTAATTATGATCAAATGCAAATTGCCCTAGCCCATGGAGTAACAGGCTTTACTCATTTATTTAATGCCATGAGTCCGATGACTAGCCGAGAGCCCGGAGTGGTTGGTGCAGCCTTAGATAATGCAGATAGCTGGTGTGAATCAATTGTTGATGGCTACCATGTGCATCCAGTGACCTTGCGCCAAGCTATTAAAGCTAAGGCTAACGGTAAAATGATTCTGGTGACAGACGCAATGCACACCGTGGCTCAAAGTGCGGGCCGATTTGATTTAATGGGAAGCTCTATTATCAGTGAAAACGGAAAGGTGACAACTCTTGATGGAACCTTGGCTGGCAGTAATTTAGATATGGCTAGTGCTGTGCGCAACACCGTCCAAAAAGTAGGTTTAGAATTAGAAGAGGCATTACGAATGGCCTCACTTTATCCCGCACAGTTTTTACAGCTCGATCATAAACTTGGACGAATCGCCAAAGGCTTTCAGGCTGATTTGGTCTTAATTGATGATCATATGGTGGTAAAGAAGACGTGGATAAGAGGAGAGACTTAAACTAGTTGAAAACATACTTTATTCTCTAGCGTTATTATTTTATAAGGCTCATTAAAACCTAATCTCGACATACATTAGGTCAGTGAAATGATTGTGACGTCAATCGTAGGTGGAAACGTGCTGATGAGAATGAATCGCAACAATAGAGCAGCATCAACGGCAGCCCAAATGATGGAGAAAACTATTTTAAGTTGGCGTTGGGTAAAAAATACTTGAGGAGAACCTATCCAACTACAAACCATAAGGTCTAAACCAATTAAGTCTTCCATTAAAAGGGTCAAAAATAGGTTATAAAGGTAGCGCATTGTCCCTTTTTAAATGAGGACTATTAACTAATTGATACTTTTAAACATAAGAAATAAATATAAAATCTGATTAACAATACTGTATTTCCAATACTGCCAATAAACATTGACCCTAGGACTAGTTACAGATGCTTGCAGAACAGTTTACCCGGACTCGCCAACACTCAGAATCTCTATGTGCACCACTCAATATTGAGGACTACGTACCCCAAGCTGCGGATTTCACTAGCCCGCCTAAATGGCACTTAGCTCACGTCACGTGGTTTTTTGAAGAGATGATTCTGACAAAATTTGTGGACGACTACGATGTTTTTGACGACGACTTTGGATTTTTATTTAATAGCTACTATCAAACTGTTGGTGATAGAGCGCTTCGTGCCCAACGTGGAATTATGACGCGACCTACCGTAGAGCAGGTCTACCAATACCGTCGCTATGTGGATAGACATATATTCTCACTACTTTCACTGCCGATCAGCAATGAAATCGCAGCCTTAATGACTTTAGGCATTAATCATGAACAACAGCACCAAGAGCTATTAATTACAGATATAAAGTATATTTTAGGGTTGAATCCTTGCTTCCCAGTTTATGCGGACCATTTCAATCTTGTCGCAAACCGAAATAGTGTTAGCAAGATTGAAAATAATAGCGCCAATGACTGGGTCAGTATTGATGAGGGGATTTATTCTATTGGCCACGATAACGGGACCTTTTGTTTTGATAACGAGCTTGGTCAACACAAAACCTATTTGCCGAACTACCAAATAGCTAAATTACTAGTTACTAATGGCGAATATATCAAATTTATGCAAGAAGGTGGTTACACTAGCTTTAACTACTGGCTGGACGAAGGATGGACATGGGCCTGTGAAAACAACATTAATAGCCCACTTTATTGGCACAATATTGATGATGTTTGGTACTACTACACCTTAGCGGGATTAAAGCCTGTTGATCCACATGCTGCCCTAGCACATGTCTCTTATTACGAAGCCAGTGCCTTTGCTAATTGGAAAAACATGCGGCTACCAAGTGAAGCTGAGTGGGAAGTTGCCTGTCAACAATTTAACTGGGGAGAGCGCTGGGAGTGGACATCATCAGCATACGGAGCCTACCCCGGATTCACCATAAGCAGAGGCGCTGTTGGCGAATACAATGGTAAGTTTATGGTTAACCAAATAATCTTACGTGGCGCATCTTCAGCTACCTCAATCGGACATTCACGCTCAACTTACCGTAATTTTTTCCACCCTTCTTTTCAATGGCAATATTCTGGTATACGCCTAGTAAAAAATAAGACGTCTCAGTAAGACCTTACCTGAGCGATATTATTAAATTGTTTAATGGGAAGAGCATAACTATATTTCAGCAGTTTGCAAAAAGAGGTCGATGACGGGCTCATCCAAACACGAAAAGCACTCTGGTCTAAGTATGTCTGCGATAAAAGAGATGATGCACTTTATGGATCATAGGGAACACAAGACTGACTTTGTGCAAACAGGCTGTGGCTTTATGTTTCATGAGAAAGCAGATAGTGTGAGATTTAGCTGTAAGTCTGAATCAAGATTTTATAAGTCCAAAGGGTGTTTTATTGAGTCTTATTATGGTCAGCCAAATTAATTTTATGGCGCCCTAGTTTGACCCTACTGACGCTATATATTTAAAAACACATATACAGCTATATTTCAGGTAAAGTTTCGACTACCCCGTTTCCACCAAATACAAGTTTTATGCGTTGTTATTAGGGTTCACAACTAACCCCCTTAGTTCGGTAATTCAACGCCTTTTGTAGCCATAACAAAGCACATCAAAGCAGGCTTATAGCCATCTGCAGAGCCTCACACACTTTATTTTTTGAACTCGGTTATACACTTATGACACCGAACCTAATGTTGCTTAAAGCAGCTATAACGTAAGCCTTTGTAAGCAATGTAAAAGCATGTAATCAGTATTGTTGGTAACCATAATTATTGATAACTTAGTCCTCGAAGATTGGAGGCCTTCAAGAGCTTATCTTAAGCTCTCCTTTGACCGCGGGGTTCATCCTAATCCCGTTGTTTCTCATACTGGCAGCCCAGTCCCAGAGTCACTGCTCTGCCTGTCCCTTTGCTCACATTGGAGTTGTTATGATTACTACTATAGCTTGTGTTGCTGGATTCTTTATTGGGTTTACTACTCACCTTATGCTTACACAGTTAGCGAAGAGAAGGAAAGTTGAAGTTATACGTGTCGGGTCTAGTTGGCAGGTATATAAATAGTTATGGCAGAGAAGGTAGAGGTCCTTCTCTGCCACCCCCACCTCTTTATGTCCCCGAGTTAAAGACAGAGCTACGCTCTGACTCGTCTAAGACCCCAAGCAATGGCTAGGCCAACACCATAGACTAGGCAATTTACATTCAAGACTATAATTATCATGATAAATGCAAAGCTAAAGTCCATCGTAGGCAAGCTCAATAGCACAATAATAAGCTTTTGAATAACAACCGAGACTAACCAGGCCTTCTGCCACCTATTTAGTTTATTCCATTTATTCTTTCCTGAAGATGGCTTAGGTTCATCCTTACGTGTGCTCCCACAAGAAATCTCATCTATGGCATCTATAGCCGTATATACATACTCATCAGGTTTCGTTGTGTTCATGCGTCTTGGTTCTCATTAGGTAAGTTCCTTATCAAAGGGTTTCGTTTTTGTTTCCATCTGGACCACATATGAGTTTCAAGCGCTATCATTTAGACTTACAATTAGCCTTGTTACCCTATTAAAATGGGTTCTGGGGTTTCTAATGCCTGTTTTGAAAAGGCATTAAGGTATTTAAATAATAGTAGGTTTATAGATTATAAAAACACCGTCAGTTTTAAGGGCGTATCTATTTCTTTTTACTCTTCCAAGTTCCACCGTATTGGTAAGTATCTTCAAAACGTATCTTAACGTCCGTGAGACACTTTCCACAGAGGAACACCCAACCTTTTAGGTCTTGATATTGACACCTGTACAGGACTTCCTTTGCGTCCGTGCAAACATGACAGTCTTTGGCTCTCACTCTCACAAAAATACACTTTGGCACGTTATTGGTGCAGATGATGGTATTACATCTGTTCTTAACTATGCAACTTCATCCATCTTAAACACCAGGTAGGAGAATATAGAGGCCATTTGATTGCCTCCACCTAACGTTGGTTCAATACCAATAGTTTCCTGTTTGTAACTCTAAACACTCTTCTTAGACACATACCTTCTCTTCAAAGTGACCCTCGTGAACCTCACCATGCCTGTCAATTAGACTTTTTTCTCCATAATACCACTCCCTTCAAACCGTCCTTCGTATTGTTTTTGATGAGCAACTGGGTGTTATTAGGGCACTCTTTTGGAGAGAAATGTTTTTTGCCCAACAATATTGGGTTGGGGGGCCTATTCAGCTATCATTGCTGTAAGCTTTAACCGATCTTAGCGGCTAACACTTTAGCGCGTTTGGGCGGCATTTTTGTTATAGACCTAGGGATTAAATATATGTCAAATCATAGAGCGCTACAGATGTTCGGTCGTTCAGGCAACCCAGCGTTGAGGGCAGATACGTTCAGTAAGAGTGCTCAGTCATCATCACCAACTGGTAGCATTCAATCAACGTCGTCACAGACTATGACCCTACAGGGGACAGTAAACAAGACCGGTATCTTGCTGGTATTGGTGGTGTTGTCAGCATCATGGACATGGAATCTGTTTTTTGAAAGTGGTAACGCAGCAGCGGTGATGCCCCTCGCCATTGGTGGTGCAATTATGGGCGTTGTATTTGCTCTAGTAACTATATTTAAAAAGCAGTGGTCTGGCATCACAGCGCCGCTGTATGCTTTATCTCAGGGACTATTTCTGGGTGCTATATCGGGCATCTTTGAGATGCAATATCCGGGCATTGTGATCCAGGCGGTAGGTTTAACATTGGGTACTCTTGCATCATTATTGTTGCTGTACAAAACGGGCATCGTTAAGCCCACAGAAAATTTCCGCTTGATGGTGACTTCAGCCACTATGGGGATTGGTGTGCTTTATTTGGTTAGTATGGTGATGAATATGTTCGGATCTGGTGGCATAGGGTTTATTCACTCAAACGGTTTATTTGGTATTGGTTTTAGCCTGTTTGTCGTCGCCATTGCCGCGCTTAATTTAGTGTTGGATTTCGATTTTATTGAACAGGGTTCAGAGATGGGGGCCCCAAAATATATGGAATGGTTTGGTGCTTTTTCTCTGATGGTAACGCTGATATGGCTCTACCTTGAAATGCTTAGACTGCTGGCCAAACTGAGAAGTCGCTAATGGATGCCAATACATTAGTCTTTGGCTCCATGGCAGTCTTGTCATTAGCTATTTTTTTCTATCTCGGTCAGTTTAAAGCCTCTAAAAAGCAGACTGAGCGAGATGACCGTATTGACTGGTCAGTGCGGAATTTTTCAATATGGAAAATTTTATTGTATTCCCTCGTACTGGTTGGCGGCATTGTGTTGTTTCAGCAGTTTATTTAGCTGTCAATGGAATGAGCGGCCTCACTTAAGTGACGCATTTTTTCCATAGCTAGGTCGCGCCCCAAAATGCCCAGACCGCAGTCGGGTCCAGCGATAAGGCGGTGGGCATCAATGTGCTCTAGCGCCTGCAGCAAACGTTGGCGAATTTCCTCCACCGCTTCTACCCGACTCTTGGCGATGGCCACAACCCCCAGAATAATCTGTGTTGTTTTAAAGTGCTCCAGCAAGGTGAGGTCGTTGTAGCGGTGGGCGTCCTCTAAAGACAAGGCCATGATGCTGGAATCTTCCATGGCATCAGCAATCTGAAAGTAAGATTCAGACGGAGCCTTGGGGTAATTGACAACATCGATTTTATCTGGGTAGCCACAGCACATGTGGGCCGTACGGACGACTTCTTGCGGGCAGTTGTGGAAGGCTCGGTCTAAGTTTTCGACACCAAATAATAATGCGCGTTCTGGATACCGTGCAAATAGAGGCTCATCAATTTGAATGTGCCGACAGCCCGCGTTGGCTAGACTTAAAATTTCGCGGTTGAGTGCCTCAGCGATGGCTTTGCCGAACGCCTTTTGATCATCATAAAACTCGTCCACCAAGGTATCAGCCATGGTTAAGGGTCCAGGCATAGTAATCTTTACCGGCTTATCGGTGGCCTGTTGCGCACGGTGCCAATCATTGGCAAGAAATAAATGTTCAGATGTGACGGGGCCACGTACCGTGGGCAGGAAGGATGAGTAACTGCCATTGCGTAAGGTCTTTTCAGTTAATATGTCAAAATCGATGCCGTTGAGCTGTCGACAGTGATAGTGAATATAATTCTCCCTCGCAATCTCACCGTCTGTGGGTATGTCGATACCTGCGTTGACCTGGTCTTGCACCGCTTGACGGGTACCGCGGGTAAGGATGGCCTCAAAGTCGTTGCCCATGGCAGACACCGCCGCCGCCCAGTCGCTGGTGGGGTGGGACGTGTCTAAATTGCCAAACCAATCAGGTAGGTCAATATAGTCTGGTTTGGGGTAGGCTCCAATGGTTGTGGTTAGTAATCCCATAGCAACTCCAAGTTAACTTGTAAGCACTTATTGGCTTAGCATAGCATAAATTTAAGATGCCCAATGTTTAGCCCCTGCATGTAATTACCTGGCCATTTTCTTTGCCATATCTATTTCAACGTTTGTCACTTTCTCGGTAAGACTTCGTTGTGTAACCCGATATGCAAATCATTCCTGCGTAGATTGTAATGACCTTTTGTGACAGTGGGCCAATCTTAAATTACAGGTGTTTAATGCAGTAATATTTGCTTAGATACTCTTCACTTTTCCACTGACATGGGGTTTTATATGGAACAAATTCCACTTTATACACATCTAAATTGTCAGAAATACCGTAATTTTCTGAAAGGTTCTCACTCCTTTTTAAGCAAAACCTGTATCACCAATACACCAGAAATTACTGGTGAAAATAACAGTACCCGCCCTCTCAGGTGGCTTTTACTAACTAACTATTTGAAACATCTTATTTAGCGCAATGGCTATTTAGACATCAAACAGAGTTCTGCTAGCACATAATTTACCAAGCATTAGCTGCATTTTATTAGCGCTACCGACTTCATCGATAACAAGCTAAGTATTAAGCGCTATCTTCGCTCAGGTCGATCCAAATAGTTTTGGTTTCAGTATATTGATCATGCGCTGAAAAAGCGTTATCCCGGCCACCAAAGCCAGAGAGTTTGTAGCCACCAAATGGCGTTGTGA
>Ga0209816_1001919_pt1 | contig 15122 bp, 10 predicted proteins | sample CoawatmetaG01DNA_FD_187509 | JGI IMG/M metagenome (GOLD analysis project Ga0209816, IMG submission 187509) | Marine microbial communities from the West Antarctic Peninsula - Coastal water metaG017-DNA (SPAdes) (version 2) | ecosystem: Environmental > Aquatic > Marine > Coastal ... | reverse complement strand
TATTTAAATCAGGACAACTTGGCTGATGCTAATCGTTATTTGGTAAACGAAATGTTTGGTAAGTATGGATTAGTTATTTTGGATGGTGATGACAAAAGATTGAAAGAACAATTTATTTCCACTATTAAAAAAGATGTTTTAAGTCAAGGTTTTAAAGAATCCATAACTAAATGCAGTGAGGATTTAGCATCTAAATATAAAGCCCAAGCCTATGTTCGTCCTATCAATTTCTTTAAATTATCAGAAGGGAAAAGAGAATTAATAAAAGGAGAAACTACTGAAAAGGAGATAGAAGATAATCCTGTAAGCTTTAGCCCAAATGTATTGTTACGACCGCTTTATCAGGAAACTATTTTGCCAAATATTGCTTATATTGGTGGTGGGGCTGAGGTTGCTTATTGGTTGCAGTTAAAAACTGCTTTTCAACAAGAAAATATTCCTTTCCCAATTTTGATGTTAAGAAATTCTGTATTATTTATGGATGATAAACAGAATCAAAAACGACAAGATTTAGGATTTACGCTTAATGATTTGTTTTTAGAAGAACATCAATTGCAAAAAAAGTTTGTTCTAAATCAAAATGATACTGTTGTATCCTTACAGGATGAAATGGATGCTGTTGAAAATATATATGCATCAATTACTGCAAAAACTACTGATGTAGGGCTTCAGAATAGCATAAATTCCCAACAACAAAAACAGTTAAAATCTTTTAAGCAATTGGAAGAAAAATTATTAAGATTAGCTAAGCAAAAAAATGAAAGTTCTTTAAATCAGATAAGTAAAATAAAACAACAGTTGTTTCCTGATAATAGTTTGCAGGAACGCTATGATAATTTCATTCTGTTTTATTTAAAAAATGGGGATAACTTTATTGAAATATTAAAAGAGAATTTAAATCCGCTAAACCCTAATTTCGTAGTTTTGAATCCTAAAATAAAATAGTTAAATGGAGCACGAAAAAATATTAATATTAGACTTTGGTTCGCAATATACACAACTTATTGCTAGAAGAGTAAGAGAGTTAAACATCTACTCCGAGATACATCCTTACAATAAGATGCCTGAGATTGATGGTAGTTGGAAGGCTGTTATTTTGTCAGGTTCTCCGCATTCTGTTCGTGAAGAAAATGCTCCTATTGCTGATTTGTCAGCAATAAAAGGAAAGTTGCCCTTGCTAGGAATTTGTTATGGAGCTCAACATTTAGCACATGAATTTGGAGGAGAGGTATTACCTTCAAATACTAGAGAATATGGTAGAGCCAACTTATCTTTTGTGGATACTGAGAATGAATTAATGAAAGGTGTTCCTAATGATTCACAAGTATGGATGAGTCATGGAGATACAATTGCTACTATTCCTGATAATTATAAAGTTATTGCTTCAACTAATGATGTGAAAGTTGCGGCTTACCATATTGAAGGTGAACAGACTTATGCTTTGCAATTTCATCCTGAAGTGTATCACTCTAAGGATGGAGCAACCATTTTGCAGAATTTTTTAGTTGATATTTGTGGTTTTCAACAAGATTGGACTCCAGCGTTATTTGTTGAAGAAACTGTTGCTGATTTAAAACAAAAAATAGGAAATGATAAAGTTGTTTTAGGCCTTTCTGGTGGTGTGGATTCTAGTGTTGCGGGAGTGCTTTTAAATAAAGCAATAGGAGAGAATCTATATTGTATTTTTGTAGATAATGGATTGTTACGAAAGGGAGAGTTTGAAAGTGTTCTGGAGCAATACAAAGGAATGGGCTTAAATGTAAAAGGAATAAATGCGAAAGACCGTTTTTATGATGTTTTATCTGGAGTGTCAGATCCTGAGAAAAAACGTAAAGCAATTGGGTCAATGTTTATCGATGTGTTTGATGATGAATCAAATCAACTAGAGAACGTAAAGTGGTTAGCACAAGGAACAATTTATCCTGATGTAATTGAGTCGGTTTCAGCAACAGGAGGTCCTTCACAAACTATTAAATCTCATCATAATGTAGGTGGTTTACCTGATTATATGAAACTTAAAATTGTTGAGCCTTTGAATACTTTGTTTAAGGATGAAGTACGGAGAATTGGAAAGTCTATGGGGATTGATAAGGAATTATTAGGAAGACATCCTTTTCCAGGACCTGGTTTAGCAATTCGTATTTTAGGAGATATTACTGCTGAAAAAGTAAATATATTACAAGAAGTGGATCATATTTTTATTTCTTCATTAAGAACTGCTGGATTGTATGATAAAGTATGGCAAGCAGGAGCAATTTTCTTGCCCGTTCAATCAGTTGGAGTAATGGGAGATGAGCGTACTTATGAATATGCAGTTGCTCTAAGAGCAGTAGAATCAACTGATGGAATGACAGCTGACTGGGTGCATTTACCGTATGAGTTCTTGGCAAAAGTATCCAATGATATTATTAATAAAGTAAAGGGAATTAATCGTGTGGTTTATGATATTTCATCAAAACCACCAGCTACTATTGAATGGGAATAATTAGAAAAATATTAGTTGTATTTTTACTATTATCTGTTTTTGTTTTATCGGGTAAAACAGCAACTGATACTGTTTTTTTTGATGGTGATATTTATGTAAAGCATATTGTTAATGCAGGAGAATCACTTAAATCAATAGCTAAGTTACACAAGGTTAAAACAGCTGATATTATTGATAATAATGAGATAGAAAAGCGTCTGTATTATAAACAATTATTATACATTCCTATTTTTTATAATCAGCAAAAAAATAAGAGTAACTCTTATGATTTAATCATTCAAAAACAAATTAAAAATTCTTCAGAACTAAAAGATACTTCAGTGTTGAATATTGCTTTGTTAATGCCTTATTTTTTGGTAAAGAATGATACCATGTTTAATGATTTTGAGGATACTACAGGAATTCCAGATATTTATTATAAAGGTTCGGAGGTAGCTCTTTCTTTTCATGTTGGAGTGGAAATAGCACTTGATTCTTTAAGGAATAAAGGAAAGGATATCCGTTTACATACTTTTGATACTAACAAGGATACCTTAAAAGTTCATCAAATTGTGTCTTCATTGGTTTTGGAAAATATGGATATTATTATTGGGCCTTTGTATGCTAATAATTTTAGGATTTTATGTGAGAAATATGGTGATGATACCACTAAAATATTAATTTCTCCTCTTTCTAAAAACACTAGCAATGTAAAAAAATATAAAGCCGTTTATCAGCTTTCCCCTTCTTTTCAAGTGCAGGAAAATATCATTATGGATTATGTTTTAAAATACCATAAAAAAGATAGGGTTATTGTACTTAACGAAAAAGGCATTGAGGGAAAATCAGCTTATATTAAAAACTTATTTCTTCAGCAAGAAAAAGAAATAGAAACCTATACTGTAGAATATACTAAAGTAGATTCTATCCGTAAAATATTTACAGAAAAACAAGTTGTAATTATTCCTTCAGAAAACAAAGCCTTTGTGAGTAAAATTCTTGGATCTATTGGAGGTTTGGACTCTACATCATTTGTTTTTGGTTTGTATGATTGGAAAAAATATGATAATTTGGATATTCATAATTTAATGTTTTTAGATGTTAAGTTTCCCGACCCTTATAGCTTTAGTAAATCAAATAATCATGATATTTCTTTTGTTAATTTGTTTCAAAAAAAGTACAACACTAACCAAGCTAAATATACACATATTGCATATAATACTTTGATGCATTTTTGTTCTGATTTTTCTTTATTTAGATTTAAGTCTTTAAAAGATGGAGGAAATATGAATACATATTCCCCCTTGCATCATTATTTTGATTATGAGTTAGTTCCCTTGAGATAGGTTATATAAACCTTTTATCTTTTCTCTCGTTAACATAGTATGGTTGATAATTGAAGCTACTAGCACATTATAACTTATGTATTTAATCTCAAGTTTGTAATATGAAAAGAATTATTAAAATATTACCTTTTTTCATTTGTGTTATTTTTTATACTAATTTAACAGCTCAATGTGTTGGTTCACAGTCTGCATCTATGTTACCTGCAGGTCCTTATGTCCCAGGGCAAGTAGTTACAGTTACTTATACTCTAAGTAGTTTTACTCAGGTAAATAGTAATTGGATAATTGCTTTTGATATTGGCTATGGTAATGGATGGTCTTCAATTTCTCCTGTTTCTGCTCCAGGAAATCCTGGAGGCTCATCAGGGTCTTGGATCTGGGACACTCAAAACACTTATCCAAGTGGATTAAATTATGGCCCTGGTTATAGATTTCAGAATTCATCAAATGTTAATTGGGGAACTTCCTCTACAGGTTCTTTTACGTTTAGTTTTCAGTTAATAGTTGGTAATTCTTGTATACCTAAAGATTTAGCTATAGATTTAAGTGTTATTGGTGATTGTCAAACAGGAGGTTGGAATAATGGGTCTTGTTGCTCTATATTACCATATTCTGTTTATTCTGGAAATTCATTATTGACAAATCCGTCTGTCGTTGCAGGATTAGATCAAACAATTTGCAATGGAGGGAATCCTACAACTTTAGCAGCAGCTGGGAGTAGTAGTGGATCATATAGTTGGTCGCCAACTTCTGCTTTTACAAACCCAAATCAGCAAAATCCTAGTTTTAATTCAGTAGTAAATACAACTACAGTTTATACAGTAACCTTTACAGATGTAAATGGCTGTATTGCTAATGATAGTGTTACCATTACTGTTAATCCTATTCCCACGGTTACGCTTTTGACATCACCAAACCCCGCTTGTTTAGGAGATGATATTATTTTAACAGCATCAACATCTATTCCTGTAAACAGATATAGATTTCAATATAATACTGGAGGTGGTTGGGTGAATATATCTGTGCCAGGTTTTGACATTATAAATCCAGTTACTTTTTCTAATATAACGACCACTACGCAGTTTCGGGTAAAAGTAAGAGAATATAATGGCTGTACAAACAGTAGTTGGTCATCAATAATAACGGTTCCTATGAATACGATAGTTACTCCGCCAATAAGTCACAACTAAATTTAATTAATAATCAAAAACGTTAAGGTCATGAAAACAAAAACTAAACAAAAAATTCTAAAAGTACTTGCTATATGCATATTATTTTTAAGCAATATCCATTTAATGGCTCAAACTTCTCAAACGGTTACACAAACTGTATGTGCAAGCTCACCTGCTGAACCCTATTTGATTAATCCTCCTTCTGTTGGATCAATCTATCAATGGACATTAAGTGGAGGTGGTGTTATTAATCCTGTATCAACATCAAATTCTATTACAATTGATTGGGGGGCAATAGCTGGAGGTCCTCATACTTTAGAAGTGATAGAATCTAATGGAGGATGTTATAGTACCTTAGTGACATTAGATATTACCATAGTTGATGGGCCTACAGCAACTGCAGGACCAAATAGTGATGTTTGTGTTGGAGATATTTATTCATTATCTTCAGCTTCAGCTACAAATCAGGTGTCAGTACTATGGACTACTTCAGGTGATGGAACATTTACAAATGCGTCTTCACCTAATCCTGATTATACGCCAGGAACCAATGATATAGCTACAGGAACAGTAGATTTAACACTGACATCAACAGGTTCAGGCCCTGCCGGTTCTTCATGTTCTACTAATAGTTCAACTCTAACTCTTACTATTCATCAGGTGCCTACAGCGAGTGCAGGATCAGATGATAATGTATGTGCAGGAAATAATTATACATTATCGGGGAGTTCAACTAATGGAGTAGGGGTTTGGACAACATCAGGAGATGGAACATTTACCAATACAACTTCTGCAAATAGTGATTATACTCCAGGTTCTACTGATATATTAAATTCAACTGTAATGTTAACATGGTTAGTAACAGGAACGGCGCCAATTTCTTTAGCTTGTATTAGTGCCAATAGTTCAATGACACTAACTATAGATGCTTCCCCGATAGCAACTGCAGGACCAAATGGTGATGTTTGTGTTGGAGATATTTATTCATTATCTTCAGCTACAGCTAATAGTCAGGTGTCAGTACTATGGACTACTTCAGGTGATGGAACATTTACAAATGCATCTTTACTTAATCCTGATTATATACCAGGGACTAATGATATAGCTACAGGAACAGTAGATTTAATACTTACAGCTACTGGTTCTGCTCCAGCTGGTTCTGCTTGCGCTACAAATAGTTCTACTCTAAACCTTATTATTCATCCAGTTCCTACAGCGAGTGCAGGAACTAATGATAATGTATGTGCAGGAAATAATTATACATTATCGGGAAGTTCAACTAATGGAACAGGGGCTTGGACAACTTCTGGAACTGGAACCTTTACAAATGTGTCTTCAGCTAATAGTGATTATACTCCATCTCTTGGTGATATAACAGCTGGTACTGTATTGTTAGAGTGGTCAGTATCAGGAAGTGCTCCTAGTACTTTAGCTTGTAATAGTGCTACTAGTTCTATGACACTAACTATTATTCCTGGTCCAACAGCTTTTGCAGGACCAGCTGATAATATTTGTGATAATATTCCATATTCATTATCTTCAGCTGCAGCAACTAATCAGGTGTCAGTATTATGGACAGCACCATTAGGAGATGGAATATTTACAAATACTTCTTCGCTTAACCCTGACTACACTCCAGGACCTGTTGATATTGCTTCAGGAACTGTAGATTTAACACTTACAGTAACTGGTAATTCTCCATGTTTACCTATTTCAAGTACAATGACATTAACGGTTATACCAAATCCAACCCCAGGGCCAATTTTTCATAACTAGAAATTAATGCGTAAATTAGAAGTTATTATATTATTCCTTTTTGCATTTGCTACACAAGTGTTTGCACAAAATACTGCACATTTGTGTATTGGGAATAATCGTAACTTTATAGTGCCTAATAATCCAACATCTGCTTATAATTGGCAAGTTAGTGACCCTAATTTAGCCACTATTGATTCTGGTAACGGAACACATCATATTTTAATTGACCTTAACAATATAGGTGTGTTTAAATTACTAGTTGAAGAAATAGATGCAAATGGGTGTAAAGGATATGATAGTATATTAGTGCAGATTCATGATTTACCACAACCTAATATATTTGCTTCAGGACATATCTCTTTTTGTGAAGGAGATAGTGTCCTGCTGCAAGTAGATTCAGTATATAGTGCTTTTTCATGGAATAATAATTCAAGCTCAATTTATATTTATGCTGATACAACAGATGATTATTTTGTTATTGTAACGGATACAAATGGGTGTAAAAACACAAGTAATATAATTTCTATTAATGTAAGTCCTAATCCTGAAGCTAATTTTATAGTAGATGGAGTTTGTATAAATAGGCCTAGTATGTTAGTGAGTACTTCCACAGTTAGCCAAGGTAATATCGTGTCAAGCATTTGGCATTTTGAAAATGGAGAGCTAGTAAATGGAGATAGCTTATTGTATACCCATACTTTCGCTGGAGATTATTTTACCGAACTGTTTGTTACTTCTAATTTTGGTTGTATTGATTCGATAGGAAAGTTCTATTCTATTTATAATAATCCTATTGCTAGTTTTGAATATACTCCTTTTACAGTTTCTACTTTACAGCCAGAAATGAATTTTATAACGAATACAGCTAATTGCAACTCCTTTTCTTGGGATTTTGGTGATTCAATTTATAGTTTTATTCCTTCCCCTATACATGAGTTTGAAGCTTCAGGAACCTATGACGTTTGGCTAACTGTTGCTGATAGCAACCAATGTGTCGATTCAGTAATGCACAGAATTACTATGTATTATGATTTTGTATTGTATGTGCCTACTGCATTTACGCCAAATGATGATGGAGATAATGATCAATTAGGTCCTCAAGGCTTAAGAATGGAGGAGTATAAATCTTATTCATTTTATATTTATAACCAATGGGGAGAGATAATTTTTGAAACAGAAGATATTAATGAGTGGTGGGATGGTGCTGATAGCCAGCATGGATCGTATACTTGGGTTATTGTAATCGTTGATGAACTAGGTGCGAAACGTAAAGAAGTAGGAAGCGTACTATTGATTAAGTAATTATCTTAAATCAATCACTTCAATTCCTGGGTAGTTAGTAGCATTAAAAATAAAAGGAGCAACAGCAGTATTGCTTTTGAAACTTGTTACTAAATAAGCGTATGTTCCTCCATTTTTATCGAGTATAGTAATTTTGTGTAATTGGTTTTTAGCGGCATCTACTGCTAAAGTTATTTTCATAAAAGCACCACTTTCTTTAGGAAACAAATCAATGATTTGTAGGCGCTTCCCTTTTTCTGACTGAGCCCTTACGTAACTATATTTATAACCTTCTTCATAAATAGTGAATAATTTGTTTGGACTCATCATCTCTTCTTCAGGGTCATGCTCTATTATCTGTACTTCATTCATGTCTGCTAAGTAAATCCATTGGCTCTCCCCATCATTAATGATGATTTGCTCCTCCATTTCTAATCTGAACATCTCCTCTTGTAACACTAAAATTCCTTTTTGGTTTTCATTAATGTTCTGGTTCTTGTTTTCAAAAATGAAATCAAAACCAACTGTCATGTTTTTGTATGATTTTGTTGTTGTACTTAGTCTATCAAGTACATCTTTTGCTAATTGATCCTGAGCAAAAAGGGTAGTGCTGAAAGCAATTAAAAGGGTAGTGAGTAATTTAGTCATTGTTATTTAATTTTTTTAATAATTCTTCTAATTCCATTTCATCTCTAACCAATACTTTTCGGGCTTTACTGCCTTCAAATGGCCCAACTATTCCTGCAGCTTCTAGTTGGTCAATGATCCTTCCTGCTCTGTTGTATCCAAGTCGGAGTTTCCTTTGTATTAATGATGTTGATCCTGATTGATGTTGTACTAACACCAAAGCTGCTTGGTCAAACATTCCATCCTTATCCTCTAGGTCAGCTTTACCTCCAACAGCTTCTGCTTCTCCTTCATATTCTGGTAACATATAAGGTTGTGGGTAAGCTCTTTGTGAACCAATAAACTCGCAGATTTTTTCTACTTCTGGAGTGTCGATAAAGGCACATTGTAAACGTGTTAAATCACTTCCAGTGGAAATAAGCATATCTCCCATACCAATTAATTGTTCTGCTCCTTTGCTATCCATAATTGTTCTGGAATCAATAGCTGAGGTAACTTTAAAGGCTACCCTTGCTGGGAAATTGGCTTTTATCATTCCTGTAATTACATTAACGGAAGGTCTTTGTGTGGCAACAATTAAATGAATCCCGATAGCACGGGCAAGTTGTGCTAAACGAGCAATTGGCATTTCAATTTCTTTTCCTGCAGTCATAATTAAATCAGCAAATTCATCAATCACCAAAACGATATAAGGCATGAATCTATGTCCTTCATTAGGATTTAATCTTCTACTGATAAATTTTGCATTGTATTCCTTAATATTACGGCATTGTGCTTGTTTACAAAGCTCATATCTATCATCCATTTCTATGCACAATGAATTCACAGTATTTACTACCTTTTTCGTATCTGTGATTATAGCATCTCCATCATCAGGTAGTTTTGCTAAGTAGTGTCTTTCAATTTTATTGAATAAGGTAAGTTCAACTTTTTTAGGGTCTACTAATACAAATTTTACTTGTGACGGGTGTTTTTTGTATAATAAAGAGGCAAGTATTGCATTTAGTCCTACTGATTTTCCTTGACCTGTTGCACCAGCCATAAGTAAATGGGGCATCTTTGCCAAATCCACCACAAAGGTTTCGTTCGAAATTGTTTTTCCAAAAGCAATAGGTAGTTCCATGTTACAATTCTGAAACTTTTCTGATTTCAAAACTTCCAGCATAGAAACTGTATTTTTCTTAGCATTAGGAACTTCAATACCAATCGTACCTCTACCTGGAATAGGGGCAATAATACGAATACCTTCAGCTGCTAAACTAAGTGCAATATCATCTTCTAAATTTTTAATTTTTGAAATTCTAATTCCTGCTTCTGGTATAATTTCATAAAGCGTAATGGTTGGCCCAACAGTAGCAGAAATAGAAGCAATTCCAATTTTATAATGACCTAAAGTTTCAACAATTCTGTTCTTGTTGTTTTCAAGTTCGTCTTTATCAATTTCAATTTTACTTGCCCCATAATCATTCAATAAATCCATTCCAGGCATTTTGAATTGTGAAAGTTCAAGGGTAGGGTCAAAATCACCAAGTTCTTTTAACTTTTTTTCAATTTCAGTTTCAGTTAAGGTTTCTTCATCAGTAGTTTCAGTTACTTCAAGTCCTAATCCTTCTTCTTTTACTATTGGTTCTACTTTTTCCTCTACTTTTGGTTTTACTAAAGTTGGTTCTGCTGATAAAGGAATGTGTGCAGTTTCAGTAAGTGCTTCTCCAGGTTTTTCTTCCAATAATGCTGAAGTTGGAGTTTTGCCAAAAGTTGTTCTTAGTACGGGTTCATTACCTTTCTCTTTTACAACTCTTTTATTAGGTTTTATTTTAACAATAAAGGCTTTGATTTTATCAGTATCAATGTCAAAAGATATAGCAATATAAAGGATTGAAATAGTAATTAGTAAAAGGGAAGTTCCTAGATTTCCAATTGCTGAACTCATTAGTTCATTGGTATAAATACCAATACCACCTGCTGTAATTGTACCACCAAAAAAGTGACGAATAAATATTGGAATAATTAACATTCCAAGTATTCCGTTAAAAATAAAAGAGCTGAGCGAATATTTTTTAAGACCAAGTACTTTTAAGCCTGCTAACAAACTAAATAGAGGAATGAAAAAGGCAGCAAGTCCAAACCATAACTTAACAAACAGGTTGGCAATATATGCTCCCAATCCTCCAATAGAGTTATTGATTTTCTTTTCTGTAATGATATCTGATAAATCTTTTCCTGAAACTAAACTATCATCTTCTTGCCACTGAAAAAAGAAAGAGACAAAAGCGATAAGTAAGTACAGGGAAGTGAGAATTAAAACAGAAGCAAATATCTTCTGATTATTCTCATCTTTAAAAGGCGCTGTTATTCCTTTAAATTTAAAGGACGTAGCAGGTTTTAATTTTAATTTCTTTTTTGTCATATATTCTCCAAAAGTACAAATTGATTTGAATAGCAATACTAGCAGAAACTAAAATTTCCCAACTAAATTGTTAATAAATGTTATTTGTTAAAACTAAGCCCTAAATGTTTTGAAAAAATTAAATTTGCATCCAATTATGATGAAGATAAGTATTGAAAACGAATCAGGTAAACTAAGGGCAGTAGTGTTGGGAATAGCTACTGATTTTGGCGGTACACCTAATGTGAAGGATTGTTATGACCCCAAATCCAGAGCGCATGTTAAAGCAGGTACTTTCCCTAAAAATAAAGCTTGTGTAATTGAAATAAATGCTTTAGTTGATGTTTTTGAAAAGTATGATATTGAAGTTTTTAGACCTAAAAACATACGGGGTTTAAATCAGATTTTTTCACGAGATATTGCTTTTGCAATTTCAGATAAATTAGTTATTCCTAATATAATTGAAGATAGAATTAAAGAGGCAGATGCTATTTCTGATGTTATAAGTAAAATTGCAAGTAAGGATATAATTAAAATGCCGTTAAGTACAAGAGCAGAAGGAGGAGATGTGATGCCTTGCAATGAGTATATTTTTGTTGGCTATTCAGAAAAGGAAGATTTTGAGAAATATACAGTTGCCAGAACGAACAGATCAGCACTTGATTTTTTAACTTTGACTTTTCCGAATAAAATAGTGAAGGGTTTCGAACTCAATAAATCGGATAATGACCCGAGAGAAAATGCTTTGCACTTGGACTGCTGCTTTCAGCCTATAGGAAAAAATATGGCTATTATTTATATCGGAGGTTTTAAGCATTCTGCAGATGTTGATTTTTTAGTGAGTTATTTTGGTGAGGAAAATATTATTGAAGTAAGTAAAGAAGAAATGTATAATATGAATTCGAATGTATTTTCAATTTCAGAAGAGGTAATTATCTCTGAAAAAGGATTTGTAAGATTAAATAATGAATTAAGAAAAAGAGGGTTTACAGTAGAAGAAGTCCCCTATGCCGAGATAGCGAAAATGGAAGGGCTTTTAAGATGTTCAACAATGCCATTAATTAGAGATTAGAAAGATGAAACAGATTACAAATTCAATAATGATGATAAAGCCTGTAGGCTTTAGGTACAATGAGCAAACGGCTGTCAATAATTATTATCAGCAGGTGTTGGATAATTTGACAGATGAGCAAACGCAAGAAAAAGCGTTAAATGAGTTTAATACATTTGTAGATAAATTAAGAAATGTAGGAGTAAATGTAGTTGTAATTGAGGATACAGAATATCCTGACACTCCTGATTCTATTTTTCCTAATAACTGGGTTTCCTTTCATAGTAATGCTATGGTAGGATTGTACCCTATGTGTGCTGAAAATAGGAGAGATGAAAGAAGGGAGGAAATCTTTGACACTCTAGTTGATGAATATGGTTTTTCCATTGAGGGAATAAAGGATTTTACGGAATTTGAAGAGCACGATAAGTATCTTGAGGGAACAGGCAGTATGGTGTTGGATCATGTAAATATGATTTGTTATGCGGCTATTTCTATCCGTACTGATGAGATTGCTGTCATGCAGTTTTGTGAAGAGTTTGGTTATCGTCCAATTTGTTTTACGGCCAACCAAAATGTAGAGAGTGAGCGTATGGCAATTTACCATACTAATGTAATGATGTGTGTGGCAGATACTTTTGTAGTAATTTGCTTAGACACTATTGATAATGAAGCTGAAAGAGAGCATGTTTTAGAAACCCTTACAGAAACAGGAAAAGAAATTATTGAGATTACTGAAGCTCAAAAGCATAGATTTGCAGGAAATATGTTGCAAGTGGTGGGGGATAAGCCTTACCTTGTGATGTCTAACTCGGCTTATAGTAGCTTAACAGAAGAACAAAAAATAGCTATTGAAAAACATTGCCCTATTTTGTATACTTCACTGGATACTATTGAAGCGTGTGGTGGTGGAAGTGCAAGATGTATGATGGCAGAAATATTTTTACCAAAACAAAAGTAATGATAGAAGAAATTTTAAAACAGGAAATAGAAAAATGTTTAGCTGAATTGTATTCGGCAACTGAACAAAGTATTCAATTTCAAAAAACCAGAAAAGATTTTAATGGAGATATTACTTTGGTAGTATTTCCATTATTGAGGGCTTCAAAAAAAGGACCAGAACTAACTGCTGAAGAAATAGGAAATTACTTAAAGGAAAAAGTTACTGAGGTTGCTGGTTTTAATGTGGTAAAAGGATTCTTGAATTTAGAAATTACACAAGAATACTGGTACAATCAATTTGTTTTGGCTTATAATACTAATGATTATGGTACAGTAAAAGTAGATATAAATGCCCCTACTTTCTTAGTGGAATATTCATCACCCAACACAAACAAGCCTTTACATTTAGGACATATCCGTAATAATCTATTAGGTTATTCAGTTGCTGAAATTATTAAGGCAAGTGGTAAAAACATGAAAAAGGTTCAAATCATTAATGATAGGGGTATACATATATGTAAATCAATGGTGGCTTGGCAGGATTTTGGGAATGGTACAAGCCCAGAAAGTACGGGGATGAAAGGGGATCACTTTGTAGGTAAATATTATGTGGAGTTTGATAAACAGTATAAAATAGAAGTAGCTGATTTAGTTGCCGATGGAATGGATAAGAAAGAAGCAGAAAAAGAAGCTTCTGTATTTAAGAAAGCACAAGATGTGCTAAGAAGTTGGGAGGCAAAAGAACCAACTGTAATTGCTTTATGGGAAAAAATGAATGCTTGGGTGTATGAAGGTTTTAAAACTACTTATGAAAGGCTTGGAGTTGATTTTGATAAGAACTATTATGAAAGTGATACTTATCTGCTAGGAAAAAAAGTAATTGATATTGGTCTTGAAAAAGGTGTGTTTTATAAAAAAGAAGATGGGTCGGTATGGATAGATTTATCAGCTGAAGGTTTGGATGAAAAAATTATTTTACGTTCGGATGGTACTGCTGTTTACATGACCCAAGATATTGGTACTGCTGTAAAAAGACATGAAGATTTTAATTTTTCAAGCATGACCTACACAGTAGGCAATGAGCAGGATTATCATTTTAAGGTACTGTTTTTAATTCTAGATAAATTAGGCTATGAATGGGCAAAGAGTTGCTATCATTTATCATATGGTATGGTGGATTTACCAAGTGGAAAGATGAAATCGCGTGAAGGTACTGTGGTGGATGCTGATAATTTGATGGAGGAAATGGTAAGTACTGCCAAAAGTATAGCTAAGGAATTAGGTAAGTTAGAAGGCATGAGTGATGAAGATGCTAATACACTTTATGAAACAGTAGGGATGGGAGCATTGAAGTATTTTATGTTAAAAGTTGACCCTAGAAAGCGTATGCTTTTTGACCCTAAAGAATCAATTGATTTTAATGGAAATACAGGTCCGTTTATACAATATACTTATGCTCGTATTCAGTCTTTAAGAAGAAAGCATATTGCTAAAATTATAATCCCAGGTGCAGTTGCTATTACCAGTAAGGAACAAGAGATTATTAAGTTATTGACTGAGTTTCCAAATATGATACAAGAAGCGGCAGCTAACTATAGTCCTGCACTTGTTGCTAATTATGTTTATGATTTAGTAAAGGAGTATAATACTTACTACCAGAATACGGCTGTCCTAACTGCTGAGAGTGAAGCATTGATTAATTTTAGATTAGGTTTATCAGTCAAGGTTGGTGAAGTGATACAAACGGCTATGCGTTTGTTAGGTGCTATTGTGCCAGATAGAATGTAAAAAATACTTCTTTTGTTATTATTTCCAACCTAGTTTTTGCTCAAGATGGTGCTTTTAGGTATTTTATTTCATTCAATAATAAAGTAAATACAGATTATAGTATTAACACTCCTTAACAGTATTTGTCATTAAAAACAATTACTAAAAGGCAGAGGTATAGCATACCTATTGATAGTGCTGATTTACCAATATCAGCACAATATTTAAACGTTATAACACTAGAAGGATTTGTAATTGAAAATAAATCAAAATAGGTTTATGTTTTAGTAATTCAATTCGCTAATTTCACTTGGGTTTTCAGTAAATA
>Ga0209816_1001918_pt1 | contig 15125 bp, 13 predicted proteins | sample CoawatmetaG01DNA_FD_187509 | JGI IMG/M metagenome (GOLD analysis project Ga0209816, IMG submission 187509) | Marine microbial communities from the West Antarctic Peninsula - Coastal water metaG017-DNA (SPAdes) (version 2) | ecosystem: Environmental > Aquatic > Marine > Coastal ... | reverse complement strand
CCTACGTTCTATTTCTATTTCTATTTCTATTTCTATTTCTATTCCTTTTCGTGACAAGCCCCTTCGTTTTTTCTGATGATAAATCAGCAGAGGTCTTTAAGCCTAAAGCTGTGCAATCGAAAACATCGTCAGAAGAAATTGACATCCATCCAGGTCAAGTTGTTTTTGAAACCCATTGTTCAAAGTGCCACGACAATCGTCTATCAAAAAGCCGAGTTTAGCCCCTCCAGCAAGGTCGTTAGAAATCCTCAGTCGAATGATTCCTGAAATTGTCGAGAGGGCGCTTGTGGATGGAAGAATGAAAGCGCAGGCATCGATGCTTACAACTCAGGAAATAAAAGCTGTCGTTGCTTATGTGGGCGAGCCGCTTTTTAAGTTTGATACAGTTCAAAAATTTGACGGTGTCAAAGATGTTAAAGATGCCAAAGGTGTATCTGGTCAAGGTGTGTCGATTGACAGTGCTTTTTCGGCTGCAGCAGATAACATATTGTTCGTTAACTCCGGCTACGGTATGTTTGGGCAGGTATCAGGGAATGTATTGCTGGCTTTTAAGCCGAAAGGCAATGAGAATTGACCTAAGCTGATGGCTCAATTTACTAGACTGTCTTAAAAGGCTTCAAAAAAAGAAAAATAAAAAGGCGTACTCCAATGAAGAAACTACTGACTAGTCTTGCAGTCATCGTCCTGCTAGGCGCTGCTGTCGCAACGTACTTTCCCCAAAGTGGCGAAGGACAAAGGCTGCAATTTATCAGCACTTTGTTTACGGGTGTAGAGCAAAATGAGAACTTTGCGAAAGTCGCCGAAATGTTCCCGTCGACAAAATTGAACCCCTCAAGCAACCCTTTTGACTTTGTCGAAGGTGATGTGATTGGTTTACCGACTAACTTTAAATACAAGGACGCGCTTGTCGATACTCGGTCGTTCTTGCAAGAAACCGATACGAGTGCCGTGTTGGTTATTCAAAAAGGCGCGGTGCGGTATGAAGAATACCTACTCAACGGTGGCAGAAATGTAAATTGGTTATCGATGTCGGTTGCCAAGAGCTTTATCTCGGCCATGATAGGGATAGCGGTCGAAGAAGGTAAAATTAACAACATAGAAGAACCCGTCACTCAATACGTGCCGTCACTTAAAGGTTCAGCCTACGATGGCGTTCGAATTAAAGATCTCCTTCAGATGTCTTCAGGTGCGCGGTGGAATGAGGACTATGGCGACCCTGAATCTGATATTAATAGAATGGGGAAAATTATGGCGCTCGGTGGTTCGCTAAATGAATTCGCTGCCACACTGACGACGGATAAGCCGCCTGGCACTTACAATCTCTATAATTCAACCGATACTCAAGTCCTTGGCATGTTGTTGCAAGCCGCAACAGGACAATCTGTGACGGCATATATGCAAGCAAAGCTTTGGGAACCCTTGGGTATGGAGTCACCCGCTTATTGGATGATTGATGATGACGGCATGGAAATGGTCTTCGGTGGTTTGAATGCAACGGCCAGAGACTATGCCAAGTTGGGGGAGTTGTATCGACTACAAGGGCAGTGGCAGGGCTCACAATTGGTTCCTGCACAATGGGTCACCGATTCAATTACACCCGATGCTCCCCATCTTTTACCGGGTGAAAACCCAATGTCAGACTTTGATATGGGTTACGGCTATCAATGGTGGATTATGGATGGCGACAGAGGCGACTACTCCGCGATTGGCGTCTATAACCAGTTTATTTATGTCGACCCAAGTAAGGGATTGGTGGTCGTTAAGCTATCAGCCAATAGTGATTACGCGGCGACCAACGAAGAGTCGAGTTTTAGGGAGTTTGAAACGATCGAATTTATGAGAGCTATCGGTGACTTGTTTTGAAACGTAGAACGTTATTGCTGGGCGGCATTGGAGCCGCAGCGGTAGGTGGTGCACTTGTGTGGCGGCCAACCGATAAAGGCGCGCCACATAACGCTTACTTTGCTGATTTTAATCGAATGCTGAAGCGAGAAGGTCCAGGAAAGCCTGTGATGCTGATTGATAAAGCGCGCTTGGATCACAATATCGATCTTATCGCGGGCTCAGTCGGCGAAAAAAAAACCTACCGTGTGGTGGTTAAGTCGCTACCGTCGATCGAGCTCGTGTCGTACATCATGGCGCGTGCAAATACTCGATCCTTGATGTTGTTTCATCAGCCCTTTATCAATCTGGTAGCGTCACGTATTGCTGACGCAGATGTCCTGATTGGTAAACCTATGCCGGTACAAGCGGCGAGAACATTTTATAGAAAGCTGGACGCTGCGGGTGATTTTAATCCAGAGCGACAACTTCAGTGGTTGATTGATTCGCCTGACCGATTGCTGCAATACCAGGCTCTGGCAAGAGAACTGAAGGTGAAAATGCGGGTTAATTTTGAGCTAGATGTTGGGCTACATCGAGGAGGTTTCGAATCGACGCAACATTTTCGAGACAGCTTAGAGGTGATAAAGGACGACCAAGAGCATCTTAGTTTTGCAGGTTTCATGGGGTATGAGCCACACCTCACAGGGACCCAAGCGGCCCTTGAGGATGACTCTGTTCAAGGTGTTTTAGCTATATACAAAAGCTTTCTGTCCGTCGCGTCGGCAGCAGGTATCGACGTGTCATCCTTGACATTAAATGGCGCCGGTAGCCACACACTTGGCATATACGAGAAGGACGACACGATGAATGACTTGTCGGCTGGTTCCGGCGTTGTGATGCCGACCGATTTTGACACATGGCATTTGAGGGATAACAAGCCTGCCTTGTTTATCGCAACACCTATACTGAAGCAATATGACTCGATGAAACTGCCTGTCATGCAAGCAATAGCCGACCTTTGGTCAACTTGGGATCCTAATCGCCAGAAGCTGTATTATATTTATGGCGGCTACTGGAAGGCAAAGTTTGTATCACCGCCCGGTGTGCCAGATCCCATATTCAACAGTACCAATCAAGAACCAGTATCTACCTCGAATTCTGTTGATTTAGATGTTGATGATTATATGTTTCTTCGCCCCACACAAAGTGAACATGTTATGTTGCAATTCGGTGATCTGTTAGTCGTTGAAGACGGCCGCATAACCGACCAGTGGCCAATTTTTCAAGAGACTGGCTAGCGCTTACGCTGGGAATATTTTACACGCTCGTTAGCGCCGAGATCGGTTTGGCGATTAGTGCCTTGCGATGTCGACGAATTCCTGTCGATGATGAGTTAATGATAGTCGCTGTTAGCGTACTACTAATAGATGCTGTTCGTAGAGATTTTTTGGAGATGTTTGATTGAGCGATTCGAGTGAACTAAGCCCTAGCGGCTCGTCGAGTGCCTACGAGAATCGTGTACCAAAAGGACTGAAGTTCTTTTATGCCATTGGGGCAGCGTCCGAGTCGATGATGAGCATCGCCTTCAACACATTTAACTTCTTTTTCTATACAAATATTCTAGGCATACCCGGTACCTTAGCGGGACTGGCAATTACTATCGCGTTAGTTTTCGATGCAATTACGGATCCGCTTGTTGGTGCAATTTCAGATCGCTGGACGGCTAAGCTGGGCCGCCGACATCCGTTTATGCTAGCCGCGCCTTTACCCGTCATGCTGACGCTCTTCATGATTTATACACCGCCCGAAACATTCGGCGATTTTGGATTGTTCATGTGGCTCACCATTCTAACGATCCTTATGAGATCAAGCATGACGCTCTTCCATGTACCGCATTTAGCGTTAGGCGCTGAGTTGAGTGCTGACTTCACCGAAAGAACACGCGTGATGAGTCTTAATACGTTAATGCAAGCGATGGGGGCTTATGGATTTGGCTATTTTGCTTACAGCTATTTTTTCAAATCTACGCCTGAATTCGAAAATGGCATGTTGAATAGCGCCGCTTATGTGGACTTAGCGATAACGGCGGCTCTACTGGGCGGGGCTATTATGCTGCTGTCGACCGTTGCGACCATGCGTGTTATCCCGAGATTGTCACTAGCGCCGGCAAACTTACCGAGGTTTTCCATAAAAGAGTTCTTCTCAGATTGCCAATCAGCGCTGAATAACCGGAACTATTTGATGTTACTGCTCGGCTATTTATTGTTGAGTGCAACGCTGGGTACTAGAGAAACCCTCGGTATACATGTAAATACCTACTACTGGGAATTGGTGCCAAGCCAAATACGCTATTTCACGTTGGTTGGAATGGTTGCGCCGATCATTGGATTTCTCGTCACCGCCCCATTGCACGAGCGTTTTGAAAAGAAGCCCGTTCTCATTTTTGGTTTGATCGGTTTGCTAGTGTGTTCCGCCTCTCCGGTGACTTTGAGGATATTCGGTTTGATGCCGGAAAATCATTCGGATGAATTGTTACCTGTACTGATGGCATTTTACTTGGCTACGGTAACCTGCGGTGTAATTTTGCTAATTAGTGCAATGTCTGCATTAGCCGATATAACGGATGAACAGGAATTGGTAACCGGCCGACGTCAAGAAGGGACCTTTTATGCAGCACGATCGTTTTTCGGTAAAGCGTCTTCAGGTCTAGGTCATCTTTTTGCTGGTATTGCGATTGACGTCATATCTTTTCCTGTCGGCGCGGAACCCGGCTCGGTGGATGCCGATACAATCTTCAGATTAGGGTTGATCGAAGGACCGATTGCAATCATTCCTGCCTTTATTGCCATTTATTTCTACAGGAAATATGACCTTTCACGTGAACGTCACGCCGAAATCCAAGCCCAACTGGCAGCGACAAGTTAGTCGAGATACCAAGCTGGGCATGTAATTTGAGTCTGCGAATCGGTGTTAAAAGAGAAACATTGTTGCCCTATGCTATTGGCGGCTCTGCAATTTTGAGTAACTGTTTGCCTCGGTTCTTACCTTCAAACAAGCGAAGGAAAGTCTTGGGCGTATTTTCGATACCTTCCTGAATATCTTCTGCGTGTTTCAAGGATCCGTCGGCGATCCAGCCAAGGATGTCACTATAGGCTTTGGGTGCTTGATCGAGATAGTCAAGAACGATGAAGCCCGCCATTGTGCAACGTCGAATGACGAGCTGCATATAGTTACTTGGCCCAGGTGGCAGCTCGGTTTCATTGTAGGCAGAAATGCCGCCGCAGAGAACGATTCGACCGTTGTTTGCCATGTTGATGAGCGCCGCGTCGAGAATTTCACCGCCCACATTGTCGAAAAAGATATCAATGCCATTAGGACAATGTTTGCTGAGCTCATCCTTCACATTTTCAGATTTGTAGTCGATAGCGATGTCGAAACCGAGTTCCTCTGTCAGCCACTTACACTTAGCCTCACCGCCGGCGATGCCGACGACTTTAGCGGCACCTTTGATTTTCGCAATCTGACCTGCGACGGAACCTGTTGCGCCGGCAGCTCCGGATACGACAACAACATCGCCAACACCAGGCTTGCCTAAGTCCAGCATGCCGAAGTAAGCGGTCAATCCAGTTGTACCAAGGGCACTCAACATCAAGTAGGGGGGGACGCCCTCGGGTACTTTGTTGACGGCACCTGTCATTCCTGGTTTGCCGTCGATAATGACATACTCTTGCCAACCCATCGTGCCAGATACATAGTCGCCAACGGTAAAGTCGGGGTTGTTAGACTCGATCACCTGACCAACCGTTCCGGCACGCATAACATCACCTATTTGGACAGGAGGTAAATAACTTTTGACGTCATTGAGCCAGCCTCGCATCGCAGGTTCGAAGGCAAAGTACAAATTGCGTATTAACACTTCGTTGTCCGCCAGCAGTTCGGCAACGGGGGTTTCGACGTAATCAAAATCCGATTCCTTTACCATTCCGACTGGTCGGGTTTTCAATATCCATTGACCGTTTTTTCTATTTGACATTCTTTACGCTCCGCTAATGCTTTATCGCTATAGACGCAATTTAAGATGCTCACGGAAGAGCATCAGTTCTAATATAGGTTCTAGTGATACAGTTCGGGATGGCTCAACATATAGGCTGGTCCGTGCGGGCTGTTAATCGCTGCATTTTCTCCGTAGATCGATTGTTTCATGCGACCATAAACTTTCCGGTTTTCCCCTAGCCGCGCCAGTTCGTTTGCCCGTGCCAGTGTTGCGTCGAGAAGTGAGTCAAGCGGCTCTGTTATCTGCACGACGCCAGCCTTGAGTGCGTCCGGACCTGTCCAGCGACGTGAGAGTTGGACAGTTTCAAAAAAGACATTCATCGGCAGCTTATGTCGAAATAGTGCCAGTTCGGGGTTCGGGATAACCATGCCGATCTCAACTTCATTGGCACACATAAAGCCGCGATCTGAGCGCATGGTACGAATGTCATGACACAAAGCAGACATGAAGCCTGCTCCGAAAGCGTGTCCGTTAACGGCAGCAAGCGTCGGTATTGGGAAAGTGATAATTCTTCCCATCAGCGCCATAAATTCCACACCAAATGCGTCACGGTCTCCACCTCGGTGTTCGCCTGTAGATGAGCGCCACTCTAGGTCTAATCCATTTGAGAAAAACTTTTCAGTGGCAGATGTTGTGACGAGGGCGGCGGGCCCGGTGGATGCTTCGACTTCATCAAGGGCCGCGTTAAATTCTCTGACAAAGGTTGTATTCCAGCGGTTTTCACCGTCATTCATGGTGAGTAAAAAGACATCACCTTCCCTACTTAGATCGATCATATTGAATCCTGAAGTTGCATTTAGAATAAAGTGTTGATGAATAGTAGGACTGAGTATAACTGACTCGTTTAATGTCATGCCAACTTGAATAACCGGAATTTGTAGCGATTAATATAATGCCTGAGCAGGCATTAAGAATGTTGGCTAGGAAATGTTATTTCTGATCATGGACGAATGCTGGGCTGTAGTTCAGTTTAATTATGTTTTAATGCTGACTATCTTGTTAAGGTGCTAACTTGCTAACCATATTAACTATGTCGAGTATCCCCATAAAATTATTAGGTAAAATGCTACTGATATTCGTAGCGTTGTTGAGCCATTTTTCTGCGCAAGCGAAAATCCTCATTACTGAGGACGATTTCGATCAGATATCACTGCATGATAAGGCCGATATTTATGTAGCTACCGGCGAATCCCCCCAACTCAATCAATTTGGTGTGCCAGACGCGAGTCTGTTTTCCTCTGTCGAATCAAATGATGCTGAAGTACATGCAGGCCCCTTTGCTGATGTGTGGTATCGAATTGAAGTTACTAACGAGACGGAGCTAGATCATAGATATGTATTAGAGGTGGCCAATGGAGATGTTAAGAAGGCCATTCTCTATACACAGCAGAGGCAGGGTAGTGGCGCAGAAGCTAGTGCTATAGGATCGCAGGTCGCAACTAAATTACACCTGCAATCGGACAAGCTAGGCGGGGATATCAAGGGGTATAGTGCCGAAGTTTTGGGGCTTTCAGCGCCACGAAGTCGGCAAACGATTCCGAATGAGCACGTGCTTTATCAGCTGTCTGCGAGATCCGGTGAAGCTAAAACTTTGTATTTGAATCTGCAACATGACTGGCAACTCGTCGCGCCCATTCGCTTGCATAGTCTGCGATCGCATTCAGCCAGTGTTCGTTGGATTTCTTCTCGGAATGCATTTTTTATTGGCTTTGGTCTTGCTTTATTATTGTTCAACTTAGCGCTTTATCATCAAACTCGTGATCTTTCATATTTGAGCTACAGTGCGGTGATTTTCAGTTATCTCTTCTATCGACTTTACTATGAAGGCTCCGGTCAGAATTTAACACCCGATTGGGTTGGCTGGAATTTAGTCGCGGTTGATATCGGCCGTTTGCTCTATGTTGCTAGTGCAGTTTGGTTTACCTGCGTTTACCTAAAGTTAGAGGAGGCGTCCCTATTGTGGCGGCGGATCACGGATGGATTATCACTGTTTTTCCTTGGGTTAGCTGTTTGGAGTTTCACCGGTTTTAAAGCTGGATACTTTCTCAATCTACTGGTGACGGCAGTGCCGATTTACATGCTTGTTGTGACAATTATTCGGGTTTGGCAAGGCTACTATCCTGGTCGGATATTTTTTGTCGCTATCCTATTGCCCGTGCTATCGGCGATTACCTATAACCTTTCAGACATTGGGTATATAACACCTGTGCAGAACATAGCGCTGTACAGTGGTATTGCTGCGATGAGCGCGTTGGTACTATTCTCTATTGGTTTAGGCTTGAGAATTCGCTTGTTGCAGGAAGAGAAGCAACAAGCTGAAGAACTGAACTACCAAGTCAATGCACGTGCCGCGGCAAAGTCTGAATTTCTCGCGAAAATGAGTCATGAAATTCGAACGCCAATGAATGGCGTGTTGGGAATGGTGCAATTGCTTGAGTCGACAGCGTTGGATGAAAAGCAAAAGCGATACAATAATATCATCAAGTCCTCCGCACAAATTCTATTGCAAATTATCAATGACTTATTGGATTTCTCGAAAATGGACGCCGGGAAGGTTCAGCTTGAACACATCGATATGGATTGGGCGCTTCTGCTCAATGAAGTTAAAGATATGTTCACCGTGCAGATTAATGAACGACCGATTGAAGTTCAGATATATATGGAACCTGGAACACCACGGTATGTTAAAGGCGACCCTATTCGATTAAAGCAGGTGCTCACTAACCTGATGTCAAATGCCTTGAAGTTCACTCACGCTGGGTCGATCAAGATCATGGCTTGTGAGATCGAATTGCCAAATGGTCCTCATTTCGAAGTGCGGGTTATCGACACTGGCATAGGCATTGATCCCGTTCAGGTAGAAAATCTGTTTCAGGCATTCACTCAAGCATCAGAATCAACCACTAGAAAGTACGGAGGTACTGGATTGGGGCTGACCATCTGTAAGGAGTTGGTGGAATTGATGGGGGGTACGATCGACGTGATCAGCTCCCTCGGAGAGGGTGCAACTTTTATCGTACGCGTACCCTTAAATGTTTCTGAGTGCCATGCAACGGATAGCGGCGCTGAGGTGGAACACGGCCATAAGATTCTTGATGTGTTGGTGGTTGAGGATAATCAGGTCAATCAGTTGGTTATTGAGAAGATTCTCAATGAAATGAATCACCGTGTCACGTTAATTGATAATGGACTAGATGCACTTAACGCCTTCGTTAGCCGCGATAGCAACTTTGATGTTGTGTTTATGGATTGCGAGTTGCCGGAAATGGACGGTTTTGAAGCGGCAAGGAGAATGCGTAAATTTGAAGCAGCTCAATGCAGCGAGAGAACGCCAATAATCGCCCTCTCAGCGCTAAACTTAAGTTTAGATGATCGACGCTACATTAAGTCAGGCATAGATCAGTTCATGCTAAAACCGATACAAAGACAGAAAATCAAAGATAGTCTCAAGCGAATTCAGCCTCACGCCACCTCACCTGCGGCTTTATTGATGAGTTAACAAAAAATGTTCTTTCGAATCCTTATCGCTTTCTCTCTGCTTATTGTTCTTTACGAAATTCCAAATCAGGGCTTTGTTGGGGCGTTTTCGCCTAAACGTTTCTTTAGTGGTTTGGATAAGTTCGACCAGCCCGCAACTAGTTTGATGACCGAGGCTCGGCTTTGATGAATACCTAGATTGAGCGGGTATTGAATAAAGACTCAAATCTCGACTATGAGGCAACGCGTCAAAAGGGCCGCAGGATCAACGCTAAATCGCTGCGTTAACAGATGGTTGTCTAATTATGCTGTACTATTTTATTCACTTTTGCCTTGTCATCTATTCTTAGTTGCACATCCCTGTGCAAATGAATTGTGCCCGCGACGGACGATGTACTATCAATTTCAAGAACCGGCTTGGATGGGTTTCCCCATCGTGACCTGTCTGATCGCTCAAAGATCACGTCGCCCAACACATGGGTGTTATCGAGCAGGCGTATGTCTCCGTTAACCGTTGTAACATTCTGACTGACCTGAGTACCTTGCAGCCGAATCGTGCCATTTATCGAACTCACACCAGTCCCGACTTCGGTACCTTCGTCCAGCCGAATCGTGCCATTAACGGTGCCGACATCATGGATTACCTGTAAGTTTTCTTTACCGCGAATGGAACCATTCGTTGCGTTGATAGATTCAACCTGCGCATCGGCATAAAGTTTCACTGTACCGTTTACGACTTCAACGTTTCCGGCAATGCTACCCTCGTTTAGAACCACGCCACCATTAACCAATTCAATATCGCCTGTCTGCTCGCCTTCTCGGACTTCGATATCACCGTTTACAGCTTCGTGATGCTGATGATGATCAACATCCCAATCCCAGTCGTCCGTGTCTACTTTTATGATGCAACCTGTCAGGCTTGAGAGCAGAAAAGACAAGCTCAGGAAATGGACTGCTTTGGATTTGATCTCAGTGCCTGCCATATTCTATAAATCTCCATATCTTATAGGGGTTATCGTTTACCGATAATCCAATTGATACTTTGACGCATATTATTAGGCAATGGTTTACAGGCATATCAGCCTGATGCCGAAGTTTTGCTCATCGTTAGTTTAAAAGCTTAAGGGTAGCTCCAGATGTTCATTAAATATGTTATCGCGATGAGCGATGAGGGTGGGGTCATAGCCACTGATAGTTTTTGCTAAAACAGCCCAAGATTGTCGTAAACCATTCGGCATTGGGTTCTTTTCTGCTGGTAAGCTTTGCAACATATTTGAGAAATATGCCCAATAGACATCTGCGGCGGTGAGCGAGTTGCCAATGAGGTAAGCAGAGCCTGCATTGCGTTGAACGTCGATACGCTGCGTTAGATAGCTAAGGAACTGTTCAACGGCGGCAATCTTGGATGCAATAATTTTCTCATCGTACAGGTAGTCGGCGTACATAGGATTCTTTGCTATTGCTTCAGGTTGTGCCACAGCCCCTGCGTGCAGCATCAGTTGCCGAGCATTCCAAGCGAAACCATTTTCTCCAGCGATTTCATTGGCCAGGCCGATCATTGTGATTCTGTCGTCTGTGTCAGAAGGAATCAGCGATGGGCCTGATCCCAAACGTTCTGCAAGGTCAAGAATCTCTAACCATCTTACTCTGGGTGCTTCGTCGTTATAGAGTGCGACAGGCGCGTTTCGGTGGCGGGTCCATTCAATCAGGTCTGGGTTTCTTCCGCCGCCTTTTTGCTCAACCGCGATGAAATGTACCCCTCGAAGGTTCAAGACGGCTTTGGCTGCTTCGCTCCAAGGACCAGGAACACCCTTGGTTAGAACCAGGCGCAGTCCGGTCATGCCTTTTGCTTCTTCGATTGATAGGTATTCCATTACAACAACTTCCTTTTGTGGACTAGGCCTTATTGGCTGATAATCGTGAATCGACACTTAGGTTGCCAGCGCCCAGCGCGGCTACCATTAGCAAGCCTGCCATGATGCCCATGTTCTTGAAAAAGTTTTGAGTTTCATGCGCAAGACTAGCGTCATCATCGACAATGTCCCAAAAGTTGTGCATGTAGATGCTAATGACAAGCGTTAAACCGGCCAGAATAAAAGCCATATACTTTGCTTTAAAACCGATGATCAAAGCTGTACCGGCACCAAGCTGAATGATGATGGTGACAATCAGCAGTACCGTTGTTAGTGGCACGTTGTGGTCTGCCATGTAGGCAAGCGTTGTGTCGAAACCAGTGACCTTGGTGATGCCTGGCAGTATGAAGTAAACCCCCAGAAGAAATCGGCCAGATAGGAGGCAAAACGTTTCAAGATATTGATTCATAACATTTCCGCAGGATGAGATGCCTATCATCATAGCGAAAAGAGGCGGGGGTGAGTAGCAGCGATTATTAGGCAAGGACGTTAGTGCCAAATACTTGCAGAATTACTCAAACCCATCTGACATCAACGTCGTCCAACTAGCTTAATAGGAAGTGGTTTAGGTATGCAGACGAAAAATATGTTGTTGAGATATAAAGCGCCATGTTTGGTCGTCGATTTGTTGCAATGGTCATCAAGAATTTTTAACACCTAAATCGTTTGCTGCGATGGACCTGAGGCTAGGATTTCCAAGTTTGCAGGTTACCCGTAGATTATTCGCAAGTTGTACTTAGATCGTATGTAGAACGTTTGTGAAAAGCGGTTGTGGTGACTTTTATTGTTCGAAGTCCGTCGAATCAATCAGGTTGGCGACTAAATTCCGATGGAACTTGCTGAGCAAATCGCTCTAGCGGTAAATAACGCGCCACCGATATCTGCCTTTCAAGCTGTGTTATCCAAATGCTGTTATGCAAGCACTGTCACCCCGACATTGTCTTCAAAGCCCTGACTTCAAAGCGCTCACTTCAAAGCGCGGAACCCTGTATAGTGCGAGCCATAATTCAACAGGTTCTGCTATGACAACCCTCACCTATTTCGCCACGGCAGCAAAAGGCATCGAGACGCTACTGCTCGAGGAACTTCGAGGAATGGGCATCTCGGACGTTAAAGAAACCCGCGCGGGCGTTCATTTTACGGCTGATTTGGAAGCTGCCTATCGAGCCTGCCTTTGGTCGCGACTGGCGAACAGAATACTTCTACCCTTGGCCTCTTTCGATTGTCCTTCAGATGACGAGCTCTATCGTCAGGTAAAAGCGCTGGATTGGTCTAAACACATGCGTGTCGATCAGACGCTTGCGATTGATGCCAGTGTGACCCATTCGAATATGAATCATAGCCAGTTTGCGGCGCAAAGAATGAAGGACGCAGTCGTTGATTATTTCCGAGAGAAGACGGGTGACCGGCCTTCAGTAGAGCCATTAGAGCCCGATATCCAGCTCAACCTCTACATAAACGACAACAAAGCGCAGGTCTATTTAGACCTCTCCGGTACAAGCTTACACGTGCGGGGTTATCGAAGTCGTGGCTCCGCCGCGCCTTTGAAAGAAAACCTTGCCGCTGCAATTCTCTATCGCGCAGATTGGCCGAGTATTGCCAAGCAGGGCGGTGCATTTGTCGACTTTATGTGTGGCTCAGGCACCCTGCCAATTGAAGCAGCGTTGATGGCTTGTGACATTGCGCCGGGTATCGATCGAGATTACTACGGTATGTTTGGTTGGGCTCAACATGATGCTGATCTTTGGCAACGATTAAAGAAAGAGGCGAATGAAAGAAGGGCGCAGGGGTTGAAACTTGCGCCAAAGATAATGGGTTTTGATCATCACCGATCTACCCTGGAGCGAACCAGTCAACATGTTGCTCAGGCTGGGTTACAAAAGATTATTAAGATTGAATACCAAGATCTGTTTGAATTTTCAGCACAGGTGCCGGAAAGCGGTTTGGTTGTCATTAACCCCCCTTATGGCCACAGGCTTGGTAAGGGCGAGGATCTAACGCCGCTTTACCATCAAATTGGTCAAGTAATGATAAAACATTTTGACGGTTGGCGAGCATCAGTATTCACTGATGATAAGGCGAAAGGGAAAATGATTGGTATTCGAGCCAAAAAAATCCATTCGCTTTTTAACGGCGCTTTGCCTTGTAAGTTACTACATTTTGATATCGAGTCTGCGAATGTTATGCAGAGCTATCGATTGCCGAGGTTAATACCGCAGCAGGAGTTAAGCGAAAGTGCGCTTGGCTTTCTAAATCGATTGAAAAAGAACCTGAAGAAAATTGAACGTTGGGCAACGCGTGAGTCGATTAGTTGTTATCGCGTCTATGATGCAGATTTACCCGATTATGCTGTAGCCATAGATTTGTATACGGATGCCGAAACTTCGAGGCTCTGGTTGAATATACAAGAGTATGAGGCGCCGAAGACGATTGATCCCGACAAAGCCAAGATGCGCCTTAGAGAGGCTGTTAGTGTTGCTAAATTAGTTTTTGATGTGCCGGATGAACAGTTGTATCTGAAAAGCCGTCGCCGACAACGTGGTGATGCGCAATACGAAAGGCTGGCGGAGGAGCGCATCTATTATCAAGTAGAGGAAGGCGCATGCCATTTTCTGGTGAACTTCGAAGACTATCTGGACACGGGCCTTTTCCTAGATCATAGACCTCTCAGGTTGCGCATCGGACAGGAGTCAGAGAATAAGGCGATTTTGAACTTGTTTGCCTATACTGGCACTGCCACCGTGCATGCAGCTGTAGGAGGTGCAAGTCGTAGTTTGACTATAGATATGTCCAATACCTATATCGATTGGGCCAAGCGTAACCTGGCGCTAAATGATATTAGCGGCCCGGCACATCGATTCCTTCAGGCCGATTGTATTGCCTGGCTAGAGAACCCAACCGAAAAAGATAAGTTCGATATCATCTTTCTTGACCCACCAAGCTTCTCTAATTCCAAGCGAATGCAGGATGTTTTTGATGTACAGGAGGATCACGTCCGACTAATACGTCTGGCGATGGAAAGGTTGACGCCGGACGGGGTGCTTTTCTTTTCGAATAATCTCAGGCGATTTAAGCTTGCTAATACCGAACTCGAAGATTTTGAAATCGCTGATATTACTGATCAAACGGTTCCCGATGACTTTCGCCAGCGTAAACACATTCACCGCTGCTGGGAGATTAGGTTTCGCTAACAGCGAGTATACGCTGCGCCGCTGTTGATTGATCACATCACTCATTTTTATTATAAGCGTCGAAAAAATTCGCAATAAGTATAGAGGTGGCTTTTTTTAACATCATGGTGCTTGCTAAAAATTACTATTTCTTGTGTCACCGTCAGGTCCAACGCCGGCTCGCTAGAAATGCGCACTGCCAGGTGTTCTTGGGAAGGGTATGACATCACGAATATTCTCCATCCCCGTCACATAGTTCAGTAGACGTTCGAAGCCGAGCCCGAATCCGGCGTGGGGCACAGTGCCATATCGTCGCAGGTCTCGATACCACCAAAGTTCTTCGCGCAATGCCGGATCCATACGCTGATCTAACACATCGAGTCGTTCTTCCCGTTGACTACCACCAATAATTTCTCCAATGCCGGGTGCTAGCACGTCCATTGCGGCAACGGTTTTCCCATCGTCATTGAGTCGCATATAGAAGGCTTTAATCTCTGCAGGGTAGTTCATAAGAATGATTGGTCGCCCGACATGCTTTTCTGCCAGAAAACGTTCGTGTTCCGACTGAAGGTCTAAGCCCCATTCAACCGGGAATTCAAACTTCTCTTTGGTGTTTTTCAGTATCTCGATTGCCTCGCTATAGTCCATTCTCTCAAAATCATTATCGATGATCGTAAGCATACGCGT
>Ga0209816_1001917_pt1 | contig 15127 bp, 18 predicted proteins | sample CoawatmetaG01DNA_FD_187509 | JGI IMG/M metagenome (GOLD analysis project Ga0209816, IMG submission 187509) | Marine microbial communities from the West Antarctic Peninsula - Coastal water metaG017-DNA (SPAdes) (version 2) | ecosystem: Environmental > Aquatic > Marine > Coastal ... | reverse complement strand
GAAATATATTGATAAAGCCAAAGACTATAATATTTTTCAATCAATTCAGGATAATTAGAAATGTATTGAATAAAGAGTAGTTGAGGTATAATAAATAAACCTATATAGTTTTTTTTTAAAATCATTATTTAAAAATAGTAAAATACTATCAGTATATAGCTAGTATTAATTAAATTTGAATTCTAATTAAAATATAAACACATGAGTAATAGTATTCGAAATCTAGAACCTAAAATTATTTGGAATAACTTCTGTAAACTTAATGCTGTGCCTAGGCCATCAAAAAAAGAAGAGAGAGTTATAAAGTTTATACATGACTTTGGTATTAGCTTAGGTCTTGAAACAAGAATAGATAAAATTGGTAATGTAGTTATTGTTAAACCAGCTACACTGGATATGAAAGACAGAAAAACTGTTATTCTACAATCACACTTAGATATGGTCCATGAAAAAAACAATGATGTTGTTTTTGATTTTGATAACTCAGGTATTAAGATGTATGTTGATAATGATTGGGTTAGGGCAGAGGGGACTACTTTAGGCGCTGATAATGGTTTAGGAGTCGCAACTATAATGAGTGTTTTAGAGAGTGATGATATTTCTCATCCACGTGTTGAAGCCTTATTTACTATTGATGAAGAAACCGGAATGACAGGAGCACTTCAATTAGATGAAAATATTCTTAAAGGAGACATATTACTTAACTTAGATACAGAAGAGGATGATGAAATTGGTATTGGCTGTGCTGGAGGGGTAGATATCACAATTAGTAATAGTTTTGATATTAATTTTAATGAGAGCTTAACTTTCATTAAAATAACTCTTAATGGTCTTTCTGGTGGACACTCTGGAATGGAAATTCATAAAAATTTAGGAAATTCTAATAAATTATTAAGTGGTATTGTTAAAGATTTAAATAATAACTTTCCCATTAGTATAGCTGAAATAAATGGTGGAGGTTTAAGAAATGCAATTCCTAGAGAGAGTTCATTTATAATTGGTATTAATTTATCTGATTTTGAAAATATTAAATCCCATTCACAAAAGTTATTTAGCATTATAAAAAACAAATGTTCTTCTACAGATCCATTTGTAAAGTTGGATGTTGTTAAATTAAACGAAGCGTTTAAAGTGCTTGAAAGTGAAAGCCAAGGTAACTTATTAAGTTTAATTGAAGCTTGCCCGAATGGTGTCTACAAGATGAGTGATAACATAGCTGGGTTAGTGGAAACATCTAATAATCTGGCAAACATACAGCTAAAGCAAGGTGAATTAATGATTAAATGTTTAACTAGGTCTTCGGATGAACCTTCAAAAGAGGAATTAAAAAATATAATTAAATCACTTTTTGTTAAGCACAATTATAGTGTTATATTTTCCGGTGACTACCCAGGATGGCAGCCAAATATGGATTCGGAAATACTTACTAAACTAATTGAAGTTTATAAAAAACTAAATAATTCTGAGCCAAATGTAGCTGCGTGTCATGCTGGATTAGAATGTGGGATAATAGGTTCTCATTACCCTAAGTTAGATATGATAAGTTTTGGTCCAACTATTAGAGGTGCACATTCGCCAGATGAAAGAGCTTCGATTAAATCCACAATTAAATTTTGGAATTTTTTAAAGGAAGTACTTATAAATATTCCTTTTAAATAAAAAAAATAGCCTGTATTATAAAATACAGGCTATTAAAATTCTAACAGTTAGTTTAATTTATTAGAAGAGTTAGTTAACACTGACCATAGTGATAATAAATATCAAATCTTGGTTAGGTTTTATTATTCCGCTTCCTTGTGCTCCATAACCGATACTAGATGGTAAGTATGCAAACACTTTGTCTCCAACCTTCATTGTTCCAACAGCCTCTTTAAAGCCTGTAATCATTTGTGCATCTGGAGATAATTGCATTGGCATAGCGCTATACCTGCCTTTTAACTCTTTCTCAGAGCTATATTTTCCGTAAGCTTCTTCGCATTCTTTCGAATTAGAATCAATTAGGTTAGCTTTAGTATCGTAAAGTTCATAAAATAGATTCACATTGTCGCCTTGCTTTGGTTTTATTCCATTTCCTTTAGTTATGTTAAATGTTCTAAGACCAGATTTAAGCTTTTTTGATTTTGCTTTGTAGTTATTTAAAGTAGGTAAAAAGCTAATGGCTTTGTCTTTGCCTTTGACTTGGTTTGTTAACCTAGTCTTTACTTTCTCTTCTTCCAATAATCTATTTTTTTCAACTAGTTTAGTCAATTCAAGATTCCATACGTTTACAGCATCAAATTGTTTAGCATCATCACCATTTCTTAAAATATTTAATTTTTTTATTATTATATCAGATATTGGTCTATTTGCAACACCAGTCTCTACATTTGAAATCGAGTCTTGAACTTCAAGACCTATTACAACTTCTCCAAAGACACTATGCTTATTGTTCAAGTGCGGGGTAGGAGTTTCAGTAATAAAAAACTGACTACCATTAGTTGCTGGTCCTGAATTTGCCATAGACAATATTCCTGGCTTATCGTGCATTAAGGATTCATCGAATTCATCTGGAAAGCTATATCCTGGTCCACCTCTTCCATTTCCTAGAGGATCACCTCCTTGTATCATGAAGTTATTCATTACTCTGTGAAAGATTAATCCATCATAAAAAGGTAGGCCTAAATGAATTGAATCAACATCTGGATGATTTCCTTCTGCTAGAGCTACAAAATTAGCAACAGTTATAGGAGTTTTATCATAGGAAAGTTTCACAACCATTGTCCCCATATTAGTATTAAATTCTGCAAATAAACCTTCGCCGAGATCTTGATATTGATTTGCAACGCTATTACAACTTGTTGTTAGTACTAAAGCAATTGATAATAATAAAATTAGTTTTTTCATTTATATTAATTTTTGGTTGAATTTATTGATTTTACTTTGATTGTACAAATTATAGCTGTGTTTGGAGGTATTTTATTTAAATCTCCATACATACCATATGCTATATAAGATGGAAGTATAAATGTAGCTATTTCACCTTTTTTTAAGATTTTTAAAGCTTCTCTAATCCCTGTTATTATTTGTTGTTTTTCCATTATATAATTCTGTTCTCCAATAGTTTCATAATCATAAATAATATTATTATTTAAATCTGTCATGGAATAATCGAATATTATACTATCACCAAATTCTGCTGATTTATCATTGGAATTATTTTTTTCATTATAAAAATACCAAAAACCTCTTTTTGAATTAATATAGTTTTTGTCAGGATTTTTGGATAGGTACTTATCTATTTTTTGATTTTGTTCTGAAATAATATTTTTTAGTATAGACGGATTTTCAATACTTTTTTTATTATGGTTTACAGCATACCTAGGCTCGTTTTCAGAGCAAGAAAAAAATAAGACTATTATAACAAATTTTAATAATTTCATTATCTAAGCTTCGCTTTGTATTGAGGTAATAGTTTTTTGAATTTTAAAATAGTGGTTTCTAAGTCTTCTTTACTAAAACCTCCTGCTGCATTTATGTGTCCCCCTCCGTTGAAGTTATTTCTTGAAAAATCGTTAACATCAAAATCTCCTTTAGATCTTAGTGATATTTTTATGATTTTATCAACTTCATTCTCTATAAATATTGCTGCAAATTTCACCCCTTTTATGGACAATCCATAATTTACAAAACCTTCTGTATCCCCCTTTTTAAAATTATATTTATTTAATATTTCTTGAGTTAAATACATGTATGCAGTATTGTATTCTGCATTTACTACCATATTAGATAGGGTATGACTTAATAACAAGACCTTGTCGAATGAATTGTTATCGTAAACTAAATTGTTTATCTCATTTCCATTAGCACCTTTTTTAATTAATTCAGAGATAACTATATGGGTAACATCAGTGGTTAAAGGAAATTTAAAAGATCCAGTATCAGTCATTATTCCAGTGTAAAGCGCACTAGCTACTTTTGGAGTGATTTTATCTGTTAGTGATAGTTCTGCTATAAAATGGTATACCATCTCGCAGGTTGAACTCATTAGAACATCAGAGTAGATATGTGCAGCGTAATCATCTGGGCTTTGGTGATGATCAATCATTACCTTTACTGCCTTAGACTCTTTAACAACTTCTCCCATTAACCCAATTCTAGATAAAGAATTGAAGTCTAGAGTAAATATTAAGTCAGCATTCAATATTTCACTATTATATAATTCTGGGTTGTTTTCGTATATTTTTATTTCTTTTTCATCGTCAATCCATTTCAAAAAATCAGGAAAATTATTAGGAGATACAACAGATGATTGATACCCTAAGGATTTTAAAACTTCATTAAGAGCTATACACGATCCAATGGCATCTCCATCAGGATTTTTATGTGGTATTACAATAATTTTTTTCGAGCTTTCTAGAAGAGGCTTTAGTTCTGTTATATTTATTTTAACCATAATCTACAAATATACGATATATTAAGAAAATCATTTAATTAGTTGTGTAAATGTATTATTTTTGCACTTGAATTTAAAAACGTAAAAATGATTACAAACAGAACTTTCACTATGCTTAAGCCTGACTCAGTTGAGAAAGGTAATATTGGTGCAATTATGAGTAAAATTAATGCAGCAGGATTTAAAATTCTGGCATTAAAATTAACTAAAATGAGTGTCTCAGATGCAGAAAACTTCTATTCAGTACATAAGGAGCGTCCTTTTTTTAATGACTTAGTTGGTTATATGACAAGAGGTCCTATTGTAGCTGCAGTACTAGAAAAAGATAATGCTGTAGAGGATTTTAGATTGTTAATTGGGTCTACGAACCCAGCTGATGCAGCTGAAGGTACTATTAGAAATGAATTTGCTGATTCAATTAGTGAAAATGCAGTTCATGGTAGTGATAGTGATGATAATGCTAAAATAGAATGTGATTTTCACTTTTCAGCAAGAGAAGTCTTTTAGTAAGTAAAATTATTGCAAAAAAAAAGAGTCAAATTAAATTTGACTCTTTTTTTTCGATAAATCTAAATTTTATATTTATAAAACTTTTACATTTACTGCGTTAAGACCTTTTTTGCCTTCTGTTAAATCGAATTCAACTGCATCTCCTTCTCTAATCTCGTCGATTAAACCAGAAATGTGTACAAAATGTTCTTTGTTTGATTCATCTTCAACAATAAAGCCGAAACCTTTTGTGTCATTGAAGAATTTTACTGTTCCTTTACTCATCTTTTAAATTTAATTGTTATAATAAGCGGCAAATATACATTAAATATATTAATCTTTTAGTTTTACTTGGTTAAATTTTCAATTAGTTAGTTCAATTTTGATGATTTCTAACCTGAAATCTTCATTTTTTTTATTCCCAATAAGTATCCCTATTTCAGACAATTTTTCGTAATTAAAATTAGACATATTCAATTTTCTGCCTCTGAATTGCGCAGAAAACTCATTTAATGGTATTATTATTGTTTGCTTAGAATTAGTAGTTTTGATAGATCTTGAATAGGTGTAATAATTATTACTATTGGGCTTAATTCTTATTTGATATTCTTTAGAGTCTCCGATAATAACTAATTTAAGTTTTTGATCTTCTTTAACTTTTAAGTTTCTTGTATTGAGTCTTACTGAAGCAAAGCCACCATTATTATCTAAGGATACTCTTCCTTTAAAGACTAGTGTTTCGTTTTCTGTGAAAACCATTGACGAATTAGATACCCCGCCCATTACATTGTCATTAACAACGTACCACTGGTCGATATCTGTATTAATTTGGTTAGTATTATCTGTTTGCATAACTATAATTTGAGTTATTATTAAGAGTATATTTGTAAAATTCATTTATCTAAGAACTATTTTTTTTATAGCATCTTTTTCAAGAGCATCATTTAAAAGATTAATTATTTTTTCTTTGCCATAACTCAGTTCTTCTCTTAATGTGGAAGAGCTTAGACTTACATATAGAGTTTTGTTTTTTAAATGAATATCCGTAGTGTAATTACTTACACCATTTTTCATTATTTTAAACCATGCATCCTTAGCATCTACTTTTTCAAGCCCTTTTTCTAAATTATTTTTCTTAAGAAAGCTATTAAGTAATGCACCTATTTTTATTTCGTCTTCATTCATCTAATCCAGGTTTAGTTTTTCATATACTTTATAATGATAAATGTAATTGTCTTTGTTAGTTAGGTATAAATTTACCGAATCTAGTTTAATTATAGTTTCTACAAACTTATTATTGTTGAAGTCATAATATTCTATTTGAGTTTTATTATCATCACCTTCATAGACATTAAAATTAATTTGGTGCATTGAGGTGATAAATTTTCCATCAAACTTTGGATTAACTTTTTTTCTTAGACCTTTATTGTTACTGACTTCAAAAAAATCAATTGTTCCACTAAACGGATAGGTTTTTAAAAGTTTATTATTTTGTTTTACAGATTGAATTTCCCAATAGCCATTTAATAAGCTTATATCTAGACTAGATTTTTCATTGCAGGAAAATGTAAAGCATAAATAAAAAAGAATTATAATTTTTTTCACAAGTTGAATATTGAATTTGAGTTGGTAATTTCTTTTATAGATTCTTTTGTTCTTTCTTCATCTGTATCCGAGATAAAAATCTGACCAAAATCATTAGCGCTAACTAAATTTATTATCTGCTTAACTCTATTTTTGTCTAATTTGTCAAAAATATCATCCAACAATAAAATAGGGTTGTTATTAGTTTGATTTTTTAAAAAATCAAATTGTGCTAGTTTTAATGCTATTAACAATGATTTTTGTTGCCCTTGACTACCAAACTTTTTAACTGAGTAATTATTAATGTTGAAAATTAAATCATCTTTATGAATACCCTTAGAAGTATATTGTAAAAACATATCTTTCTCTAAACTATTTTTAAGTAAAATAGATAGTTTTTCTGATTCAAGATCTGTTCTGTAAGTGATATCCACTTCTTCATTATCATTAGAGATAGACTTGTATTTATCTTTAAATACGGGCACGAAATCTTTTAAAAATAATTTCCTTTTTTCAAAAATACTTTCTCCAATAACTTCTAGTTGTGAATCGTATACTTCAATTGTATTGATATCAATATTTTTGTTTTTATAAAAAAGTTTTAACAAACTATTCCTTTGAGATAGTACTTTGTTATAATTTATAATATTATCTAAGTAGCTCTTATCACTTTGTGAAATCACACTATCTAAAAATCTTCTTCTTATTTCACTCCCTTCAGCAATTAAATTTCTGTCACTGGGGGAGATAATGACTAATGGAAGTAAGCCTATATGATCACTAAACTTTTCATATTTTTTATTATTCCTTTTAATAACTTTCTTATCATTTTTTTTGAAATTTATAATGATAGTTTCTTCCTTCTCATTTTTAAGATATGACCCTTTAATTGCAAAGAAATCTTCTCCATGTTTTATATTTTGCGAAGAAATAGGATTAAAATAACTTTTACCAAAAGATAAATGATAAATAGCATCCAGTATGTTTGATTTCCCAACCCCATTTGGACCTATAAAACAATTAATATTATTGTCTAATTTTATGGTTTTACTGCTAAAACTTTTATAATTAGTTAATGTTATTGATTTTAATATCATTAGAGGTATTAATAAAAAAAATGATTAAATTGAGATTTAATACTGCAAATTATTGAAAAATTACAAATATTTTATCCTTTTTTAAGAATAAAAATATATTTTTGCGACTCAAATATTTTTAATTTATGGCAACTTATAAAAAAAAAGGATCTAAATCTAAGTCATCTCTTAGCAATTTAGAAGAGTTAGAGAGTAAATCAGCAACAGCTGGAGTTTTTAACACTTTGGACGACGGAGCTTCTAAAACAGAAGAATGGGTCGCTGCAAATCAGAAATACATTTTTGTTGTGATTGGTATCGCAGCAGTTTTTGTTTTAGGATTTTTAGGTTTTGACAAGTATGTTCAACAACCAGGCGAATCTAAAGCAATGAATGAAATGCATCATGCCCAAACTTATTTTGAATCTGCTAATCAAACAAAAAACGATTCACTATTTAATTTATCTTTAAATGGAACGGATGGTAAATTTGGTATGATTGATGTTATAGAAAATTATTCTGGCACCAAAGCTTCTAATCTAGCTAGTTATTACGCTGGAATGTCTTACTTAAATTTAAACGACTATCAAAACTCTATAAAATATCTTAGTCAATTCAATTCTGAAGATGAAATCCTAGGCGCTACTGCTACAGGTTCCATCGGAGATTGTTTTTCTCAGTTAAATCAATTTGAAGATGCTTTTGAATACTATCAAAAAGCAATCAATTACACATCGAATGATTTTATTACCCCAATGTATTTGCTTAAAGCTGGTTACATTGGTTTAGAAATTAATCAATCTAAAAAATCATTGACCTTTTTTAACAGAATAAAAAATGATTTTTCAAATTCAATTGAAGCTACTAATATCGATGCATTAATTGGTATGGCAAGTGCTTCTTCTAAATAATTATTATGAGTACTCAGCACTCTAACTTGTCGGATTATGACATGAGTAATGTTCCAAGTGGTGATAATTTATCCATTGGATTAGTTGTTTCTGAGTGGAATGAAGATATTACTGAGTCCCTATATAAAGGTGCTTATGATACTCTTGTTGAATGTGGAGTTTTATCCAATAACATAAAAAGAATTAATGTTCCTGGAAGTTTTGAACTAGTCTATGGATCTAAAAAAATGATTCAATCTAATGTAGATGTAGTTATAGCTATTGGTTGTGTAATAAAAGGGGAAACAGAACATTTTAATTATATCTGTCAATCTGTGTCTAATGGAATTATTGATTTAAATATTAATTTCAATACACCAGTTGTTTTCTGTGTTTTGACCGATAACAATAAGCAACAATCAGTAGATAGATCTGGAGGCAAACACGGAAATAAGGGTGTAGAAGCAGCTATCACAGCATTAAAACTTTCTGTCATTAAATAGTGAAGAAACTATTTTAATAAAAGATATAATTCATTATTTTTATTTAAAAATTTATAATGGGCGTGCTTAATTTTAATTCTAAGAATAATAAGGTTTATAACTATTCTGGCAGATTTGCTAAAACAAAACTTAAACTAAAACCTAAATTTGATGAATTTAGATCAACACTAGGGTCTAATAATGGAATTAAAAATAAATTCACGAAAGCTGTTAATGATTATGATAATCAAACAGAGAAATCAGTAAAAAAACGTTTAGTTATAATTACATTTATTTTGATATTAGTTTTTCTTTATATAATAGACTTTGATTTAAAAATATTTTATAATTAATGAGTAATCTAATTAAATTATTACCTGATCACGTTGCTAATCAAATAGCTGCAGGTGAAGTTGTCCAAAGACCTTCCTCAGTGGTTAAAGAGCTATTAGAGAACTCTATAGATTCTGGTGCTAAGAAAATATCTTTATTAATAAAAGAAGCTGGTAGAACTCTGATTCAAGTTGTAGATAACGGTAGTGGGATGTCTGAAAAAGATGCGGTTATTTGCTTTGAGCGTCATTCAACTTCAAAAATCACTAATGCAGCTGATTTATTTAATTTATCTACAAAAGGTTTTAGGGGTGAGGCTTTAGCTAGTATAGCAGCAATTTCACATACGGAGTTAATTACAAAGAATGAATCTAGTGACATCGGTACATTTATAAAGATTGAGGGAAATAAAATCACTCAAAATAAGTCAATTGTCTCTAATATTGGTTCTTCTATTTCCGTTAAAAATCTTTTTTATAATGTACCAGCTAGAAGAAATTTTCTAAAATCTGACAATGTAGAGGTACGACATATCATAAATGAATTTCATAGGGTAGCACTTGCTCACCCTGAGATTCATTTTGAATTTGATAATAACGACTTACAATTATTTAGTTTACCAATTTCTAACATAAGACAGAGAATCGTTAATATTTTTGGATCTAAGTCAAATGAAAAACTAGTTCCAGTTGATGAAACAACAGAGGTTTTAAAGCTCTCAGGTTTTATTTTTAAACCTGAATTTTCAAAAAAATCAAGGGGAGAACAGTTTTTTTTTGTAAATAATCGTTACATAAAAAGCCCTTACTTGAATCATGCAGTTAATTCTGCTTTTGAAGGTCTAATTAATAGTGGATATAACGCCTCTTATTTTCTTTTTTTAGAAGTAGATCCAAAACGTATAGATATAAATATACATCCAACTAAGACTGAAATTAAATTTGATGATGATCATACAATTTATGCAATATTAAGATCTGCTATTAAACATAGTTTAGGTCAATTTAATATATCTCCAATTCTAGACTTTGATAGGGACAAAAACTTGGATATTCCTTATAAATATGCTTCTATGCCAACTACTTCTAGCCTTGAGGTAGAAGTGAATCGTAATTATAACCCATTTGAAAAAAACAATAGTGAACTAAGATCTCAAGTTAATGTACAGGATTCTGCTAAAAGTGAGCAATTAGTTTACTCTAGCTTATCGGATAATTTAAATTCTCAATTTGATATTTCCGATAGTTTAAAAGAAGACTCTAAACCAACTGTATTTCAGCTTAGAAACAAGTATTTAGTAAATAAAATTAAATCTGGACTTGTTATTATAAATCAAAACAGAGCACATCAAAGAATTTTATATGAAAATTTCCTTAAATATATTACAGTTGAGGGAAATGAATCACAAAAATTATTATATCCTATTCAGGTGCATTTATCAATAAAAGAAATTGCTATTATTGATAACTTCAAAACACAACTAAATAATTCTGGATTTTTATTTGATACTGTTAATAATGAGACCTTATCTTTCTCTTCATTACCTGCATCTATTGAGGAAAGTAATTTAGAGTCGATAATAAGACAGCTGTTAGATAATATTAGTAATGAAATCCCTGACGATAATTTTAGCCAAACGGATATGATTTCAAAATCTTTAGCTAAAAGTATGTCTATTAAAAATGGGCAAAATTTAAATCCCAATGAAATGGAATATATTGTTAATGGATTGTTTGCTTGTAAAGAGCCAAATATATCTCCATTTAATAAAAGAACATATATTACTCTAACATCAGAAGATCTAGATAATAAATTCAATTAAAATATGCTTAGAACTATTACAGACGGAGTTAAACACCTATTAATAATTAATGTTATTATGTTTGGTGCTACTTTTTTAATCAACCCTGATTTAATGTATTCTCTCTTTGGTTTGTATTTTCCAGAAAATAATATATTTCAGCCATGGCAAATTATTTCTCATATGTTCATGCACGGAGATTTAATGCACTTAATATTTAACATGGCAGCTCTTTATATGTTTGGAACTGCTGTAGAGCAGGTTTATGGCACCAATAAATTTTTATTTCTGTATTTTTCTTGTGGTTTAGGAGCGGCTTTAATTTCTTTGGCATTCTCCTACTATAGTTTTTATAGTATTCTAGACATACTAGTTTCATCCGATATAAGTAAGTCAGAAATTTTAAACTTGTTAAACCAAGGTAAATATAATTCAGGTTGGTTGTCAGTAATTGGTGAATCAGATTTAGGTACTTTTATTTCAGCATTTAATACAACTATGGTTGGTGCTTCAGGTGCTATAATGGGAGTTTTAGTAGCGTTTGGGTATTTATTTCCTGAAAGTAAGCTAATGCTATTGTTTTTACCTTTTCCTATTAAGGCAAAGTATTTTATTCCTGGAATTATTTTATTGGATTTATTTTCTGCTGTAACAGGTACTTCAATTTTTAGTCCAAGTAATACTGCCTACATTGCACACCTAGGTGGTGCTTTTACAGGATTTTTAATAATGTATTATTGGAAAAAGAACCAATTTAATTCAAATAGATGGAATTAAATGACCTAAAAATTAAATACAAATCTTTTTCAGTTTTTGAAAAAATTATATTTTTTAATTCTTTAATATTTCTCCTTTCTTTAGCTTTTAAAAGTTTTATTCTTGATTTCTTTCAGCTTAATTCAAATATTGAAAATCTCTTACTTAATCCCTGGACCTTAGTAACCTACTCTTTTGTACACATAAGTGTTTGGGATCTCTTTTTTAATATGTTAATACTTTTTTATGTTAGTACCCCACTAGTTAATATTTTTAAAAATACTCTACCTCTAAAAATATATTTTTATGGAATTTTAATAGGAGGTTTATTTTTTGTTTTATCCTCTTCATTTTTAATCCCTAATGAGCGAGTTTATAACTTAATTGGAGCATCTGCAGGAGTGAGAGCCCTTTTGATCTTTTTGTGCTTGTATATGCCCTATAAAGAAGTTCCTATCGCTTTTTGGAAGGTTAAATTAAAATATGTAGCATATGTAATTCTAATAATTGATATTTTAGGTGCTTTTGGAGTTAATTCAGGTGGATATATTTCACACATAGGTGGTGATTTACTAGGAATGTATTTTTATTCTAATTTATACCCAACTAAAAAAAGCTCTTTTTTAAACTGGAAAACTATTCAGTCCTGGTTCACTACTAAATCTAAAATGAAATATTATAAAAATAAGGATGTTAAAAAACAAAACCTTAAAAGTGATGCTGCTGCTCAAAAACAAATAGATGTTATTTTAGATAAAATCAGTAAAAGTGGTTACGAAAATTTATCAAAAGATGAAAAAGATTTTTTATTTAAGGCTGGAAAAAAGTAGTGTTATATGAAAAACCTTAATCTTATTGATAAACTTCTGTATTTTATTAACTCTATTCTAGCTATACTTTTATTATTTTCCTATACTCTACAGTACATAAAACCTAGCCTTTTTCCTTATTTATCTTTTGTGAGCTTATCTGTACCTATATTATTATTACTAAATTTTTTATTTTGTGTATACTGGTTGATTAAATTAAAAAAGCAGTTTATACTATCCCTATTAATTTTATTAATTGGGTATAGTCAAGTACTTTCCTTTTTTAAACTATCTAAAAATATTGAAAGAGTTAGCCCTGACAATATTAGTGTTATGAGTTTCAATGTTAGACTTTTTAACTTATATAATTGGATTGACAATGATGAAATATTAAATGATATAAAGTCTTTTGTCAATGATGAGAATCCTGATGTTATTAATATTCAAGAATTCAGAAGTACCAAGGATTTTTCATTAGATAAGTACCCATATAAACACTCCTCTTTAAGTGATGGTAAAACTAGTTATGGTTTAGCTTCTTTTTCTAAATTACCAATAGTAAATCAGGGAGTTATATTATCTGAAAACTCTTCTGCTATTGCTATTTATATAGATATTAAAAAATATAGAGATACCATAAGGTTTTATAATATTCATCTAAAGTCTTTTAAATTAGAATCTGAATTAGAAATTATTTCTGAAAACACATCTGATAAAATCTTAAATGTATTTGATAATACATTCAAAATTCAGGAAAACCAATCTGAGATTATCTCTAAACACATTAAACAATCCCCTTATAAAGTAGTGGTTTCTGGTGACTTTAATAATACTGCTTATTCCTACGTTTACAAGCTGTTAAAAGACGATTTAGTAGATGCTTTTGACTCTGCAGGTAGTGGTTTTGGCAGTACCTACAACTTTAAATATTTCCCTATGAGGATAGATTTTATTTTAATGGATAACTCATTTAGAATAAATGAATTCAAGACTTTTGATAAAAACTTGTCTGATCACTTTCCTATCATTTCAACTTTTAATTTGTAATGTTATTTATTTAAAATAATCTTTTTTGAATAAACTTTATTGTTTTCTTTAAATTTTATAAAGTACACTCCGTTACTATACTCACTTAATTAAGTAATTAATTTACGAAGAAAACACCATATTTTATATATATATAGTAGTAATTATAATGTCTATAATGTTTATAACTACCTTTTAATCAGTAAAGTAGAGTTTTTCCCTTCGCTGAACAGAAGATCTAGAATACTTAAGTTTGGTAAATATCCATGTTTAGATTCAAACACCTGAATATACTTAGACGTAGCATACTCTTTTTCTTTTCTAGCGACACTTAAATCTCTTAGATCGATAAGTTGAGAGTAATTTTCATTATAACTTTCGCTTTTCTCATGATTTAAATTAACATCCAATAGCTCAGTAATTAGATCGATGCATTTGATATTAAATTCGGATAAAAATATTTCTTTTTCTGAGTAAAGCTTTATAAAATCATCTTCAAAATATTCAAAATAAGGAGAGCTTCTATATGCGCTCTGTAAAGACTTAAGATGTAGCGCCATCCAATCTGATTCATAAGATATTTTGATGTCTTTGTAGAGTTCTCTGTTTTTATGGGTGTGAATTACTGGGATAAAGAGACCTAACTTACCGTTAGCTCCGTATATATAGGTTCTATTTCTGTAAGTTTGTTTTTGATAATTATCACTTACCTCAAAAAGAATTTTTTCGGCTTTAAGTATCTGTGTAAACTGCTGAATATTAGGAAAGTAATTTGGATGAATTATAATATCCATTATTCCTCTTTTTTATATTGTCTCCATTTTTTAACTCCAAAATATGCTGCTAGAAATACTAAAAATGGTATAAAAAATGAAGTAGGGGAGCCTTCTCCATGTACAGTAGTAAACATTCTATCCCATCTAATTTTATTTAAACCTTTTCCGTTGGTATCCCAACTTAGCCATTTGAAGACTGGTTTACCAACAACATGGTCGAAAGGAACAAAGCCCCAAGCCCTAGAATCCTGTGAATTATGACGGTTATCCCCCATAAGCCAGTAATAATCTTGCTGGAAAGTATAGTCCGTTGTAAGTTCTCCATTTATGAAAATCTTTTCACCCTCAACAATTAGTGTATTGTTTTCATACACTTCAATTACTCTTTTATAAACAGCTAAATTTTCTATATTAATTTCAATTTTAGTACCAGATTTCGGAATGTATATAGGTCCAAAAAAATCATTATTCCAGCTATAATTTTCATTATGAGGGAAAATATTGGAATCTCTTTCTCCGTCAATTGCTAGATCTTTTGTAATAGATCCGACATTCGGATGGTTTTTAAATTTATCAATAGTTTTATCACTCATCGCGATAAACTTATAGGTGTTATCTCTACTTATTATTCCAAAAGGATCAGTTATATCATAATTATTAACCATTACTCTTT
>Ga0209816_1001905_pt1 | contig 15176 bp, 13 predicted proteins | sample CoawatmetaG01DNA_FD_187509 | JGI IMG/M metagenome (GOLD analysis project Ga0209816, IMG submission 187509) | Marine microbial communities from the West Antarctic Peninsula - Coastal water metaG017-DNA (SPAdes) (version 2) | ecosystem: Environmental > Aquatic > Marine > Coastal ... | reverse complement strand
ACAAAGAACTTTAGCGCGCTCTTACGCGTGCGCACCCTGCGGGCTGCTGTGGCTAATACCCGCCAATTCCCTCTAAAACAGCTCCGATGCAAGCATCTCCGCAAGGGGGATTAGCTGGAGAGGTCGCGACTACGTAGGACACTCCGCGGGGTGGCGGCGAGTTGGAAACGAGCCAAGACAATCGACCGCGAAGCGCCCTTACGCAGTAAGGCAGGATAAAGGTGTTCATCCCAGATAGGTTAAGATGCCCAAATAACTAGTGTTTAGATACTCATCCCGGTGGGAGGAAGATCAAGTTAGGATCATCCCGTGGCTAGAAAGCTATTATAGTAGTAATAATAGGCATCATCCCAGAGAAAAGAGAGAAAGGAAGCCATGGCAGAAGACAAGCGCAAGAGAGTGCCAATAATCACGACCCGGCTGAGCATTTTGGATCAAGCCAGGTTCAATGAGATGTGCCAATTGAACGGCAAGAGCGGAGCGGAGCTGGCAAGAAAAGCGATCCTGGAAATGCTCGACCGGCAAGAGCAAGGAATGGCAGCCGAGATAAAGGACCAGTTGGCTATCAGGCTGAAGAAAATGGAAGATCGGCTAGCGGCATTGCTGGCAAGAAATAACCAGGATATCGGAACGATATATCAGGTTCTGTGGATAAGGTCGGACAAAGAAAAGAGAGATGCACTGTGGGCAACAGCAAGAAGCTACGCAGCCAAGAGAGCGAGCCAAAAGCTAGTCGGCAGCGACCTAGAGATAAAAGAGCAGATTCTAGATGAGATCAGTAGTTAAGCACTCGTACATCAAAGGCGCAGACAGAGTAGCTAGAGCCAGCGCTCATATTAATTACATTCAGTACCGCGAAGGCGAAGATCGAGAGAAGGGCGGAGGGCGTCCGTTTTTCGATAGTAACCGAGACGACTTGCTCGGGCGAGACGTGAAAGCCGACCTGGCAAAGAACGGCGGCAGGTTTGTGCATAAACTGATTTTGTCGCCAGGCGTCGAAAATGTTGATATTCATGCGTATTCGCGAGCAATGCTTACGCAAATTAGCCGAGACAAGGGAGTAGATCTGGACTGGAGAGCGGTCGAACACGGCAATACAGATCACCCACATGCGCACGTAGTTGTTTTTGGCAAAGACAAATTAGGCAAAGAGGTACAGCTGAAGCGCTCTGACTACGACGCGATGAGGGAATACGGCGACCGGTACATAGTGCGACATCATGAGTTTGACCGGTTTGCAGACCGCGAAGTACAGCGAATGCTACTGGCGCCAAATTACTCGCCGGAAGGAGACGCCCGCTACAAGGGACTTTTGGAGGACTTGAAACGAGCGCCAGGCGAAGAGAAAGCGTCAGTAAAAGAGCGGTATAAGGCGAAAGAATGGGACGTAGAGGCGGCGATCAAGAACTTGCCGGATGCGGAAAAAATAAAGGGCAAGGATCAAACTTATACGAGATACAGCAAACTAGACGATCTGCGAGACTTTGCAGAGCGCCTGAAAACTGGTGAAGAGAGTAGCAACGAATTTCAAAAGCTGCGTTCTTGGATCGACGTAAAAGAGTGGAGTGGTGACGACTTTTATGAACTGAAAGCTAAGTCAAAATGGGACAAGAAGGAGAAAAAGCGGGAAGAGCGATTGTCGTTAGAGGATGACAGAGAGCACCGCAAATTAGACAAAGACCTAAAGAAGGCAATGCAAGATCCAGATAGGGCAAGCAGCGAGAACTTTGGCAAAGGCTACAAAGAGAGGTTGCGAGAGACACAGGGCAGGTTAGGAACGGATCACGGACACTACGCCGCCCAGGAAGAAATGCAGCGGTTGAAGGAGCAGAGCGAAAGCGATCCGAGCAGAAAAGAAGAGTTTGATCAGAAAATAGAAGAGCTGAAGAAGTGGGATCAGGAGCAGCGCAGCGAGGGCAGCCGTTGGAAAGACTTAGACGGTATGCTCGGTGAGCGCTACGGTTGGGAGCAGAAAGAGCTGGCTCAGATAGTCAAAGCCAGAGAAATACCGCTGCCGATTCGAGCGGAGCCAGAACAGGCGAAGAACGGATCAGAGGCAGCCAAAGAACCAGGCAAGGAACTCGACCAAGAAAAAGAGCAGGAAAACCAGCCGGAAACTAAGGCGAACGGCAACCGGTGGCAAGAGCTAGACAGTATGCTCGGTGAGCGTTTCGGGCAACAGGACGAGAGAGCCCAGGGCAAGGAGCTTGAGCGGCAACAGTCGCAGCAGCAGATGCGACAATTCCAAGACCAACACAACAGCGAGATCCAGAAGCCAGTTTTAGAAAGGGAAGAGCTGGACCGGGACGACGGAGAAGACCTATTTGCAAGAGGCGAGCGTTAAAAGATGGCGACAGATTGCACAATAAAGCATGTTGTAAAAGCGCCATTGAACAGAGTGGCAGAGCTTCTTAGGACGACCTTAGCAGAGCATGATTTTAGAATTGGTTTGATAAATGACGAGCTATGCGAGCTGTCAGCCCAGTTAGTGAAAAGCGAGCGCAACGGCAATACGAACTGGAATTACGAATATCGAGTAATTGCGAGCTGGGAGGCGGTCGAGGACGGCGTTAATGTCAGCATGAAAGTAAAAGAGAGCAAGAACTCATGGACAGTAGAGAACTGTAAAACCTACTGCAAAGAGATTATGCAGGGGGTCGTAGACAGGGCAGAAAGGTTGCAAACGTTAGAAAAAACGCAGCCAAAACCAAGCCGCTACGGTACTGCGAAATGGGCAACTCTGGAAGACGTTAAGCAAGCTGGCTACTGGGGCGGATATGAAGACAGCACACGATTGATTGTCAGTCCTGGTGTTGACGAAGAATACATGACGATATCGCCCGAAGACTCAGCTAAACACGCGATTGTGTGCGGACCAACGGGCTCAGGAAAGACGAGCGCCATATTCATACCGAATTTGATCGATCGCTTAAACACGAGCGCGATCGTCACCGAAGCAACAGCCGGAAACGAACCACCGGACTTGTATTTAAAGACATCTGGTTGGCGGTGGATGCAAGGCAAGCAGAAGATTTTTTACTTCAATCCCGACGATTTGCGCTCAGATCCAATCAATCCGATTGACGTAGTAAAAGGCTATGCAGACGCTCAAGACCTCTCCAGGCTACTGATAGAGAACACGACAAGTAAGAATAATTACGGTGATGACGTATGGCCCAAGTCAGAAGCGAATCTTCTAACCATCCTGATAGCTCACGCAGCAGCCATTGGCGAGAATTTCGGTTATATCCGGCGCATCTTGAGAGAAGGACCAGAAGGGCTAGTACCGATACTGGGAGCGAGCCCGGTAATGGAAGTGAGAGAAGAGTTTAGGGGCTTTTCAAACACAGCTCGGGACGGCTTTAAGTACGGAGTAATAGCTGGACTTATGCAGCGCCTGGCGTTATGGGTGAACCCGCGAATCTGCGCCCTGACAGGAACAACAGGCATTGATCTGGAATCTTTGCAGCGCGACCTCTTCACTTTCTATCTAGCAGTACCGGCGCAAAAAACGCACTTGAAGCCAGTAGCGGCGCTAGTTTTCAATTTCATATTAGACCAGGCGCTCAAGCATGATTTTGCTCATCCGTTGTATTTGAGCCTCGATGAGTTTACTAACTTCGGCATGATCCCATCGATAGCGCAGAAGCTGAGTATCATCAGGCACAGGAACATAGGGGCTTTGCTGGGTGTTCAGGATTTCATACAGTTGCAGCAAGTCTATGGCAAAGACGACGCGATGCTGATGCGCAGCCAGCCCGGTACAAAAATATTCTTCCGCCCAAGAACATTTGACGTTGCAAAAAGCCTGTCAGAAATGGGCGGCATGACGACCATTTACGAGCGGAAAGTGAGCAGCAGCGGGCAAATAACGGAGAGAGAAAGCGGGCGCCCACTAATAGATCCGGCAGAAGTCTTAGCGATGGACGAGCAGCAAATGATCGTTTTCACGCCCAGGACGCCGCCGTTAATGCTACCGCGCTTCACCTGGCAGGACTACGAAGATGCTACTAGCTTTGGCGCCGTGGGCAAACCGGAATTGATCATCGATGAGCGGCTAGTGAGAGAATGCGCTGAAAGTGAGAAGCCGCCCAAGTGGGAGCCAAGCCAACAGGCAAAGCCGAAAGGCGAGCGAGGGCAAGATAGGCAACGAAAGCAAGAGTACGCACCAAAGAAGCCACCAGAACAAAAACAAAAGGAGCCAGAGCCATCAAAGCCGAAGCCCGTAAAGCTAGAGAGGGAGCTAGTTGACGAAGACGATTTTGGACCGATTGGAATGTAGAGGGAAAAGGCAATGACATTAAAGACATTAGATAGCGTCTGCTACTGCGAGCCAAGGCAATGAATCAAGCAACGGGCTGGCTAGCCGGAATTGGAGTATTTCTCACCGTGCTGATAGTGGGCACCGGTTTTCTTGGACCGATGCTTGCCTTAATAGGAGCGGGTCTTGCTGGCTATTATGCTTTTAAACATTTTGACGATAAGTACAAAGTGGAGTTACAGGCTCTGTTGAACCCACCAGCAGAACTATGGCAGTTGCGCATGGAGGATGCCTGGACGTGCCTAGAGGACGTTCTAGCCACTGTGAATATGACCACCGGAGTAAGCGGGATCTCTCGATGGCGTGTTGTTTCCAAAGACAACAGCCGAGGTGTGTTGCAGGCTCAGATTGACTTTAAGCAAGCTCTTGGTAGTCCAACCGACCCGAAAATCTTTCCCAGGACTGTCACCATGGACGCTCAACTTAGCCCAGAGGAAGACTCTACACGAGTCGAAATCAAATACAGCATTTTTTCACCGTCGGGCAATGGCATGGTAACAGAGTGCATCAAGACCACACAGGGATCACTTAGAAACAGAGTAGCGATAGCAAAAGGGGCGTAAGAAATGTTCAAGAAGTTGGCTCTAGTACTCGGCTGTTTGGCGATGGTGCCACTGTCAGTATCAGCTCAGTTTATTAAGCCGTTGGAATTGGGCGATATGCGAAACGCCCAGGTGATGAGCGAATTGCAATCAGTAATCACTGCTGCGCCGACATCGAAAACGCCAATGCAAGATACAAGCATTTGCGCCGTGCGTGGCGGAAATGGCAGCGGCAAGCCATTAGGGCAGTACATGGTTCAGCCAAACAGTGAGTTTAAATCAGAGTACAAAAACGTTCCTGCTACGCAGATGGCACAATTTGCCTATGATCTGCATGTATTTGTTCAAGCAAGGAACCCCGATTTGACAGAAGCGCAGAAGATAAGCAAGCTTGTTTTTGTGCCCTATGAGAAGCAGAGAGAGTTTGCTGATGGTTGGTGGCGCCGGAATTACAAGCATTACAGCGACATACCGTTCTTGTTTCACGACGGTTTTTTGAATGATGCATTGCTGGATGGGACGAACGTTTATAACTGGTATCGGCGCAAGGACTTGCGTTCAGCCGATTACATTGGTTGGGAAGATGCCGCACTGCAAGAGTTGATCAAGAAAAAGTAGGTTTGTTTCGCGAATGCGTCTAATGCAGACCGGTTTTGATGAACCGGTCTGCAAGAAAAGCGCTAATTAGAACGTGATGTCAGAGTCGTTGGTGTGACTGAGTTGCTCAATAGCTGTTCAACACTTAAATAATTACCGGCTCCATTATGGTGTGGATTTCTTAACGGATCTTTTGGGTATCCCAAAGCCGTTGCTAGTGTTTTTAATTTCAAATTCAATTGTGCAATTGAAGCATTACTAGGAGCTTTGAATATACGTCTTGTCAGTAATTGTTTTTCGTCTTGAGCTTGTTTTAACCGTGCAGTACGAATGGCTTCAGCACTAGAATTTTCAGCTATTCCTAACTCTCGTGTCGACAAAAGGGAAGTCTGTTTTCTTTGTGCCTTTTCGATTTCGGACCAAGTAGCCGTTATTGGCAAACCGGCTAATCGAGCGCTTGCAGCTCTAGATAGCTCTTTCTCTTCTGCTTGTACTTTAGCCAAAGCTTCTGACTCTTTCTCTGGTGTCAATTTTTTTGATTGAATCTCACCATATTTAGCCATTATTGCTTGTGATTGTTCTTGCCTTGCTTCATCAGCTTTAGCAAGCTCTGCTTCAGATGCTGTTTCTGGTAAGTTGCAAGAATAACAAAGTTGTTGACGCTTTCTATTTTCAATGCGTTCTTGAAGCTGTGTATTGGAAAGCTTGAGTGGCCAGTTGTATCGCTTGGCTTCAACAAGCAATTGTTTCCTGGTTGCAAGCGATGATATTTGCTCCCAGCTAGCGTCATCAGGAAGATCTAGAGATCGCGCATTTATTATTCTGACAAATTCGGCTTCTTTAGTATTAGAGCCAAGTCCAAGCATTTTTCTTACTGTATTTGCTGAGTTAATTGAAGTCGAATCTGAGATTTTAGTGCCTGGTGTCGCCAACACTGGCGTACATGCAAGCAGTAAAGAAACAGTTAGATATTCAAAAATTTTGGGTCGATAATAGTTCTTCATCCTGGAGCCCCGTTTATTTCTATAGCTTGCATCATATGACAATCGATCACTTTTGTGCAGTCTAAAATACTACAAATAACGTACATGCCCCACTAAAGCCGCTTACTACGTCTTGTAGTTTGTTGTGTTCAATTTTTTTGAATGGAGGAGGCACTTTAGTGCCTCCTCCGAAGAGCGTTACTGGCTAGCTAGTTCACTTTACCAGTGTGTATTGCCGTAACAAAATGAAGATGTAGGCACTGCTGGCGGCACTCCATTGTTTAGAGGACCAGCTTGAGTGATAACAAACTGACGCGAACATGGGAAATGCTGCTGAATAAACGTATCAGCAGTTGGCAGATTTCCCTTGTTGGTTATTGCGACTTCTTCCGCATATATTTCATTGTTTTTGAGAGTAAATGGATTCGTTGATTGAACGAATTGCGGAAATTGCTGAGCCATTGTGTCTCGGTCATTCTGGAGGAGATGCTGAAGGTCCCAGAAAATGGCAGTGCTATATGTGTAGTTTGTGGTGTTGTTGACGATTGTGGCGTTACTAGGGCTATAACCATTGGTTTGAGCCCAAACACGGTCAAGCTGGTGACCATATTCATGGTGGATCGTGCCTGTGAGTTGACTGCCAAGGGCACTGCTCAAACTACTCGGGATAACGCTTGAATTCCATTGACTGGGAGCATAAACCCATACCAGGCTCGTTGGGTGCAGCACCGTTGCGTTTGTATTTGTCAAAACATAGGATCGACCTGTCTCGTTAATCATAGTTCCGTTTGGAGTAACAGCCAAGCCCGCTGCTACTTCTGCTGTTGCTCGGTCATAAGCCACAACAATGTCAACTAGCTTTGCTGACAGTTTGTTCTTCTCGTCTTGAGTCATATCTGCAATCGCAGAGTTGACGCGACTTAAAACGGCATTTTGAAAACTGACTTCATTTACATTCCTGGGCGATGGCATGCAGTTGAAAATATGACCGTTCAGAGCATAGTTTGCTGTCTGTGAAGGACTTGCAGGATAGGTAGGGCACGGAACGGCTGCCTGAACTGGTTGACTGGAAAAGGCAATAAAGCCTGCGAATGCTAAGGCACCGATGCCTAGCAGTTTTGAGATTGTTCGTTTCATTTTGTGTTTCCTTGGTTGGTTGAAATGCCCTATCCATCCCGAAATATTGCAAGCTACACCGCTGCTCAATGCTGAATTGCATTGATGAAAAGTCACAGGTTGGTTCACTGGTAATGGTTTTGGGTTTGGCTCGGTTTATTGGGAAATGAGATAGGTGCCCTTAACCTGGGCTTTTCAGCCTGGGTGAAACCCTGATGTTTTCTAATTGAAAATGCGAAAACGCTAATAATGAGCGGTGGCTTTGGCAGTCTCAACAAAGTCGTTATTATCGAAGGCTGGCGCGGCTCGCGCTGCCTCTGTTTCGGGACTTTGATGTTTACAGTACGTAATGAAAATGGATCAGTTTTGGTAGTGATCAAAACTCAGTTTTTTGAGGCGGTTAACGGTGGTTCTGATAATAAGGTGTTATGTTTCATTGCCGTTGGTCGTGGCTGGAGATACAGGCTAGGTCTGGGTCTTCGTGATTGATTTTATTATCGGTTGCTCGCTAATTCGCCAAAAACATTTTTGGGGTACTGGAACACCGCCCCATCTCGCCAATTTTCTCTTGATTTTTTAGTTATCAGTCTGTGGGGAATGTCTAGTCGGTTGGCTGCGTTCTGTGACTTCGCTGCATCCTTAGTCGGCACTGCCTATGGTGCCTTTTAACTTCCGCCGAACTCCCTCGGTATGGCTTCGCCTTCCTTCCCATGCACGCAAAGTAGCGTAGCTGCGACCACCCAAAGTCAATGCCCAAGCCCTTCGGGTGCCTGCGGCAGTCATTGCACTTTTGGACCCATGGCTCGCTGCTATACCGCATGTCCTGCATGGGGTGGCGTCTACGCCCCTCTTTTAATGAGGACAAAGCAAATGATCGAAGCAACCAACAGCATCAAAGAACAGCTAACAGAAAGAGCCTACGAAGAGTCACACCCCTTTTGCTACAGCGATTACAAACGAGTGGAAGCAAACGAGGACGGCGAATACAGATGCCCCAAATGTGGCAGCGACGACCTAATGCGAGAACTTGAAGGCATTGGCGTTGAGTGGGGCACCGATTGGATCGTTGATCACCTGGTTAGAGAAGAAGGCGAAGAAGTAGACATTGCCGAGCTTTACCGCGATTTGCTAGACGAAATTTACGAGCCGATTAAATTCGGCGAATTAGAATACAGCCCTTCGATGGTACTGGAATCGGTTGATACTGTGGCTTTTGAGATGGGTTGCAGCGAATACGCAGACAACGAAGTAGACGAAGGCAGACTAATTGAGTTAAACGGCAGCTACTACCGGATGACCGGAATCACTGAGTAGGCATTAGAATTGACACTCAGAAAGAGCTAGTTCGGCAAGAGCTAGCTCTTTCTGTTGCCTGCAAACGAACAGAAAAATAGACGCCTACGGCTGAGGCTCCCCCCTGCCCGCCCCAGGCTGCCGCCTTTAAGTCTGGTGTTGATTCTGGACCTGTACATTCAGAATGATCCAGCCGGTGCCACATGTGCCGCCGTCAGCGGCTTAATGCGTCGTGCCAAGTTTCTGCCAACTGGCAAGAGTAGAACTAGAAATATCCCCACCCGGTCACTTTCTATGTCACGCGATCTACAAGAAAACTCAGAAGCAAGATCGATGCAGCCAGTAGCCATCGAGACAAGAGCCTTGATGCCCAGTCAACAAGACATGGCGGCATTCTGGGAGAGCCTGAAATTGGCAGGCTCGACAAGCTCAAGAGAGCACGAAATGTTCGGGCTAGGATTTAGTTTTGAAAACGTCGAGAGTGTCTATGGCGGAAGCCGCAGCGGGACCGGCTGGGATAATTATCTGACGGAGAAGGGAATAGTAGGCACAGTTGAACGTATTGGGGCAGTGCCGATGTCAGACAGCAAAGCAACGAAGGACCAGGGCGATCAGGTAGCTTTGCACCTGCCAGAAAAACCCGCCCTGGCTACTGCTCAAGGGCTGGAAGTTAGAAACGCCAGCGCTGATCACATAGAGGCGGTCAAGGCTGCTAATCCAAACTTGAGCGACGGCTCTGTTCAAAACTGGGCAAACAAAACACGGGCTGAAAAACTTGCCCATGCAGAGAGCGCCGGTCAAGATGGCAGTCTTGAGTTGATAGAGAGAAAGCCATCCGGCAAGGAAGTAGTAATAGCCGCTCGGCAAATGTTCGCCGAAGTCGAGTCTAAGAGCCAGCCAGATAGTCGTCCGATCAAAGACTATGGCTACGAAGTAAAACAAGTTGGCGAGCAGAAAGTAATTAAGACAGGCGTTGAATACCAAGTAGGACAGCCGCCGGAAGTGACAGAGCATAGCCTCTTTGCCAGAATCGGATCATTACCGCTCGACCAGCAAGCCCAAGTAATTGGCGCAGGAATCAAGGCATTTAGCGGAGAAATGAGCCATCAGCAATTTAGAATCGGCGTAGGCGCGATCACTGGATTAGGCGAAGGCGTTGTCGGCTTGGCTCAGGGAGCCGAAAGTCTTGGAAATGCAATCATCGGTGTGGCGCAATTCAGCCGCGATGTGATGTCGAACAGCCCGGCGGCAGCTGAGACAGCTGGCAAAGCCTGTGATTCGGTCAGTAAGCTCCTGACCAGTGGGATTAAAGTCTATAGCGCAGCAGAGGGCTACCTGGAGAGCGTAGGAGCCGCTACAAACGTTGGCGACTATGGCAAGGCGTTGCGCGATGTCGCGTGGCTAGGACAGCAAATTAACAGCCGCTGGGAAGCAATGACCCCAGAAGAGAAAACCAAGCTGACAACACAGCTAGCAGTAGAGAACTTAGGCGGGTTGGCTGTGGGCTTTGGCATTGGGAAGATAGCAAAGAGTGAGAAGATCGTAGAAACACTGGAAGCGATGGGAACGGAAGTCAGCACCATGGGCGCTGGTTCCAGAGAGAAAGCCGGTCAGTTTATTTCACGGATGTTAGACAAGTTAATGCCCGAATCCATGGGCGTTACGCCTGACGGGCGTTTAATGCCAATCCCAAAAGACAACATACGGAACGAAGCTAATGTCTTAATGTCGAAGGCTGATGACAGCTTAGGTGCCAATGCCGGGAAGCCAAAAGAGTTACAATCTGGCAAGCCCGAAAAGCCGCCAGAGGTAACTAAAGAAGCATTGGACAATCCAGAAGGGCTAGCGAAATTAGCCAAGAAATTTGGCATCAATATGCCACCAAAAGACACTTATGTCTTTGTTGGCGAAAAGGACGCTTTGTCAGCAGACGCAGCAGCAAAGCGCCTTGGCATATCAGCAGAACAGTTAAAAAGTCTTGATTCAACTTCTCTGATCGCACAGAAGTTGGAGCGGGTGCCAAATTACAGAGATGCTTTCTTTAATGCCCATCCCGGTTTGATTCCTGTTGCTGACAAAATATTTGTCCACCATAGCTTGCCTCAAGACTTGTTGACAAAGTATCCTGGTCTCTTCTCGGCAGCCGAGGTCAATGACGTTGCAAACTTGAGAGGGATTTATAAATCCACAAACTCCAAGTTGCACAACGGTAAAATCAACAAGGATTGGTTCCGATTTTTTAAAGCACACAAGAGTGTTGGATTAAGCCAGCAACGTGTTACGGATATGCGAAATCTTGTTGATAACCAGTATGGTTTTCAGTTCATTCCAGAGGAGTAACCGCAATGAAATTCTATTCGATACTGCCTGAAGTTCCTGGAACTGCTGGAAATCGCTCCGTCTGTAACGACTGGAATGCGCGCCCGTTGCAACTTGAAAAAGTGCACTATGAGCTAGAGATGTTTCCTGAAGATGCCATTATTTGCACTAATGGTGCTTATTTGGTTACTCGCGAGCTAGCTGAGGCTTTCAGAATGGCGAAGCTGAAAGGGTTTGAAATTCATTTGGCAGAAGTCACTACTGGTGAAAAATTTGCTCAGTGGCATGGATCTCCTGAAACGGAAACTTACCTTGAAAAGGTTCAAATACCTGATTTTGTATGGCTAAAGGTGGTCGGAAGTCCAGGCATAGACGATTTTGGTTTGATTGAGTCTCAGGATTTAGACCCTCTGATCATTTCAGAAAAAGCGTTGGCGATTCTACGAACATTTCAGGTGCAGGATTGTGAGGTTATTGAAGTCAAGAGTCTCCCTGGCTTAGCTACTGCAAGTTAGTGACCACTTGACCTCTTGACTTTTCCGGTAGTGACAGCTTCGCTTGCCGAGCTGCTATTGACTTGTCAGCCAATTGCGGTTAGAAATGACGAAGATGTCACCGGTGGTGTCACCAGGTGAACTGATTTTCTAGAAAGTTTGGTTACAATGACGGCATCACTAAAGGCTGAGATCCCCACAGATGCTTTATCTACAGAAGGATTAGAGCATCTTTTAGAGGGTGGTGTCATGTCACCTGATGTCGAAATGCCACCTGCTGATCTCGGTGGTGACATGTGGACAGTAGAAGATGCCATTCAGAGACTTGGAATTACAAAACGTACTGTTCTTAGAAAGATCAAGAACTCCGAACTGACTGGCTACAAGGTGCCCGGAGTATATGGTCCAGAATGGCGACTATATCCACCTACTTTGGGTGGTGACAAGTTTGGTGATCTGTCACTGGTGACAAGGGTAGTAGGTGATCAGCACCTGGTGACACCTGCTGTTTCTAATGACCTAATAGAAGAACTCCGCAAACAAGTACTTGAGCTGAAGACTGAAAATCAGTCTTTGCAAAAGGATCTACAAGGCGCCAATTGGCGAAATGGCTATCTAGAGTCTCAAGCAGAGACTAAAGATCAGCAGATCAAGCTCCTGACTGACAGCCAACATAAGGGCGGTTGGTGGGCGAGATTTTCTAGCTGGTTCTTAAAAGGACAGTAGCCTTTTATCTTCAGGGATCATATAATCGGCGAGCATAAAAAAGCCACCGTATATGGTGCTTCTATGCGGAAAATATCGAGGAGATATAGCCTTTAGAAGTAAAAGAACAGCCTAAACGGCTGCCCACAAATGGAAAAGCAAGAACTAGCTGTCCTTGCCTCTGTCAAATATTCAATTTTTAGATTCAGGTTTTCTTGCCAGTTGACCTTGAAGATGAAAGAAAGAGTACAGGGGATAAGACGGTTTAGTCAAGCTTGCCTTAAAAAGCAAGGAGAAGCAGACGACCGGAGCAATAGCGGTCCTAGAAGAGCTTTCGGGGCTTCAGGATCAAAGGCTATCCCAGAAAATTAATAAAGAGTCAGCACCGGTGGCGGTGGCTCTTTCGCATTTCCTTGCGCTATTCACTAGGCGCGATAAGTATATAGAGAAGTTGCCAGGAAGAGATTGGCAGTGGAAGAAAACCCTACTGCACGACTACCAGATCGCAGGCGTGATCTCAGATGCCGGGCGCGGTCTGCACCGGGGCTGTGCGTGGGCGCACAAGACCCGGTTTGGTGTTTTAGATATTGACCAGGGCAGCCAGTACCGGACGCCCCAAGAGCTGGCAGAACTGACTGCTAAATTTGCTGCAGTCGGCTTGAACCTAGTGCCATATCAAAGCAGCGATAGCGGAGGCTGGCACCTGTACTTCTTCCTAGAAGAATGGGCAGAGAGCGAAGAAGTAAACAGTACTCTGAAAGCCTGGCTAAAAGCCAATAACTACGAAATCAGGGGCGGAATACTAGAGGTATTCCCAAGTGGGCAAGGGCTGAGATTGCCCTTGCAGAAAGGCTTTGCCTGGCTTGATGCTAGTGGGAATGTAATTACAAAAAGAGAAGAACTAGAGCAAGAAGAAGCCCTAGCCTTATTTCTGGCTGACCTTGAATATAATCAAACAAATTGGCAGGAAGCAAAAGAGCAGATAGAGACACAATTACAGCTCACCAGGTCCGCCGGCGCCGGCAGCGCCCTGGCGCACAAGAAGCGAGTAGCAGTCGAAGGTTCAGACGATCTGTTCACTGCTGGCATAGACTGGGAGAAGTACCACCGGGGGCGTGAATACTGGCTCTACGGGCTCACCGGAGCTAATCAGAGACATGACGCTGTGTGCAGCATTGGGCACTACTTGTGGTACGGCGACAGTTCACAAGGGGTGCGAGCGCTGCCCTATCCGAGCAATGCAGGCGCAAGATCAGAACTAATTTTAGAGTGGCTGAAAGAGAAGCATAACGGGCACTCAGAGGCGATAAATCTAGAGCAATGGAGTGAAGTAGAGGCGCAAATAGAAAGAGCCTGCTACTGGACAGCAAAGGGCTCTCAAGTAAAACAAAGAGAAAGCTATCCAATTACAGAACGCCTGGTAGATCGGCTGTGCGAGACACAACTGACGCCGGAAGATTTCAAGAAAGCGAACAGAAGGAAAGAGGGAGCTGCGAGATCGAAGATCAAGAGAGCCTTAGCTCAATGCGTTGACGAAGGTTCTCAAGTGACCCGGAACAGATTGGCGCTAATCAGTGGCTGTTCACCAAATACAGTTAGTAAACACGCAGATTTGTGGGTCCTCTTGTCAGCTGGATCACACGCTTATATAACGGGGGGGCTGGGGGGCTCTTGTGGGGAAGTGGTCTTAGCTGGTTCTCATGTCCTTAGTTCTGAGCTTTCTGTTGTTCTAGATTTTTCTCTGGAGATTGAATTTTTAGATCAGTTCTCCTCAGTCAGTGGTTCTGGTGAGCTAGCTGAAATTGATCCGCTGAACTCCTCGGTATCCCCCCTTCTTTTCTGCCTGGCAATTAGCCTACCAGCGAACACCCAGAGTCAAGACCGAGCCCTACGGGTGCCTGCGGCAGTCTTGACACCGGGTCCCTTGTTAGCCGGTAGTCAGGCAGAGTGGCAGATGTGTGCGGGGGGGATTTCTTTATCGTTTGGTGATTTAGTCAGTGGGCGGCTCTGGGTGTTTTCGCAGGTTGGAGCCTTCGGGCAGAAGTGTGTTGAAAGCGCCCTGGTGATAAGCAATCAGCATAGATTTTCTGATCAAATTCTCGGCAAGCCTCTGCTTGCCGAGAATTTGATCAGCAGCCAGGGCGAAAGCATAGAAGCCGAGCCAGGAAGTGGGAGACACCATAACAGGGGCAGTATAGCCGGGTTTGAGGCGGTTAGGCGGTGCCGAGGACCGTAGGGTAAGGGTTTAGATTATCAGGCGTCGCCGGTGGAGGTGCTTATTACGCGCGTGAGCGTGCGCCCGTGCGCGTAAGGGGGCAAAACCCGCGTTATTTTTGTGCTTTTATTGGTAATAATGATAATAATAACGGTAATAATAAGAATAATAATTGAGGTAATAACAATGTGGTAAAATAATCGAGTGAGCAAGAGGGGTGAATGAGATGGCGAGACGGCAAGCGGTGGACGCGGACGAGCTATTTGAGACAGCAAACCGGCTAAAAGCGGAAGGCAAAGAGGTAACGGCGCTGAGCTTGCTGGACGCTCTTGGCGGTGGCAGTCTGCGGACTATTTATAAGCACCTAGAGACATGGCAGAAGCAGAGCCCGGCAGAGGTAAAAATCGAAGCGAACGAGATCCCGGCGCAGGTGCAGGCAGCGTTTGTCAGTGCATGGAGATTGGCGGCGCAGGAAGCGGGGCGGGAAGTATTGGCGGTGAAAGAGAAGGCGGCGGAAGAAGTGAGCGCGGCGCTGCGGCAATTCCATGGCGCCCTTGAGGCAATTGGCAAGCTAGAAAAGGAGAGCGAGGC
>Ga0209816_1001903_pt1 | contig 15181 bp, 7 predicted proteins | sample CoawatmetaG01DNA_FD_187509 | JGI IMG/M metagenome (GOLD analysis project Ga0209816, IMG submission 187509) | Marine microbial communities from the West Antarctic Peninsula - Coastal water metaG017-DNA (SPAdes) (version 2) | ecosystem: Environmental > Aquatic > Marine > Coastal ... | reverse complement strand
CGGAAGTTTGTGAATCGCACCGAAATGCGTACAGGTGGATGCTAGGCCTGAAATATCGCGCCAGCTTTCAAGCGAGGCGGCCTCGAAATTGTAGACAAGGTGAGGGTGATTCTTCTTCTGCTGCTGCAGCTACAGCTGCGCAGGATGGGTCAAACGTGGAAATTATAATATAGGGTATTTTGTATATAAATTAAGCAGCCAGTGTTACGGTAAACTCGGCCTCCATGGGCGAATTTATTCGCGCTTGGCGGCTTTAAGTGTTTTGTTCATCCAACAATCCAATTGGCAAATAATCGGTCCGCCTCTGCGAGACGCCGGACTGACAAGAGTGAGCGCTGATGAAAGTTTTGTTCAAGAAATGTGGTTTGACTATGGGGTGTTTTTATAAGCGCGTAGTGCCAGCAATATGCAGCCTATGCCTTTTAGCAGCATGCGGCGGCGGTGGTGGTGGTGCGGCGCCTCCCGAAGTGCCGAATAGAGCACCCGTGCTAGCTGATTCCGGAAGTATAGCGGTACTTGAAGGCACGACGAGCTTGACGGCCTTGGGCGCCACCGATGCAGACGGTGATTCGCTGACGTTTTCCATCATCCCCGGCGATGATCAATCCCTCTTTACGATAACCTCAAGCGGCGTGCTGTCTTTTACCACGGCTCCCAATTTTGAGGCGCCCAACGACGCCAATACGGATAACGTCTATTTGCTGTCAGTTCAGGTTAGCGATGGCGTGCTGTCTGCTACTCAGTCTTTGACTGTCACCGTAACCGACGCCTTTGAGGGCCGTGTTGTGGATGCGCCGCTTGCCGGGGCGGCTGTATTTATTGATTTGAATGGCAATAGCCAATTAGACGCTGACGAACCCAGCGGTACCACTGATGCAAACGGCTATTTCAAATTCGACTTCTCTACCGCTGCAGGGATTGGCGCCAAGGTCATTTCTAAGGGCGGCACAGACACAAAGACGGGTGAGGCATTGCCTAATCTTTTGCTCGTCTCCGATATGCCTGCAGATATCACCCAAGCCGCAAATATTACGCCACTGACTACCGTGCTTGCATTGCTAGATACCCTTGAAGCCAAGGTTCAATTGCTGTCGACCTTAGGTGTCAGCGGCACGCCTGAAGCGTTACTCACGATAGACGGTTGGGCTGAGGCCGAAGCGGGTGATGAGGATGCCAAAGCCGCACAGCGGGTTAACCAGCAGCTGGGTTTACTGCTGCAAACAGCGACGACCTTAACGGATGACGGCGACGCCTTTACTGATATTGCCATCGCGCTGGCCCAGTCCGTTGCAACGCACTTGTCAACGCTGGCTCAGCTTGAAGGCAACATCGACTTGACGTCGCCAGTGAACATTCAGTCAATTTTGACACAGGTAGCTGCAGAGGCTGCACCTGATGTTGTTATCGAAACCTCTACCATTGTGGCGGTTGCGACCTCGGTCGCCAATGTAAACAGCGTTGTTGCTGATCCAGCCCTGAACCCTGTATCCGAGACGGCACAAGGAATCGTTAAATCGACTCAAACGAGCCTGCAAACATCGGTCGCTCAATTGGTTGTTGGCGAGGTGAATGTGAATGACTTTTTGGCACAAACCAGTTCGCTGCAATTGTTTGTAGACGTTGAGGTTGCCGTTGATGCGCCGGACAACGACAACGATAGTGTGCCTGATTTATTGGATCCCGATGACGACAACGATGATGTCCGCGATAGTGTCGATGCCTTTCCAACTGACTCGACCGAAAGTATAGATACGGATGGCGATGGTACCGGTAACAACGCTGACACAGACGATGACGGTGACGGTGTCGATGACACGAGAGACATCAACTCCCTCGACAACTCGCTCACGCCGCCAACGGCTGTATTAACAATGGATATTAGCGAAGGGCCCAGTCCGCTTCTGGTCTCGTTTAACGCATCTAGCAGCATTGCAGGCTTTGGCGATGACACCATCACAAGTTATACCTGGAATTTTGGCGATGGCGACTCGGCCACAGGCGAAGTGACGTCTCACATTTACAATCAGGTAGGCAGCTTTGAGATCTCTCTGACACTGACGAACAGCGACGACTTGGCGCATACGGCGACGCAAACCGTCACGACGAGCCTGCTGACAAATTCTTTGGTCATAGAGGGTACTATTTTTGTCGCAAGTTCAGTCACTGTCGATAGCGACGTTAATGACTCAGGCAGTACGCCGGTAAGCAACAATACGCCAGCCACTGCGCAGTTTGTCACTAACCCTGTCACCATCGGTGGCTTTGCCAATGAGCCGGGTACAGGTCCTAACTTCGATGGTCAATCAAACCTGACCACCTCCGGCGATGAACTTGATGGGTACCGGATCAATGCGTTGGGCGGTGAAGTCATCAATTTGCGGATAGCAACTCGCGGCCAGGGCGACCTTGATCTTTTGCTATACGATGTCAATGGCCAACTCATCGACTTCTCGGTTTCGGCAACGGATAACGAATCCATTGTCATACCAAGCGGCGCCGCGACCTATGATATTGTCGTCGAATCTTTTTCCGGCTACTCTAACTATGTTTTGTCTGTCGGTCTGGACCCCGCGATCGCCAGTCTTTCAAACGCCTCCGCTTCAACCGCTGTGGTGATCGGCGACCTCGTCGTCATGCCGCGAAATGATCAGCAGGCACCGCGTATGCGCAGCCAGGCGCGGCGGGTCATTGGGACGAGAACAAGTGCCCGTGCTAGCGCGCACCTGTACCAATTTGGTAACAACATCACTGAGGTGCTCGCGCCCCGAGCGCGCGCACAAACGTTGCGACGACTTGCGACACATGGGCCGAGCATGACGGAGTTGAAATTAGCAACCCTGCTCGCGGCGAAGCAACTCAATCGGCAAGATGATGTGCAATACGCCGAACCAAACTATCTGCTCACCACAAAAATTGAACCTAACGACGACTTATTTGTGCGGCAGTGGCACTACAAAAAAATTAACCTGCCTGCCGCTTGGAATGAATCGACGGGGTCTGCGAACGTCAAAATTGCAGTGCTCGATACGGGTATCGTGGCTAATCACCCAGACTTACAAACGCGTCTGTCAGCCGACAGCTATGACTTTATATCAAGTGTCAGCAATGCAGGCGACGGCGATGGCGTAGACAGCGATGCGAGCGATCCTGGCGACGGTGAGGATAATACCGCCTGTTCGAGCGCAAGCAGCCGCAGTAGTTCTTTCCATGGCACCCACGTCGCCGGCACCATTGGCGCGTCGACCAACAACAATATCGGCACCGCAGGTATCACTTGGGCCGGTGAAATCATGAACCTGCGCGTCCTAGGATGTGGAGGCGGCAGCTCCTTTGATATCGCACAAGCATTGCTATATGCCGCCGGCGTTGAAAATGCCCTCGGTATATTGCCCACCAAGGCGGCGGATGTGGCGAATCTTAGCTTGGGCGGAGGATCGCCCAGCAACGTGATGAATAATGCGGTTCAGGCCGCTCGCGCGGCGGGACTCATTATCATTGCCGCGGCTGGCAATAGCGGAGACTCCTCTCTGTCTTATCCCGCGTCATACGATGGTGTCATTTCAGTCGCCGCAACAGATCTTGGCGACCAACGCGCATTTTACTCCCAATTCAATGCCAGCGTTGATATCGCTGCACCCGGCGGGGATACGTCAACGGATCTGGACGCAGACGGTTTTCCTGACGGCGTTTTGAGCACCTTGGCGAATCGATCGGATAGCCCCCAAATTGACTTTAATTATGGTTTTTATAACGGCACGTCGATGGCAGCACCGCACGTTGCCGGCGTCGTTGCATTGATGAAGTCCGTCAATCCGGCGCTAACACCTGATCTTGTCGATCAATTGATCAGCAGTCGCGCGATGACGGTTGATTTGGGTATTGCGGGTCGCGATGATAATTTTGGCCACGGTAGAATTGATGCGCTGCTGGCGGTTCAGGCAGCTCAGCTGCTTGCCGACGGCACCATACCGATCACTGATACGCCAGCGCTGGGCGTCAGTCTTAGCCGCGTCAGTTTTGGCGCGACGCTGACCGAACGAAATATTACGTTGTTCAATGCGGGCACTGGCGACCTGTCGATCTCAGCGTTTACGCCATCATCTTCGCGTATAACCGTCACACCACCATCTGATACCGCGGGTGTGGGCGCGTACGTGTTGACATTAAATCGAATCGGGCTCGCCTCCGGGCAGTATATAGATAACATTGATATTGTCTCCAATGGCGGCAATATCACCGTTAGTGTGCAATATGAAGTTCCCGGCGTTAACCAACAAACAGCCGGATCAGTGGGTGAGTTGTATGTCTTTCTAGTCAACTCGGAGACAGGACAAGCCGCTTTACAACAGCATCAATCTAATGCCGGCGAGTATGATTTTAGGTTCACGGGCGTTGAGCCGGGCGTGTACTTTATCGTCGCTGGATCCGACCCAGACAATAACGGCTTTGCAGGCGGCGCAGGTGAGGCACTCGGCATATATCCAACTCGAGATGATCCGCTGCTGATTATTGCCAACAAAAGTTTTGCAGAATTGAATTTTGATGCCGCCTATGAGATTCCGCTGGAGGCAGCGACAGTCAGTCGAACAGAATCGGTCCAGAAAGGCCCGCAAGCGCCTTGTCAGGGCTCGTCCCAGCAAGGTAGTAGTATGCCTTGCATCGCGTTATTCAGACGTTAACGACTATGACGATCAAACGGTTATACAGCCAACATTGTGAAGACTTAATCAGACATGGGCACTCAAGTGACTCGACGTCTGCACTATTTCGCTTCAGACGTAAACGATTTGTAGCGCCTAACCCACTATTTTAATGCAGTTGCCGACGCGATTGCTGAAACAGTGTTTACGAAATGTGGAGTGACTATGCAGCGTTATCTAAAACTAGTAGTACCAGCAATATGCAGCTTATGCCTGTTAACAGCTTGCGGTGGCGGTGGCAGTGACGGTGGCAGTGTTGAGGGAGGCGCTGGGGCTGGCAGTGGTGATAGTGATGAAGGCGGCGGGTTTGAGGGGCGAGTCGTTGATGCACCAATGGCCGGAGCGGCTGTGTTCATTGATTTAAATGGCAATAACCAATTAGACGCCGACGAACCCAGCGGTACCACTGATGCAAACGGCTATTTCGATATCGATCTGTTCACACCTGTCGCAGGGATTGTCCCTAAGATTATTTCCATCGGTGGTACAGATTCTAAGACGGGCGCAGTATTGCCAAATCTCGCGCTCGTCTCGGACGTGCCTGCAGACCTAAGTCAGGCGGTGAATGTTACGCCACTGACAACCTTGCTTGCGTCGGTAGATACCCTACAAGCCAAGGCTCAACTGCTGGCTGCCTTAGGTGTCAGCGGGACGCCTGAAGCATTACTCACAACGGACGGTTGGGCCGAGGCTGAAGCAGGTGATGAGGATGCCAAAGCCGCGCAGCGGGTTAACCAGCAGTTGGGTTTACTGCTGCAAACAGCGACGACGTTGACGGATGCCGAACCTGATGATGCTGTCGCGCTGGCGCAGTCCGTTGCCAATTTATTGGCAACCATGGCTCAGCAGCAAGGCAACATAGACTTGACGTCGCCCGCGAACATTCAGTCAATTTTGACGCAAGTAATCGCACAGGCCGTAGCCGAGGCAATGACGGCTGTCGATATCCAAACCGTCGCCATTGCGGCGGTCGCGGCCTCAGTCGCTAACGCTAATACGATTGCCGCTGATCTGGCCCTTGACCCTGTATCGGATATTGCGCTGGAGATTGTTATATCGACCCAAGAGAGCCTGCAAACATCGATCGCTGAATTGGTTGCTGCCGAGGTCAATCTGAATGACTTTTTGGAGCAAACGAGTTTGTCGCAGCTGTTTGTTGATGTTGTGATTGCCGTTGGTGCGCCGGACAACGACAACGATGGTGTGCCAGATTTATTGGACCCCGATGACGATAACGATGACGTCCGAGACAGTGTTGATGCTTTCCCATCGGACTCGACCGAGAGCCTAGATACGGACGGCGACGGCATGGGAAACAACGCCGATACAGATGATGATGATGACGGTATTGTCGATACCGTTGACGGTTACCCATTAGTGAGTATCGGAACACTGCTCGATACAGACGCCGATGGTCGCCCGAATGATTGTGATAGTGCCTGTCAGGAATTAGGCATGGCTGCAGATACCGATGATGATGGTGACAACTCGCCAGACGCGGACGATGGTTTCCCGCTCATATCGACCGGCATTTTGCTAGACACAGACCTCGACGGTATCCCCGATGATTGTGATTCGGCTTGCCTGCAATTGGGGATGCTTGCAGATGCTGATGATGATGCTGACGGCGTGCTCGATTATGAAGATCCTTTCCCAAAAGATGGATCGATATTTATGGCTAGAGAAATCCCTTCTATTATCGAATTTTTGAGATAAAAATGATTGAGAAACTAATATTAAAAGCACTTTTTCTGTCAGCGCTGCTAATTACGGCTAATCCTGCTTATTCTGAGTTAACGCGTGATCAAATCACGGATAAATCTCAGCCTGTCTGGCGCGACTTCACTATTAACTTAGTTCATCAAGTCACCATAGACATCCCCTTTGGCGGGTTGAATAGACTGCTTTGTTTGTTTAACAAAACCGAGTACCGCAAGTGGGCCAATCTCCAAAGTGACGCTGATACGCCGGCGTATGCTTATTTAACGAATATTGATGAGCGCGCGTGTGGTCTTAACATGCGAGACGAACCAGCGGTCGTTAGAGCAACTCAACTTAATCCTGATGCCTTGGTGAGAGTTGAGTACTGGAATGCAACTAACGCCGGCGCATTAACCAGCCTTACCCAAGACATTCATGTGATAGAAGAAGCGACGGCTGCTAATCCTGTCGGCATCATGACGATTGATCAGCAGCTTTATAATCAAAACGACCAAAAGATGTTGCTACGTCAGCATTCTGAGTCGTCGCGAGTCGACGATTCGACCATTCAATATCAGAGTTCGTTGTACTTGGATCAATTTGTCATCAATCAAAGTACGCCACAGGGGCAGAGCGAAGAATACTATGCGACAAATTTATATTTTGAAGAAGGTGATGCTGGCTACGGCACAATCGTTAACAAAGTATTTAACCCCGTACCTACTGGTTCCGAATTGTACCCCGCGGGGACACCCTATATTGCGGGTGCCACAAATATCGCATTTAGTGCCGATTACATTCGGTACGAAAGATACCTAGACTTGTATATTGCCGGGAACTTTGTTCAAAGCAAGCTTTTGATAGAGTCGGCCTGTGTCAGTCGTTCGGTTTCCTGGTCCTATGTGCCTAATTTCGGTTATGGGGTCTACACAGCCGATGGAGATCGAAACGCAGAGACTTTTTCAGCGGAATTTACGAATGCGAACAATGATGTCGTGCAGGTACAAGTAGCGGGGTTTAGTGTAAACCCGCCTGTTGCTTGTCGATCGCTTTTAGATGGATCTGTTGTTGCCGCGGAGCCGTGCAGCGGCCAAGCAGCTGCCACCACAGTGCCGGCGTTTGACGTGCCTGACCTAACAACAGTTGTTGGCGCTAGCGGGCCGGAATATATTGTCAGGGTGCTCAAGCCACGAAAGGTCTATTCGCAGGTTGATACGAGCTTTTGTGACGGCCTTGTTGTGCGCGATACTTTGCCCACACCCAGCCATTTGTTTTTTGAAGGCAACAATATTATCACCGCTGTGCCCGCAGCCGGGGCCGTGTTGGTCAATGATTTTGCCTCCGACCCCGATTTAGACCCGCTCTACGCAGGTAAGGTGTATTCGCCAATCGAAGATAACGACGCAGACGGTGTGCAGAATTATGCAGACATGTTTCCTGAGGACGGTACAAAATCTGCCGACCTGGACTATGACGGAGTCCCAGATGAGAGTGATGTGAGTGACGATCGCGTTAAGTTTGATAATCTAAATTTCGAGTATCCAGATGCAATTGAGTACATTACGCCGTCAATGTATCAAGGGGAGTAACGTTAACATGGCGGTTATCTAATCTGTGGAATCTGGCAGTTCTCGGAGTTAAGACGGGGAACGTACTTCGTTAGACAATGTATCAGATGTGAACATGCTGACCGGAACTGCGGTAGAATAAGGCTTTGTAAAACAGACAGGAATCAAAACCGTGGCGTTAAGTTGTTTCAAGGCCTATGACATAAGAGGCCGGGTACCGGATGAGTTAAATACAGATGTTGCTTACCGGATAGGAAGGGCATTTGCGGCTAAAATTTTGCCGACGAAGGTCGTCGTTGGACATGACATACGACTGTCCAGCCCCGAGATCTGTGATGCATTGATTGAGGGTCTGCGAGACAGTGGTGTCGATGTGTACCACATTGGTGAGTGTGGAACCGAAGAAATTTATTTTGCGACCTCGCACTTCAATATGGATGGCGGCATCGTGGTGACGGCGAGTCACAATCCCAAAGACTACAACGGCATGAAGCTCGTTCGTGAAGGTTCGAGACCGATAAGTGGTGACACTGGTCTTAAAGAGATTGAGCAACTTGTTGAAACAGCCGATTTTGGCGACCCGAAGCAAAGAGGGGCGTTGTCAACACTCGATCATCGCGACGCCTACATTCAACAACTGTTGAGTTATGTCGACCTGCCTAATTTGAAACCACTGAAGATTGTTGTAAACGCAGGAAACGGCGGCGCAGGTGCGGTCATTGATCAGATCGAGTCACACTTGCCGGTCGAGTTTATTAAGGTACATCACGAAGCCGATGGTCATTTTCCCAATGGCGTTCCTAACCCTTTGTTAGTTGAGAATCGGACATCGACGATCGATGCGATTACTGCAAATAATGCAGACCTCGGCATAGCCTGGGATGGTGACTTTGATCGGTGCTTCTTTTTCGACGCACAAGGCCGATTTGTTGAAGGCTATTACATTGTTGGTTTGTTAGCCGAGGCGTTCTTAAAAGACGAACCTGATGCGCGTATTGTTCACGACCCTAGATTGACTTGGAACACGATTGAAATTGTCGAGTCCATGGGCGGTACAGCAGTGATGAGCAAGACAGGTCATGCTTTTATTAAGGAGCGAATGCGAATAGAGGATGCGGCCTATGGCGGAGAAATGAGTGCGCATCACTATTTTAGGGATTTTGCGTATTGTGACTCCGGTATGGTGCCTTGGTTACTGGTCATTGGTTTAATCTCGGCTAGCGGCAAGACCCTCGCTGAATTGGTTGATGATCGAATGGCGTTATTTCCTGCCAGCGGCGAGATTAATCGTCGAATTGAGAATGCTGCGGCATTGATCAGTTCGTTAGAATCAAAGTACAGTGTTGATGCAAACAGCATTGATCATACGGACGGCTTAAGTGTCGAGTTTGCCGATTGGCGCTTCAACGTGCGTATGTCTAACACAGAGCCTGTTGTGCGACTCAACGTCGAATCCCGTGCTGATACGGCGCTAATGGAACTAAAAACTCAGGAGTTGCTTGATCTGATGGGGGGCGAGGACTTGTGAAATTTGTTCAGCTTGAACAAGTACGATTGGCTTATGAAGATATCGGGCGTGACACGGATCCCGCTTTTGTACTTATTCGAGGTTTAGGCACGCAACTTACTGACTGGTCTGACGCGTTTATTGAGGGGTTGCTCGCGCAAAATCTGCGAGTGATTCGGTTTGATAACCGTGATGTTGGTCTATCGACGCATTTCAATCAGCCGATTAAACCGAATCTTAAGCGCATTGCTTCGGGCGAAGATACTGCGCCCTATACGGCCTACGATATGGCCGCAGATGTGATGAGTCTTATGAATGCGCTTTCAATTGAACGGGCACATATCTTTGGCATTTCAATGGGCGGCATGATTGCCCAGATTATCGCCGCTAAGTATCCACTAAGAGTTTTGTCTTTGTGCTCTGTCATGTCGTCGTCAGGTCGATCCGGCTTACCTGGGCCGAGCCCGCAAGCCCAGCAAGCTTTGATGCGCGAGTCAGATGAAGCAAGTAGCGCTGATGAGATAATTAAGCAAACGGCAGAGGATATGGTGATATTTGGAAGCCCCGGATATCCCGAAACGCTGCAACAAAGACTCGCTCGGGCGGGTGCGAGCTATGCGCGGAGTTACGATCCAATGGGTGTAGCCTACCAAATGGCGGCGATCGTGGCTGCGGGTAGCCGAATCGAACTGCTGAACAGTATTGCCGTTGCGACGACGGTCATACATGGAATAGAAGATGCGTTGATCCCGCTGGCTTGCGGAGAAGATACGGCGAAAAGCATTGCCAATGCGGTAATGATTGCGGTGACCGGAATGGGACATAACATACCGGATGCCTTGGTACCCGAAATGTTGTCGATTGTTGCCAATCACATTGATCGTGTCGCGCAGCCTGAAGACTCGGCGGTAAAAGGTTCAACGTCCGTAAAGCGTTAAGGATTAATTGAAGATATGAGCTGGATGGGAAAAATCTTAGGCGGTGGTATTGGTCTAATGTTCGGCGGACCCGCAGGTGCGGTGCTTGGTATGCTGGCGGGGCACCACGCTCTCGATAGCGGGCGTATGACTAAAGGTCTGATTAGCGGGCTCGAGAACAAACAAACGATCTATTTTGTCGCGACCTTTTCCATGTTGGGCAAACTGGCCAAAGCCGATGGTGTCGTCACGCAGCAGGAAGTTGATGCGATCGATCGAGTCATGACCGACAACTTACGTCTCAGCCCTAAGGCGAGAAAGTTTGCGATTGAGGTGTTCAATACGGCAAAAGAGTCTGATGAGAAGTTTGAGGGTTTTGCCTTGCAGTTCTATCAGGAATTTGGCCGAGTCGACGCGGTATTATCCTCAGTCATTGATCTGCTGCTGCTTGTGGCCCACGCCGACGGACGTATGGATGAACCTGAAGAACGTCTCATTCTTGAGGCTGTTAAAATATTTAAACTCGAGAATCGCTATCAACAACTGAAAAGCCGTTTTAGCGGATTACCGGACGATATTAATCGTTACTATGCAATATTAGGCGCCAAGCCCGGTGACGATATGCGGGATATTAAGAAAAAATACCGGAAATTGGCGATGGAATTTCATCCAGATCGTGTTCAGTCCAAGGGCGTGTCGCCAGAGTTTGCTGCAGCGTCGGAAGACAAGTTCAAAGAGATTCAAAATGCGTTTGATTTGGTCGAGAAAGATCAAGCGGGACGTTAGCTCGGATGACCTGTCTTAAGGTTCTAAGCAAACGTGGTCTCGCTAAAACTAGGCGGCCGCTAATTTTTTCGGAAATATTTCCCTAGTCCATTTTTCGGATACGACTTTCGATTACTTCTTTTCAGTACATCTTTGCAGTACATCTTTTAATACATCTCTTAATACATCGTCCTGTCACTGTGTGAAAGGACGCCGAGTGAACCTTACAATAGCGCCATCATCGGTATTGTCAAAGTCGCATTTAGGTCTGAGCATCCGTTTGTACCATTTGATTTTTTATGCTACGACGAAGCTGACATGATCAACCGTGCTGCGTCGTTTTATATTGAGATGACGTCGCTGAGAACGGTGCGAGATTTTCAGATAAAGCCGTGCCAAAATCGACAATTGATCATTGTTTGTTAACGTTGGGAACGTCGGTGAGCGGTGCAAATATGCAACCTTTGGCAGTTTGTTGTAGTGGGTAGTGCTGATATTAAACGCAAGCTCAGGCTTGCTGCGCAGCGGCAAGAGGCGCGGTACTATGCCGACAAAGCGCCGGTGAAGTGGTTCCAAGCTCTGGCGCCGTTGGGGACTGATGCGAATAAACCTTTTCCAGAGCGGGTGCCATGGCTGATCGCGGTGTTTCAGCAACGCTTCGGCATCTTGGAGGGTGGAACAAAGGTGAAACACTGCTACGTGCCATAGTCGGTTGGGATTGCGACGGAAATGCTGTTTACCGCACTTCATCATGTGGGTCTAGTTTGCCTGACCCATACACCCGAGTTCGATGGGCTTGATGAATAAGGTACTGCAGCGACCAAAAACAGAGCGGCCGTCTCTGCTTATTGGTCGTCGGTTATCCTGAAGCGGTCGCCAGACATCGGCAAGAGATTGCTAGAAGAAATTACAATCCTTGTCTAAAGCCGGCTTCGCTCCAGTTGTCTAGTACTATAGGCGTTGCTCTTTCATACTTTTCTTTGCTGTGCGGTTTTCGAGACCAATCATATCAAGCACGATTTTGCTTGTTTCGACTAAAAAGGGGTCGGGTTCTTGCTCGTCTTCAGTAGTCTCGAGGGTTGCGCCCTTAGCACCTTGATGCGGATTCTCAATATCGTCGGACCCTTGTGCAGGATTGCTTGAGTTGGTCTCAAAACCTACGCCGACTATCTCATTGCCAAGCAACGATTGGTCTTCAGTAGAAGTGTCTCCATTCGTCGCTGGGGACAGTCCAGGTGCGCTGCTCGGTGTTTGTTCAACCGATGCAACGACCGGCTCATCCTCGTTATCGAGGTCATCCAGAGACGCAACAGGGTCTAACCCTAAGCCAAGTCGCTTTGTATTCTCTAGCGCTAACCAAAATGTATCTGCGTTATCTTTTTCACGTAAGCGGGCTTGCTCATTTAGCGAAATGGTATTTTCGTTCGATCTAACTTGGCGATAGGCTAGCGCATCACGAAGGTAGATGAACTCTGGGTCCAAGGCTGCGCGCTTGTTGTGCATCGATTGGAGATCTGCGAGCAGTGGGTTAACTGTACCCTTAATGCGGTAGCTGGTGGGTTTGATGTGATCCCACGGAAGAGGGCTGTCGAGTGTACTTTCACCAATTTGCTTCGGGTCAAAGTTAGCTGGAAACGAGATATCCGGTACGATGCCTTTGTGCTGAGTACTCTCACCAGAAATACGGTAAAACTTTGCTTGAGTTAATTTCAGTTGTCCGCGATTAAGCGGGATCAGAGATTGTACTGTGCCTTTACCGAAGGTTTGACTGCCAACAACAACCGCGCGTTCGTAATCCTGTAGAGCGCCGGCGAAAATTTCAGAGGCAGAAGCGCTCAGTCGATTAACCAATACCGCCATGGGCCCATCGTAAATTGTTCGAATATCGCGATCATTCAAGATATCGACCCGATTACTTTTGCTGCGAATTTGTACGGTTGGGCCTCGATCAATAAACAAACCTGTTAGCGTTTTTGCCTCCTGTAGAGAACCACCGCCATTGTTGCGCAGGTCAATAACCACGCCTTCAACCCCTTCTTCCATCAGATCGACAAGCAGTTTGCGTACATCCGAAGTTGTGCTTTTGTAGTTCTTGTCGCCTTGCTGAAGTGCTTTAAAGTCAATGTAAAAGGTGGGTATATCGATCACGCCTATTTTTTGTATTGCACCGAAGTGTTCGACCTCGATAATCTCAGATTTTGCTGACTGCTCCTCAAGTTTTACCGTGTTGCGCGTAATTTCTATAACCTTTGAACTCGAATCCTTAGCCTCGGCGGGAATAACGTCCAACCTGACAACGGTGTCCTTCTTGCCTCGAATTAACTCGACAACTTCATCTAAGCGCCAGCCGACGACGTCAACGATCTGGCCCTCGGCACCCTGACCGACGCCAACAATTTTGTCATCGGGGAATAGACTGTTCGATTTATCTGCGGGACCTTTCGGTACAAGGCTGACAACGCGAGTGTGCTCATCTTCGCGTTGTAACACGGCACCGATACCCTCTAGGGAGAGGCTCATATTGATGTTGAAATTTTCAGATGTTCTGGGTGAAAAATACTGTGTGTGAGGATCATAGGTTTTGGTGAATGCATTCATGTAGATCTGGTAAATGTCTTCACTATTTGTCTGAATCGTCCGTGATAAACGGTTTTCATAACGCTTGAGCAATAGCTCTTGGATCTTTTCAGGCTCTTTTTCGGCCAAACGCAGGTTGAGTACCGCGTGTTTTACCCGCTTTCGCCACAGATCATCGAGTTCCGCGTCATTTTGCGCCCAGGCTTCTTCCTCACGATCGAGAATCAGCTCTTCATCAATCGTAAAATCGAATTGGTCGACGCCGAGTTCTAGATTGCTGACGACCTTTTCGAATCGCGTCACAACGCGTGTCTGATAAGTATTGAAAATCTCGAAAGCAGCTGACACGTCGCCTTTTCGAAGGGCATTGTCCATTTCGAACCTTAGATACTCAAAACGTTCGATATCTGACGCAAGAAAGTAACTTCGAGAAGGGTCCAAGCCGTTAATATAGCCATCAAAAATCTTTGATGACAGGGCATCGTCCAGAACCGTATCGACATAGTGCCGCGATGACAGTGCATCCACGATATGTCGGGTCGTGTTCGTATGTTCAGGCAAAGGCTTAAGGGTCTTAGTTACATCTGTATCGATGGCGGCGCGGCCCAATTCGGCAGCAGCAGTGGTTGCTAGGGCCGAATGCAGAAAGCCTGCGCTAAGGATTGAGAGGCTGACTATTAGACTCGAGCGGAACAAGTTTTTCATTTTCATATATCGCGATATCGGCTTAGTGTGTAATACCCGCATTCTCTTCGTTTAGATCATTACAGGCTAGATCATGAGTATCATGCATACGTAAACACGATAATGAATTAGAGTCCTGAACGCCATCAAGTTCCACATCTATTGGTCAGTTCACGGAAGAATAGGCTCCATTCATCGTATTTACAGTGTTGCGTCAGCGTCATGTGGCAATGTTGGTGACAGGTTTAAGTCAATTTACTGCTGTGTCGATTCAGCACATAGCCGTCTTGGCCTATTTGGGTTGCTTGGCAATGCAGTAACAGAATGTTGTCCAGCTATGCCTGGACTGGGCAGAATTTTGGCTTAGTCGAAAAAAATCGGATGTGTGGTTTTAGGAAAACCTTCGAATGCGAACTCTTGTCATCCGCTGCGCCGTTAACTGTGTAATAATGCACCCTCATCAAGCTGTTTATTGGTTAATATATGTTTAAAGTTTCGTTTTATATCAATGCTATATGTTCATTTATTATAGTGTTTTCTAGTCTTAGTTTCGCCGCCGAGCCAGAACAAGAACAGATCAACAAAGGCTCTATAGAAGCTGATTTGGGCTACTTCTTCGGTTATTCATTCGGAAATATGTTGAAAGAAGGCGGTAACGATTCCATTAATGTCGATCGGCTTGTTGAGGGTATGCAACACGCACTCGAAGGCACAGAGCCTGTTTTGACTCAAACACAGCAGGAAGCCGTCATCGCTGAGGTT
>Ga0209816_1001901_pt1 | contig 15185 bp, 10 predicted proteins | sample CoawatmetaG01DNA_FD_187509 | JGI IMG/M metagenome (GOLD analysis project Ga0209816, IMG submission 187509) | Marine microbial communities from the West Antarctic Peninsula - Coastal water metaG017-DNA (SPAdes) (version 2) | ecosystem: Environmental > Aquatic > Marine > Coastal ... | reverse complement strand
GCATTAGATTCATTAGACTTTGACGCAACAATGGCACTAGCTGAAACAGTTGCACCACACGTTGACATTCTTGAAATTGGTACACCATGCATTAAGCATAACGGCATTCCACTTCTTAAGGCTCTTCGTGCTAAATTTCCAGATAACAAAATCTTAGTTGACCTTAAAACAATGGATGCAGGTGAATATGAAGCTGAACCTTTCTACGCTGCTGGCGGAGATATTTGTACAGTTCTTGGCGCTGCAGGCATTGCAACTATTAAGGGTGTAATTGCTGCTGCTAAGAAACATGGCGGAGAATGCCAAGTTGATATGATAAATGTTAACGATAAAGCAGCATTTGCAAAAGAATGTGTTGCTGCTGGTGCACAAATTATCGGTGTTCACACTGGTCTTGATGCTCAAGCTGCTGGAGATACACCTTTTGCTGATTTAGCTGATATTGCTGCTGCTGTTGGCGATAGTGCTAAGATTTCAGTTGCTGGTGGTGTTAAAGCTAACACAGCTCAACAAGTTAAAGATGCAGGTGCTTCAATTATTGTAGCCGGTGCTGCAATTTATGGCGCTGCTGATCCAGCTGCTGCTGCTGCAGAAATTACAGCTATTGCTCACTAATAGAGTTTAATTAGCTTAAGTAAATCAAAAAAACCCGACTTTATGTCGGGTTTTTTTTGGTATCATTAACATTTTAATAATGGGAAGATAAATAGTATGGATACACAAAAATTAATAATGGATAAGATTTCAAGTGTATTAGCAGTAACTGATAAAGCTCAGATTGCTGAACTAAAAAAACATATTGATAGTGCGGGCCGTATTTTTGTAGCAGGTGCTGGAAGATCAAAATTAGTTTCCAGCTTTCTTTCTATGAGATTAGTTCACTGCGGCTATCAGGTTAGTATGGTAGGTGAAATTGTAACACCTGCGCTTAAGCAAGGTGATTTGTACATAGTTATTTCTGGCTCAGGAGGAACTAAAACATTATTGCCAACCTTGGAAACAGCTAAATCAAAAGGCGCTACAATTGTCGTTGTTTCTATGAAATCCTCATCCGCAATGTCCGCGCTTGCCGATTTAACAGTAACGATGGGTAATGATGAGGTATTTGCTTTAACAAAGGGGTTACCTATGGGTACATCTTTTGAGCTATCTACATTGGTATTTCTTGAAGCATTAATCGGAGAGATAGTATTTGATAAAGATTTAACCGAATTAATCGGAGAGATAGTATTTGATAAAGATTTAACCGAAGAAGGTATGCGCGGTGTTCATGCAAATTTAGAATAGAGTTTATATATATAAAAAAGGTGCTTAGGCACCTTTTTTTATTAATACAAACGTAATTTGCCTATAATGCTTATATGAAAAAAATTAATAAAGATATTTAATGTTAATAGAAGAGTTATCTTACTATAGTGATTCATCTTATTATTTCGAGAAAATAAAACATTTAGACTGGCCGGTATTTTTAGATAGTTGTTACCAAAAAGACAAACCACAAAGTAAGTATGCACGTTTCGATATTATTGCCGCTAATCCGTTTATTAAAATAACAGCGAAGAGTGGTATTACTTCAGTATCAGACAGAAATGGCAACCATCAACACAAACAACCATCCTTAGATGTCCTTAGTGATTTAATGAGCCAGTACCAAAAGCCTTCATGTAGCTTCCCATTTGTGGGTGGAGCTATTGGCTATTGCTCATATGAGTTAAATTTAAAATCAGCAAAGAAAAATACTATTGACACTATGATGATGGGTATTTATGACTGGGCAGTAATTGTCGATCACTTCAAGAAAAAAACATACATTGTTTCAATGTTACTCGATTCAAAAACAAAACTCTTTGTAGGTAAATTGGTTGATATATTTAAGGAAGATAAAGATAATGTTGACCTTAAATTTAAGATAAAAACTTCAGTAAGTGATAATTTGTCTTTTATAGATTATAAAAATAAATTTGATAAGGTGATGAGCTATATAAATGCTGGTGATTGCTATCAGATTAACTTATCGAAAAAATTTGAAGTTGATACTGCAGGAGACAGCTGGTATTTTTATAAAAAATTTCGTGATATTAATAAATCACCTTTTATGGCCTATCTTTTATATGATGATTTTGAGATATTAAGTGGCTCACCAGAAAGGTTCATCAAGTCACAAGATGGAATAGTTACTACTAGACCTATAAAAGGAACAAGAGCTAGGGGAGGGGATAAGGAGTTGGATAAGAAAAATGCCAACGAACTTTTGAATAGCATTAAGGACCAATCTGAGAACTTAATGATTGTGGACCTACTTAGAAATGATTTGAGTATAAATTGCGAAGTAGGAAGTATAAAAGTTGATGAATTATTTTCGATTGAATCTTACCCGAATGTCCATCATTTAGTTAGTACCATATCCGGCATCCTGAAGAAAGAATCTAATAATATAAAGCTTTTTAGTGACTCTTTTCCAGGTGGGTCAATAACAGGAGCGCCTAAAATAAGAGCAACAGAAATTATTGATGAGCTTGAAGAGCATTCACGTGATCTTTATTGTGGCTCTGTTTGTTATTTTAGTTTTGATGGCTCAATGGATAGCAATGTGGCGATAAGAAGCATGGTGCACAAAGACCAGAAACTTCATTTTTATTCAGGCGGAGGACTTACCGTTGGCTCCAATGTGGTTGATGAATACCAAGAAATTGAAGATAAAGTTGAAAATATAAAACAAACGATCAATTTTTTTAAGGAGCTATGATGATTTTAACAAAATCTGCAATTGATGAAATAATTAAACTAGATTTAAACGATTGGGAATTTATTAATTCAAAGATTGTTAGATTTATACCGAGAAGTAGCGAGGTATCATTAGGTAAAATTGTAAAAGAAATTTGGGATTATGCAGAGAAAGTAGATCACCATCCTGATATATTGTTAACTTATTCGGGTGTAAAAATTACTTTATTTACTCATGATCAGTCTGGAGTCACCGAAAAAGATATTAAATTTGCTCGTAGTTTGGCTAAGATTTATTGATTCATATCTTTTTTAAAGCTCCCAAAATTCAATAGGATTGTCGGAAGAATTAATAGGTTTAGTATAGTCGAGGTAAATAACCCACCAATAATAATAGCTGCCATTGGAGCTTCAATTTCCTTCCCTGGCTGATTCGAACCCAAAGCTATAGGAAGAAGTGCTAGGCCTGCTACTAATGCTGTCATAAGAATCGAGGGCAATCTTTCAGTCGCGCCCCTTATGCATGTTTCTAGATTCCATAAGCAGTTTTCTTTATTGACTAGAAATTGGTAATGGGAAAGAAGCATTATTGAGTTTCGCAATGTAATTCCAAAAAGAGTTACAAAGCCTACAAGTGAGCCAATAGAAATCCATCCCCCACTAAAGATTACAGCTATTACTCCACCTATAAGAGCAAAAGGAAGATTGATTAAAGTAAGCCCTAAGTTTAGAAGAGACCCAAACGCTATGTATAGTAATAACAAAACAATTAATCCAACCAATATTGAATGAACAATTAAACTCTCTCTAGATTTGGCATTTTCTGCAGCTGAACCAGTTATTTTAAAATAATTACCTGGACTTAATTTTATTTTGCTTATTTGTTTATTAAGTAATGTTGTGAACTCATTAAGACCTTTCCCTTTGATATTTAGGGTTATTGTTTGGACTCGTTTACCATCTTGATGAAGTATCTTAGAGCGACCATTCTCTTGAGATATAAATGCAATCTCACTAAGGCTTATTATTTTATTGCTAAAAGTTCTTATTGGTAATTTCTTAATATCTAAAATATCGTCACGATATGATTTGTCTAAGGTAACAGCAATTTCGACGGGAATAATACCATCATAAATTATTGCCGCTGGAAAACCCTCATATGCTGTTTTGATTACATTAAGAACATCAGTTTTTAAGATCCCTAATTGACTCATTTTTTCAGAACGGAGGCGAATTGAGACTTGAGGAGTTCCAGGAGGAGATTGCAACATGATGTCACTTGCCCCATTAATTTTACGGAGTGCGTAGACAATTTTTTGTGCATCTTGATCAAGAGCATTTAAATTATTACCAAAAATATTAACAACTATTGATGCATTGTAACCAGAAATTGTTTCCTCTATTCTTTCGGTTAAGAATGTATTAATTGCAAAATTAACACCCACAAAGCCTTCGGTATCAATAAGCTCATCTTCATTTTTGACTTGAACCAATCTTCTAATTTCTTTTAGAACGTTATCTTGTTCACTACCATTTAAATTATTTAATTCAATTTCAAACTCACTATAATGAGTCCCAAATGTATCAGCTCCTAATGGTGACCTACCAACCCACTGGGCAACTGATTTCACTCCCTGGATGTTAAGAATTTTTTTACTTACTTTATTACCAATTCTTATAGATTCTGATTCTGAAGTCCCTGGAAAAGCCGTCATATGCATAATAAAATGACCTTCATGTAATGGCGGAATAAATTGTGTTTTAAAGAATGGTAAGGACGCTAATCCTATACTTATTATAAGTAAGGAAGTAAAAATAATAGGACGAGAGTGCTTTTCAATATTGTTTAAAACTTTTACGTATTTTTTCTTTAAATAGCTAATTACCGGAGAATCATTTGTTTTTAGGTCTGATTTACCTAATAGTAAATAGCATAGAGCCGGTGTTATTGTCATTGCCACAAATAAGGAGGCAATAATTGATGCTATATAGGCGATACCTAAAGGCCCGAATAATTTTCCGGCAACCCCTGTTAGTGAAAGCAATGGCAAGAAAACAAGAACGATTATAATTGTGGCAAAAATTACTGACTTCCTCACCTCCATAGATGCATCAAAAACAATTTGATAAATTGGCTTAGGCTTAATTAATTTCCTATTTTGCTTAAGCCTTCTAAAAATATTTTCTACATCAATAATTGCATCATCAACAACTTCACCTAGAGCAATTGCTAGGCCACTTAAGACCATCACATTTAAACCTAAATTAAAATAACTCATTACAATAATGGCTGAAAGCAAAGAAAGTGGTATCGCGATAGCTGAAATAAATGCTGTTTTAAAATTAAATAAAAATAAAAATAAAATTGATATAACCATTAATGAGCCAATGAACAAATCAACTCTTAATCCTTTTATTGATGCATCAATAAAATTTGCTGGTTTAAACAAGTCTGGAATTAGGATGACTTGTTCTTTTAAAAGAATTGGTTTTAGGTTTTTTAGAGCCACTTCTATTTGATTAGTAAGATTGTAAGTGTCAGAATTTAGTTGGCCTTGAATGGAGAGGTAAACACCTTCTTTACCATTAATCGATGCGGCGCTGATCGATGGACTAGACCCAATTATTACATTTGCTACATCTTTAATTGTAATTACTTTACCTTGAGTATTAACTACAGCTGTTAGCTCAAGCTCTTCAATTGTTTTTGATTGGCCTTCAGTATTAATTATAATTCGTTGATTTTTATTCTCTATGAACCCAGCACCAATAACACCTGTTGATTTTTCAGCAGCTTTAACAATGTCAGCAATTGTGACATTGTAATAAAAAAGTTTATCGGGAATAATTTCAATTTGAATCTGCTTTACCAAGCCACCAAAGCGATTAACATCTGCAACCCCAGGTACGGACATTAAATGTGGAATTATAATGTTTTCAGCAACAGTTCTTAATTCTGTTAAATTTTTAACTTTTGAGGTAATTCCAATTCCAAGAACACTTGATGAAGATGAGGTGAGGGGGGTAATATTTGGAATAACATTTTTTGGTAGAATACTTCTTAAGGACGTAAATCTTTCTGATATCGCTTGCCTGTTTAAATATATATCAGTACCTTCATCAAAAATTACTGTGATAACAGACAGTCCTGGGATTGATTGCGAACGAATTTGTTTAACACCTATAGTTCCAGAAATTGCTTGCTCAATAGGCTTTGTTACTATTGTTTCAACTAGCGACGATGAAAATCCTGGAGCTTCTGTTTGAATTATTACTTGGGTTGGCGAGAATTCAGGGAAGACATTAAGCGGACTATTTTTAATTTGATATATACCATAAGCAATCACTATAAAAGCTAACCCAACTATTACCCCTGCATTTTTAATTGAAAAGCGGATCAAAGAGGCAATCATTAATTTTTAATCCTCGTTTTCATTTGTAATTAGGTGTTTATATTCTTCAGATAAAAGCAGTTGTGCGCCATTAGTTACGATTGCTTTAGGTGTTATCTTGTCAAACTGAACTATCCAACCATTTAAATTTTCCTCCATCTCAAATAAAGGTTGTCTAAGGAAAGAATTTTTACTTGTTTGCTCATATATCCATGGCTTTCCATTATTCCAAATAATTGCTGATTTCGGTACGTGAAATTTTTTTATAAGGCTATCTCCAGCTAAGTCAATATACGAACTTATTTTACTGCCTATCATTAAGTCATTATTTAAAACTAAATAAAAATTAGATTGACCTTGTATATCGCTGTCTCCAATCGGAGCTTTCGATATAAAATTTGCTTTATATTTTATTTCAGGTTGATTTAATGAGAACACAATCAGCTCAGAAGGGGGTAATTTTTTAGCATTGTCGATAGCCATAGTTATTTTTAATAATCTTGCTTCTGAATTAAATATATTCTTAAGTGGATTTTTTTTTGGATGGATAAGTAAATCCTTGAAGAGATTTCCCCAGTCTTGTGAAATAATTTGTAACAAGTTATTTTTATTATTTTTTTTAATGTTTAAATTATTTTGAAGATTATTAATCTCTATTTCTTTGTCATGAACAACCGAATCGGATATATTTTTATTGTCTTCGTTTAGAGATTTTAATTTTTTATAGTGCTCATTTTCTTCTTTTAACTGACTATTTAATTTATTTATTTCAAAGTTTAAATTTAAATAGTTTGTTTTATAATCAATTAAATTTTTTAGGTTTAACACATAGCCATATGAGGAATAAAGTGACCGCTTTTTACTCTCAGTAATTGGCTTAATCTCAATACCACTATTTATAATTATTGAGTTTGGGAGGGTGATTATTTTTTTCTCAATATATACGAAGTCATCTAATTCATATTCATCATCTATCTTCAGACCAGATTCATAATTGTCCCTAAAGATTTTATCTTTACCCAAATAAATAATTAACCACAATAGACCTATAATGAGGACAGATTGTAAAATAATAATAGTTAGTGATTTATTTTTCATTAAGTAATTTTAAGTTTGGTGTAAATATAGGCTCCTGAAGAATACTTTCCGCTAGTAAGCCAATCCTTATTAAATTATATATTGCTTTGTGATTATTTTTACCAATATCAATTAGGTTAATTTTTTCATTCTCATACTCCATCCTATCTATTAATCCCTCACTAAATTTTGCAGCCAGCTGCTTTTCGAGCCTACCTTTCGTCTCTATTATTTGATTTGAATATTTTAAGGCATCAAATTTATTAGAAAAATTTAATTGAAGCCCTTCGATATCATTGATTGTTGCTAGTTGCAATGAAGTTACCTTACTTGCTTCAAGCTCTCGGAATTTTTCTGCTTTGTTAATAAACGCTTTATTTCGATCTGCTGACTTAATAATTGAATCTATACCTAGACTCCATAATCGGGTCCCAAATTCATATACATAAGCTGGTGAAAAAGTATAATCTGGGTATTGATCAGCTACCTCCAGTTTTAATTCAGCTTCAGCTATTGCGTAATTTGAAAGAGCTTTCCTAAGATCCAATCTTTTAGTTAGGGATGTTTCTTGCAGTTCTAATAGTCCTTTATCTTTTAAATATATAATAGTTATATCATCAAGAATAGAGGTAATTTTTTTACTATCCAACGGGATAAGGTTAAACTTTTGAGCACTCAATCCGATTAACGAGGCTAGTTCACTTCTCATAACTGAATGACTCATTTGTAATTGTAATAACTCTTGATTAATTTTATTTAGATCAATAGTTTTTCTATCGAGATCTATTTGCGACGCTATACCAGCTTCAAGTCTTTTTCTCATCATATTCATTACGGATTGTTTTAAGCGAAGCTCTATTTTCGTTAACTTTATAAATTCTTGGTTTTCTATGAAGTCGAATAATTTGGTAAATAAATTTATTCTTAGATCCCAGTTGGTTAGTTGATAGTCAATAAAAGCTAGTTGGGATTTATTAAGAGATAATTCGTGTCGGATTAGTCTTTTATTTTCAGACTCAAGTGTGAAAGAAAAACCTCCACCAAAAATTTTCTTTGTTAATTCTTTGTTTGTTGTTTCTCGACCTATTTTTAATCCAATTGAGGTTGGTGGGTAAAGAATTGAAATAGCCTCATTAGATTGAGCTAATTCCCACTGTATTTTAGCTGTTTTTAATTGAGGATTGAAAAATTGTTGAGCATATACGAGCTCATTTAAGCCCCAGACTTTAAAGGGTAGTTCGGTCTTGTTAAAATTTTTAGATATTAAAAATTGTGAAAAATCTTCATTGTAGATATCTGACTCTTTAATTATTTCAATAACTTTTTGTGTTTCAATATCTTTTTTGTCAAAAGGTATATAGCTACAACCACTCAGTGCAAATATTGCTATTATTAAATATGGCCTTAATGACATAGATGTTATCTTTTTGAATTGGGTTATATTCAGTACCTCTATCTTACTTAATTCATTATATTCTAGGAGTGGATTTTTACACACATTTTTTCTAACAATTAAAATGACATTGAATTATTGCTTTCCCAGTGCGTCGAAACTGATATAATATGCCTTTTAAAATTTAGTTACTTACGCGAGAGTGGCGGAATTGGTAGACGCACTGGTTTTAGGTACCAGCGCCGCAAGGCGTGAGAGTTCGAGTCTCTCCTTTCGCACCATATTTAAGTTAGGAATAAAACAATGACAGAAGCAATTGAAAAAATTAGCAGTATTGAGAGAAGAGTTAAGGGCTTGGTATCAATTTTACCCTTGCAGGGAGAGATAGAGCAAAGAATTCGTGATCTTGGAAGAACAGCCCGTGTATCTGGTTTTCGTCCTGGAAAAGTCCCAGTCGATGTTATTGAAAAGCAGTATGGCTCAGATATTAGATCAGATATATATGCTAAAGCCATAGAGATGAAATTTGGTGAAATAGTTAATAAAAATAATCTTCGTGTAGCAGGAATGCCAGATATTCAGCATGATCCTTTAGGCCAGGTTAGTGATGATTTCGAATTTACTGCTACATTTGAAGTATTCCCTGAGTTTAAATTGGGTAACTTTAAGCCTTTAAAGGTCGAAAAAAAGACTGTTGAAATATCAGAAAAAGACGTTAAAAAAACAATCGATGTTCTGGTAAAGCAAAGGGCAGTATTCGAAAAAGTAGATCGAGCTTCTAAAGTTGAGGACCAAATAACAGTTCAGCTTCAGTCATTTATTAACAATGAGCAGATTGAGTCAACTGGGGAACAATCTTTAGAGTTTGTTTTAGGTGATTCAAAGAGAATTAAAGCTGTAGATGAACAACTTATTGGAATAAAAGCAGGGGAATCAAAAGAATTTGAAGTCAAATACCCAAAAGATCATAATCCAGCTCAACTAGCAAATCAAAATGTTAAATATCAAATTAAATTGATAGAAGTTAAAGAACCAAAATTACCTAAACTAGATTCAGATTTTGCAAAAAGCTTAGGGGTTGGTGATGGAAGCCTTAAAATAATGGAGCAAGAAATAAAAACATCATTAACAGATGAAGTTGAGAAAAGAGTAAAAGCAGACCTAAAAAAACAAGTTTTTCAATTACTTGTTGACTCTCATGATATGGAAATTCCGAAATCATTAGTCTCAATGGAGGTTAATCGTATGATGCAGTCTACTTATGAAAACCTTAAAAAGCAGGGTGCTGACATGAAAGATGTTAAGTTAGAAACAGCAATGTTTGAGGAAAGAGCCATAACAACCTGTAAATTAAGAATTGTTCTTGCGAGCCTAGTTGATGCAAATAAGTTAGAAGCAAGTCAAGAGCAAATTAAATCCAAAGTTGTTGAATTTTCAGCTAATTTTGATGATACTAAAAAAGCAGAAGAATGGTTTTATGATGACCCAAAGCGTTTAGATGAGCCAGCTGCACTTTCTACTGAGGACAATATTGTTGAATGGTTTTTAAAGGAATGCAAAATTGAATCCAAGAAAGTTTCTTTTGATGAATTAATGGCAATATAGGTATTATATAATGAGCAATTCTAAAATAGAATCAATTAGTCACTTTTCCCCAAACAACTTAGGCTATATCCCTATGGTTGTTGAACAAAGTGGTCGGGGTGAGAGGTCTTATGATATATATTCAAGGCTGTTAAAAGAAAGACTTATTTTCTTGGTTGGCCCAGTAGATGATATGACCGCTAATGTAGTAGTTGCCCAATTACTGTTTCTTGAAGCAGAAAATCCAGACAAAGATATTTCTTTATATATAAATTCACCAGGTGGCTCAGTGACTGCTGGAATGGCAATCTATGACACAATGCAATTTATTAAGCCAGATGTTAGCACCCTATGTATTGGGCAGGCAGCAAGTATGGGGGCCTTACTTTTAACGGCGGGAGCAGATGGTAAAAGATTCTGCCTGCCAAATTCTAGAATTATGATTCATCAGCCTTTAGGAGGATTTCAGGGCCAAGCTTCAGACATTGAGATTCATGCAAAAGAAATTTTATTTTTAAAAAATAAGCTTAATTCAATTCTATCAAAACATACAAAACAGCCAATAAAAAAAATTGCAGAAGATACTGACCGAGATAATTTTATGAGTGCAGATGAGTCTGTTAAATATGGCTTGGTTGATCAAGTTATTGCTAGTAGAACTCAAGTTAAGTAAGGACTTTAATGGCTGAAGAAAAAAAAGAAAAAACCCTTCTTTGTTCCTTTTGTGGAAAAAATCAAAATGAAGTTAAGAAGCTTATTGCTGGCCCTTCGGTGTTTATTTGCGATGAATGTGTTGACTTATGTAATGACATTATTCAAGAAGAATCAAAAGAGCTAGGTGGAACATTAGAAAAATCTGAAGCAGACCTTTTAAGCCCAAAAGAGCTCTCCAAGTCTCTTGGCGAATATGTAATTGGCCAGGATGAAGCAAAGAAGAGTATGTCCGTTGCAGTATACAATCACTACAAAAGACTTAAGAGTAGTAAAAATGATAATGATGATGATTTTGCAGATGTAACGATTGCTAAAAGTAATATTTTATTTATTGGTCCTACTGGATCTGGTAAAACATTGCTAGCACAAACTTTAGCAAACTTACTTCAAGTACCATTTGTAATGGCTGATGCAACTACACTTACTGAAGCTGGTTACGTTGGAGAAGATGTTGAAAATATCATGCAAAAGTTACTCCAAAAATGTGACTATGATGTTGAAAAAGCCCAGAAAGGCATCGTTTATATTGATGAAGTGGATAAGATATCTAGAAAATCAGAAAACTCCTCAATTACAAGGGATGTATCAGGAGAGGGGGTTCAGCAAGCCTTACTTAAATTAATTGAAGGAACAGTTGCATCAGTTCCCCCTCAAGGTGGAAGAAAACATCCAAATCAAGAATTTGTTCAAATTGATACTTCAAATATATTATTTATATGTGGAGGGGCTTTTGATGGACTTGAGAAAATTATTAGACAAAGAACTGAAAAAAATAGCATAGGTTTCGGGGCTGAAGTTCAAAGTAAGGATGACCATAGAACAATCAGCAATATCATAAAGAATGTGGAGCCAGAAGACTTGATTAAGTTTGGTTTAATACCAGAATTTATAGGAAGGCTTCCAGTTATCACAACATTAGAAACTCTAGAAAAAGATGCTTTAGTTCAAATATTAAAAGAACCAAAGAATGCATTGATTAAACAATATAAAAAATTATTTAATATGGAGGGCGTGGAATTAGAGTTTCGTGATGATGCTATTGAAGCCATTGCTCTTAAGGCAATTGAGCGAAAAACTGGCGCACGAGGTTTACGATCAATTATGGAATTAAGCCTAAAAGAGATTATGTTTGAATTACCAACAATAAATAATTTACTAAAAGTAGTAATAGATAAAGGTGTAATAAACCAAAATGAGAAACCATATTTAATTTACTCCAATATTGAAAAGCAAGCTAATAATTAAACAGACTTGAAATAGATTAAATAACCCCCATAACATTAATTCAGTTTAGATTTTTTAAAGAAGAAAATAAATTATGACAATATCAACAAAAAAATTCCCTATGCTTCCGTTAAGAGATGTAGTTGTTTACCCACAGCTAGTGATACCTTTATTTGTAGGAAGAGATAAATCAATACGCGCAATAGAAAAAGCAAATAATGGGGACAAGAAAATTTTATTAGTCGCACAAAAAACTGCAGGCAAAGACGAGCCTGAGATTAAAGATTTATATACTGTCGGAACTGTTGCAAGTATTTTGCAAATGCTCAAATTACCTGATGGAACAGTTAAGATTTTAGTTGAAGGGCTAGAAAGAGCAAAAGTAGAAAAGTTTGATGAATCTGGAGATTTTTGGGCAGCAGATATAAGCTTAATCAAAATTAGAGAAAAGAAGGATAAGAAAACATTAGCCTTTATGCGTTCAGTTTTTTCTCAATTTGAACAATACATAAAGTTAAATAAAAAAATTCCCCCTGAAATTTTAACGTCTCTTATAGCCATTGATGAGCCTGGAAGACTTGCAGATTCAATTGCAGCAAATCTCACTTTAAAACTTTCCGAGAAGCAAAATATTTTAGAAACTTTTGATATTAAGTCTCGATTAGAGCTTCTGTTAAATATCATGGAATCTGAGATTGATATTTTACAGGTAGAGAAAAAAATTCGTGGCAGAGTTAAAAAGCAAATGGAGAAATCCCAAAGAGAGTATTATTTAAACGAGCAAGTAAAGGCAATTCAAAAGGAATTAGGAGAGCAGGATGAAGGTGCTGACCTTGATGAGCTTGAAGAAAAAATAAAAGCTGCTGGAATGTCAAATGAAGCTATGGAGAAATGTTTTTCAGAATTTAAAAAATTAAAAATGATGTCCTCAATGTCAGCAGAAGCATCTGTTGTTAGAACTTTTATTGAAACATTAATTAACTTGCCATGGACCGATAAAACAGAAATAAATAAAGACCTAAAGAGTGCGGAATTAGATCTTGATAATGATCATTTTGGGCTGGAAAAAGTAAAAGAAAGAATAATTGAATATTTAGCCGTACAAAATAGAGTTGGCAAACTTAAAGGCCCAATTTTATGTTTAGTTGGTCCTCCAGGAGTAGGTAAGACATCTCTTGGAAATAGCATTGCAAAGTCGATTAACCGAAAGTTTATTAGAATGGCTCTTGGTGGCGTGAGAGATGAGGCTGAGATCAGAGGACATCGAAGAACTTATATTGGATCAATGCCAGGTAAAATCTTACAGAATATGACTAAAGTCGGCGTTAAAAATCCATTATTTTTATTAGATGAGGTAGATAAAATGGGTCAGGATTTTAGAGGAGACCCGTCATCAGCTTTGCTTGAAGTTTTAGACCCAGAACAAAATCACACATTTTCTGACCATTATACTGAAATTGAATATGACTTATCTGATGTAATGTTTGTTGCAACTGCAAATTCAATGAATATCCCAGAGCCACTTTTAGACAGAATGGAGATTATAAGGTTATCAGGGTACACAGAATCTGAAAAATTAAATATTGCAATAAAGTACTTACTCCCTAAGCAACTAAAAAACAATGGATTAAAGCGAAATGAGTTTAAAATTTCGTCAAAAGCAATTAAAGATATTATTCAGTTTTATTCAAGAGAGGCTGGAGTTAGAAAATTAGAACAAGAAATTTCAAAAATTTGTAGAAAAGTTGTGAAATCACTTTTAACAAATAAGAAATTAAAATCTATATCTGTTAGCAGCAAAAATCTACAAGATTATTTAGGGGTTAAGATTTATGATGTTGGTTACGCAAATAAAAAAAACCAAATCGGCCAAGTAACAGGTTTAGCTTGGACACAAGTTGGCGGTGAATTGTTAACAATTGAGGCAGTAGTTTTACCAGGTAAAGGAAAGACAATAATTACTGGAAAGCTTGGTGATGTGATGCAAGAATCTATTCATGCAGCAATGAGTGTTGTAAGGAGTCGTGCGGAGAAATTAGGTATTAATAATGCATTCCATGAAAAAAAAGATATACACATTCATTTTCCTGAGGGGGCAACCCCAAAAGATGGGCCAAGTGCTGGAATTGGTATAACAACAGCAATTATATCGAGTTTGACTGGTATACCTGTCCATTCTGATGTTGCAATGACGGGTGAAATTACCCTTAGAGGTGAAGTTTTGCCAATTGGCGGACTCAAAGAAAAATTATTAGCAGCGCATCGTGGAAATATTAAGAAAATTTTAATTCCAGAACAAAATTTAAAAGATTTGATAGATATTCCAGAGGAAATTCAGGCCGGGGTCGATATTATCCCTGTTAAGTGGATTGATCAGGTTATAGAGATAGCATTAACAAAAGAGCCAAAAAACTTAATAAAAGAATCAAAAGCTATACCTAGTGCATCAAAAAATACAATTCAAATAGATAAAGCAATATCACATTAGTTTTTTATTTTATTAGCTAGCTTTGTTCATGGCGTTATTGTAAAATTACATTCGAAATTTTTAACAATTCGGGTGCTTAGCTCAGTTGGTAGAGCGTCGCCCTTACAAGGCGAATGTCACAGGTTCGACCCCTGTAGCACCCACCATTGTTTAGGAGTGGTAGTTCAGTTGGTTAGAATACCGGCCTGTCACGCCGGTGGTCGCGGGTTCGAGTCCCGTCCACTCCGCCAATATTAAAATATGAGCTGAAGTTTTTAGTCCGTATGTAAAATTAAAGAACCAAAATATTTTATTTTAGTCATTTAATAATAAATCTTTGAGAATTTAAACATGTTAGAACAAATTAGAAATAGGACTCAAACTACATTTGCCAAAGTTATTTTAGTAATAATAATTATTCCTTTTGCACTTTTTGGTATCGATTCATATTTATCCTCTGTTGGAAATGCTATTCATATTGCGTCAGTAAATGAAGAGCTTATTACTGCTAAAGCATTACAAGAGGCGGAAAATCAGTTTAAAGCGCGGCAAGATGAATCGACAGACCCTAAAATGTTTGAAAGTATAGAATTTAAAAAAGCAGTATTAG
>Ga0209816_1001897_pt1 | contig 15188 bp, 12 predicted proteins | sample CoawatmetaG01DNA_FD_187509 | JGI IMG/M metagenome (GOLD analysis project Ga0209816, IMG submission 187509) | Marine microbial communities from the West Antarctic Peninsula - Coastal water metaG017-DNA (SPAdes) (version 2) | ecosystem: Environmental > Aquatic > Marine > Coastal ... | reverse complement strand
GCCCCGCCCCAGCCGCGCGCCCGCTGCCCCCGCCGGATTGGTCAGCGCCATCAACCGCCTCTATGCCGGTTTTTCGGGCAAGAAGGGCATCGCGATCCGCGCGGTCGACGATGGCTGGACGGTCGAGGTCGGCGGTCGCCAGCGCCTCCCCCAGCAATCGGTGTCCAAGCTGTGGGTCGCGATCACCCTGCTGTCGTTGCGCGACGAGGGCCGCGCCCGGCTCGACCAGCCGATCGTCGTCCGGCGCGAGGACCTGACCCTGTTCCACCAGCCGATCGCGATGCTGGTCAAGGGCGACGGATACCATACGACCGTCGGCGAGCTGCTGACCCGCGCGCTGACCCAGAGCGACAATACCGCCAATGACCGGCTGCTGACCTTTGTCGGCGGGCCACAGGCGGTGCGCACGATGATCGCCGACAAGCGGCTGGGCGATATCCGCTTCGGCCCCGGCGAGCGATTGCTCCAGGCGAAGACGGCGGGGCTCACCTGGCAACCCGCCTTTGCGATGGCGGGGGCGTTCCAGGCGGCGCGCAACCGGCTCGATCCGGGGGCACGTTCGGCGGCGCTCGATGCCTATGTCGGCGATCCGCCCGATGGCGCCGCGCCGATCGCCATCGCCGATGCGCTCGCCCGGCTGGCGCGCGGGGAGCTACTGTCCGAAACCTCGACCCGCATCCTGATCGACACGATGGAGGCCTCGCGCACCGGCCATGCCCGCCTGCGCGCCGCCGTGCCCAGCGGCTGGACGATCGCGCACAAGACCGGGACGGGGCAGGATCTGGGTCGCCGCAATGCGGGCTTCAACGATGTCGGCCTGCTGACGGCGCCGGACGGCCGCCGCTTCGCCATCGCGGTGATGATCGGCGACACGACCGAGGATATCCGCAAGCGGCAGCTGCTGATCCAGAATGTCGCGGCGGCGGTGGCCGATGCGGCCGGACCGCCACGGGGGCCGGTGGCGGTGGCGAACTGATCCATCTTCCTCCCCTGCAAGGGGAGGTGGCAGGCCGCAGGCCTGACGGAGGGGTGTCCCGCTCTCGATAGGGCGACACCCCTCCACCAGCTTTGCTGGTCCCCCTCCCCTTGCAGGGGAGGAAGATTTGCCGCACCATTTCGCGGTGATCGACATCTATGAAAGCGCTATTCAATCCAAGGGACAGTTTGGCGTCGTTTTCAAGCGCGATGATGAAAGCGCATATTTCTACCTGTTGGACATGCACAAACCCGCGGGAAATGCGATCATCGCTGCATTGGATGTTGGCCCTGCGATCTCGGTTCGGTCCGATGCTCCTGTGCGGGTGCGGTGGAGTGAGGTCTCTTCCGTTGCAGGCCTTTTCGTGGGCGACGTTCTAACGGCAATCTTCGAAACGCATAGTGATGAACCGAAAGGGCGGTTCGTGATGCACGAGGATTTTCGGCTCTTCTGACCGAACGTGACATTTGCGAGGCAGAGAACGAAGTCGCCCCCTGCGTGGCCCATCCGCCACACGCCTGAAAAACCGGTGCGATCAGGGGCTGTTTACCCTCTCTCTGTTCCGCTAAACCGCGCGGATCATGCCCCATCTCTATCTCGTCGACGGCTCCGGCTATATCTTCCGCGCCTATCACCGCTTGCCGCCGCTGACGAACAAGCATGGCGAGCCGGTCGGGGCGGTCTATGGCTATACCACCATGCTCTGGAAGCTGGTGGACGAGATCAACGCCGCTGACGGGCCGACCCATATGGCGGTGGTCCTCGACAAGTCGTCCAAGACCTTCCGCAACGAGATGTACGACCAGTATAAGGCGCACCGGCCCCCGCCCCCGCCCGATCTGGTCCCCCAATTCCCGATGATCCGCGACGCCACCCGCGCCTTCTCGCTGCCCTGCATCGAGGAAGAGGGGCTGGAGGCCGACGATCTGATCGCCTGCTATGCCCGCGCCGCGCTGGCGCAAGGGTGGCAGGTCACGATCGTCTCGGGCGACAAGGATCTGATGCAGCTGGTCGAGGATGGCAGCCTCGACATGCTCGACACGATGAACAACCGGCGTCTGGGCGAGGCGTATGTCCAGGAGAAGTTCGGCGTCGGGCCGAAGCAGCTGGGCGATGTGCTCGCGCTGATGGGCGACAGCGTCGACAACGTGCCGGGCGTGCCAGGTGTGGGGCCGAAAACCGCCTCCAAGCTGATCGTCGAGCATGGCGACCTGGAATCGGTGCTGGCCGCCGCGCCCGAGATGAAGAAGGGCAAGCTGCGCGACAATCTGATCGAACATGCCGACAATGCCCGGCTGTCGAAGCGGCTGGTCACGCTGGAGTGCAACGCTCCGCTGCCGCAGCCGCTGGAGTCGCTGGCGCTACACCCGACCATCCCGGATGCGCCGCTCCGCGCCTTCCTGGAGCATCATGGTTTCCGCTCGCTGATCGCCAAGATGGGCCAGATCACCGACGATGCCGCCCCCGCCCCTGCCGCCGGAGAGGCTGCACCCGCCGCCCCGATGGACGATGACGAGCCGTGCAATCTCGACGGCTACATCACCGTGCAGGATCTGGAAACGCTCGACCAATGGGTGGCCCAGGCGCGTCATCAGGGTTTCGTTGCGATCGACACCGAAACCAGCTCGACCGACGCGACCCAGGCCGAATTGGTCGGGGTCAGCCTGTGCCTGGCGCCCAACAAGGCGTGCTATATCCCGCTCGGCCATGGCGGCACCGACCTGCTGGCGGAAGTGCCGGTGCAGATTCCGGTCGCGGCAGCGCTCGAGCGGATCAAGGCGCTGTGCGAGGACCCGTCGGTCCTGAAGATCGGCCAGAATCTGAAGTTCGACATGATCGTGCTGGGCGAGCGCGGCATCGCCATCGCGCCGCATGACGACACCATCGTCATGAGCTTCGACCTCGATGCGGGCCTGCACGGCCATGGCATGGACGAACTGGCGGCGACGCATCTGTCGCACACCTGCCTCGCCTTCAAGGAGGTGGTCGGCACCGGCAAGAAGCAGCTCGGCTTCCACGAGGTCGATCTGAAGACCGCCACCCGCTACGCCGCCGAGGATGCCGACGTCACGCTGCGGCTGTGGAAGCGGTTCCGGCTGCGGCTCCCCATGGAGCAGGCGACGCGCGTCTATGAGATGGTCGACCGCCCGCTCGTCCCCGTCATTGCGGGCATGGAGCGGCGCGGGATCAAGGTCGATCGCGAGCGCCTGTCACAGCTCTCGACCGAATTCGCCGGGCAGATCGCGGGCCTCGAGGGCGAAATCCATGCGATGGCGGGCACGCCCTTCACCATCGGCAGCCCCAAGCAGCTGGGCGAAATCCTGTTTGACCGCCTCGGCCTGAAGGGCGGGCGCAAGGGCAAGTCGGGCGTCTATTCGACCGACGTCACCGAACTCGAACGCCTCGCCCGCGACGGCGGCGAGGCGGCGGAGATCGTGCGCAAGATCCTCGAATGGCGTCAGCTCTCCAAGCTCAAGAGCACCTATACCGACGCGCTCCAGGCGCAGATCAATCCGAAGACCGGCCGCGTCCACACCAGCTACAGCCTGACCGGCGCACAGACCGGCCGCCTGTCCTCGACCGAGCCGAACCTTCAGAATATCCCGATCCGCACCGAGGTCGGGCGGCAGCTGCGCGAGGCGTTCATCGCCGAGCCCGGCCATGTCCTGATCGCCGCCGACTATTCGCAGATCGAATTGCGCCTCGCCGCGCATATGGCGGACGTGCCCGCGCTGCGTGATGCGTTCGCCAATGGCGACGACATCCACAGCCTGACCGCGATGGAGCTGTTCGGCGAGGTCAATCGCGACACGCGCGGGCGGGCCAAGACGATCAACTTCGCCATCCTCTATGGCATTTCGCGCTGGGGGCTGGCGGGTCGCCTCGACGTGTCTGCGGACGAGGCGCAAGCCATGATCGACCGCTATTTCGAGCGGTTCCCGGGCATCAACCGCTATATCGCCGAGACGCTGTCGAGCGTCCGCGAGAAGAGCTTCACCGAAACGCTGTTCGGCCGCAAGACGCATTTCCCGCGCATCGCCTCACGCAATCAGGGCGAACGGCAGGGCGCCGAGCGCGCTGCGATCAACGCGCCGATCCAGGGGACCAGCGCCGACATCATCAAGCGCGCCATGGTCCGCATGGAACCCGCACTCGCTGCGGCCGGGCTGGGGCATGTCCGGATGCTGCTGCAGGTGCATGACGAACTCGTGTTCGAGGCGCCGGAAGCCGATGCCGAGGCCGCGGGCGCGGTGATCCGCGACGTCATGGCGGGCGCGGCCGAACCGGCGGTCAAGCTGTCGGTGCCGCTGGGCGTCGAGATCGGCTTCGGCAAGAGCTGGGGCGCGGCGCATTGATCCACGCCCGCCGATACGCCAATCCTCCCCAAGCCATGCTTGGGGAGGGGGACCATGGCGATAGCCATGGTGGAGGGGCGTGCACGTTCGTCAGGGCATCCTTCCTCACCACCGGTGACACCCCTCCGTCAGGCCTTTGGCCTGCCACATCCCCTTACAGGGGAGGAAATGATGACGGTCGTTCGCCCCTGGGGCATCGCCCCCACTGATGCCCCAATCCCAGGACATTGATGCGCTCGCCAAGGGTGGGCGGACCAATATCGCAGGGTTCATCCTGCGACTGGCGGCGCGCATCCCCTTCCTGTTCATCGCGGGGCGCATCTATGGTCCCGATCTGGTCGGGCGCTTCGCCATCGCGGTGGTAGTGGTCGAGCTGGCCGCGCTGATCGCGACGCTCGGCATGAAGCGCGGGCTGGCGCAGGCGCTGTCAGCCACCGACCGGCCGCATGTCCATGTCGTGTGGGACGCGATGGCGCTGGCCTTTCTCGCCTCGGTGGCGGCGAGCGCGGTGCTGTGGAATTTCCCCGAGCTTCTCTATCCCAACAGCGCGATCACCGGGCTGGACCGATGGCTGCCCTGCATCATCGTCGCCATAGCGTGGTCCGACGTCAGCCTGGCGGCGCTCGCCTATCGCCACAACGTCAAGGCGACCGTCACCGCGCGCGCGGTGGTGGAGCCCTGGACCATCTCGATTGCGGCCTGGGTCTTTTCCTTCTTCACCATCCGCGACGGCCTCGTCCTGTCCTATGTCGCGTCGATGACGGCGGCGCTGATCGCCAGCCTGGTGCCGTTTCTGCGCAGCTATGGCCTGCCGACCGGCTGGAGTCCGCATCTGGCGCGCGTCTTCGCGCTCGCCCGCGCCAATGCGCCGCTGGCGGGCGCCGACGCGCTGGAATGGGGCACGCGCAATGTCGACCGCTTCATCCTGGGCGTGATGTTCGAGCCGCGCATCGTCGGCATCTATTATATGGCGCAGCAGGTCGCCTCGCTGCCGCAGAAGCTGAAGACCAGCTTCGATCCGATCCTGGGTCCCGTCATCACCCAGAGCCTGGCCAATGGGGACATGGGCGCGATCGCGCGGCAGGTGCGACAGGTCGCCTTCTGGATCATGGCGGCGCAGGGCTGCCTGGCGCTGATGGGATCGATCCCCGGCGAAGGCGTGATGGGGGTGGTCGGGCCGCAATTCGTATCCGGCACCGCCGCGCTCGCCTTCCTGCTGTTCGCCGAGGTGCTGGCCTCGACCGGCGCGGTGTGCGAATCGGCGCTGGTCTATACCGCGCGGCACCGCAACCTGATGATCTCGATCGCGATGCTGGGGGTGCAGATCGGGCTCAGCTTCGCGCTGATCCTGGGAATGCGGGCGCTGGGCTGGCCGGAGACCTGGGCCGCGGCGGGTCCGGCGCTGGCGCTGGCGATGAGCGTGACGATGACGTCGGTCATCAAGGCGCGGGTGCTGTCGGGGATGTTGCGGGCGCCGGTATCGCCGTTCCGCTGGCCGCTGGTCTGGGCGGCGGTCGCGGCGACGGTCGTGGGGGGCGTCTTCACGCTGCTGCCAAAGCGGCTGGAATGGGCCGAGCTGCTGTTCGGCGAGCCCGCGATCGCCGCGACCTATCTGTTCATATTGTGGCGCTGGGCCTTCGGTCCGGCCGACCGCGCGCTGTTCGGCAAGGCGCCGACGGTGGAGGAGGCGACCTTGCCGAACGCAGGTGGGATCACGCGGTAAATTTGCCCTCCCCTAATGGGGAGGCCGGGGTCAGAACGCGCCGTGCACGCGCAGGGCGAATATCTCGGCGGGTCCGCGGTCACGATTATAGCCGGGATTCTCGACATATTGCGCGTCGAGCGTCACCGCGAGCGCCCGGAACAGCGACACGTCGTAATAGGCCTCGACAATCTCTTCCGCGCCCGCATGGGGCAGCGTGCCGTCGCCGACCAGCACGCCAAGGCCGCCCGCCGCCAGATAGCGGCGATGCGCCGCCGAAATGCCGTTGGCGACCAGCGCCAGCCCGACCCGGTCCTGCGCCCGGCCCCAGCCCTTGCCCGAAAGCGAACCGCCCAGTTGCGCCGTGCGGTCGATATCGGTGAAGTCATAGGGCTCGATTGACCCGTCGCTCACTCCGACCCGCGCGAACAGGCCCAGCGTGTCGGTCACCGCCTGGTCCATGTTCATATAGCCGCCGATCCGCGTCATCCGCCGCCGGGTGACGGAGGGATCGACCGCGCCGCCGGTCGCCGCAGCATAGGCCAGCGCATCGTCGAAGCGGCTGAAATTGCCCCGGTTGCGAAAGACGCCGAAGCGCACCGATCCGGGTCGCCCGGCAACCTGGTGGCGATGCTCGACCTCGGCATCGACCTGATACTGGCCGAAGCCATGTTCCAGCCGCTCGCCATTGGGGATGGTCGACAGGTTGAAAAGCCCGGCGCGGACTATCCAGTCGCCGCGATAGACCTCACCCGCCACGCCGGTGGTATAGCCCCAGGCATCGGCGGCATAGTCGAAGCTGCCGGTGTCGACGACCGACCAGTTGAGGAAATCGCCACGCGGATCATGGGCATAGGGATTGGTGTCGAACACGTCACCGACCCCGAACTTGCCGATGGTCAGCACGATCCGGTCGACCGGGCGCGATCCGCCGAGCTGGTTGGCGAGCGGCGCCACCGCCTCACGCGCCCCCCCCAGTCCGAAGGTCTGGCGGAAAAAGGCGCGCTGCAGCCGGAAATAGGGTTCGGACTTGCCGACCTTATACGCCTCGGCACTGGGAAAACCCGCCACACCCAGCGTGTTGGACAGGCCGAAACCCTGGTCGATCTCCGGGTTCACCCAGAGCTCTCCACCGGCCCACGCCCGCGCACCGATAAAGGCGGTGACGTCGGCGGTTTCCTTCAGCTGGTGCGGGGTCAGGCTGTTGTCGCCGATATAGGGCGAGGCGAAGCCGCCCACGCCCTGCGCGACGAAGGTCGCCTGGCCGTGGATGGCGAAATCCTGCGACAGGTCGGAGGCCGGAGACGCCTCTTGCGCCGACGCGGCGCGCGCGACGACAAACAGGCCGCACAGCGCGGCCCGCGACACGATCTTGATCATCGTTGGTCCCTCAGGCCGACGGACGCGCGCGGCGCAGGGCCTGCGGACGTGTGGTGGCGACGGCCCGGAGCAGCCGGGCACGCTCGAGGGGAACGCTTGCCATCAGCGTGGCGAGGGAATGGGCGCGGACATGCGCGCGGAACAGGTTGCGGGTCATGACAGACCTCCTTCGGGTTCGTGTGGTCGAGCCCGGCGGAAGGTCGGCGAGGAACGGCGTTAGCGGGCCGCGCTCGGCGACCCCGTCAGGCCCGTCAGACGGTCGGCAAAGACGTAGACGCGGTTGCGTCTACTGTCCTCGTCGCCGGACAAGGGACTAGATCGGGGCATTATGATCCTGTTGTGTTGGTCGGCCACGTTTGCGGCCCACGGGGCGCCCATAACGCGCCCGCATTCAGGATCAACCCCGAAAGCGCCCTATCCGATCAGCAAGCCCGCCAGCGCCGCCGACATCAGATTGGCGAGGCTTCCCGCGATCAGCGCGCGGATGCCCAGCCGGGCGATGGTCGGCCGCTGATTGGGGGCCAGGCTGCCCGTCACCGCCATCTGGATCGCGATCGACGAGAAATTGGCGAAACCGCACAGCGCGAAGGTGATGACCGCGACGGTGCGCGGCGACAGCTGTGCGGCCTGTTTGCCCAGGTCGATATAGGCGACGAACTCGTTGAGCACGATCTTCTCGCCGAACAGGCCACCCGCGATCCCCGCCTCGTTCCACGGCACGTTGAGCAGCGCCATGATCGGCTGGAACACATAGCCCAGCAGCGCCTGGAAGCTCAGCCCCGGAAGGCCGATCAGATTGCCCAGGCCGCCGAGCAGGCCGTTCGCCAGCGCGACCAACGCGACGAAGGCCAGCACCATCGCGCCCACCGCGACGGCCAGCTTCACGCCGGTCTGCGCGCCTTGCGCGGCGGCCATGATGATGTTGGCGGGCTTTTCCTCGTCATGCGTCGCCTCGGCCAGCGCGATCTTCTCGTCCTCGATCACGTCACCCAGCGGCAGCTGCCCGGCGGGCGGCTCGATCCGGTCGGGCATGATGATCTTGGCCATCAGGATGCCGCCGGGCGCCGCCATGAAGCTGGCCGCGAGCAGATACTCGATCGAAATGCCCATCGAGGCATAGGCCGCCAGGATCGTGCCCGCGACGCCCGCCATGCCGCTGGTCATCACCGTGAACAGCTGCGCGGGGGTGAGGCTCGCCAGATAGGGCCGGATGACGAGCGGCGATTCGGACTGGCCGACAAAAACGTTAGCCGCCGCGCACAGCGATTCGACCTTCGACACGCCGATCACCTTCTCGATCGCGCCGCCCAGCCAGCGCACGACCAGCTGCATGATCCCCAGATAATAGAGGATCGAGACGAGCGCGGCGAAGAAGATGATGACCGGCAGCGCCTGGATCGCGAAATTGCGGCCCAGCGGATCGGACGCCAGCGCGCCGAACAGGAACTTGGTCCCCTCATTGGCATAACCGAGCAGCCCCGCGACCCCGCCCGACAGCCATTGCAGCACCCGCTTGCCCCAGGGCACGTACAGGACCAGCACCGCGATCCCCGCCTGCAGTGCAAAGGCCGCGCCGACGACGCGCGGCCGGATGGCGCGTCGATCGGTGGACAGGGCGACCGCGATCGCCAGAATGACAACTATACCCGCGATACCGATGGCAAAACGATTCATGCGCGCTGCTTAACTGGGCCGCTTTGGGGCGGGTGGTGGACATGACGCGGCCCCCCGGCTGCGCGGGGGTGCACCATAAGCATGGTGGTGCGCCACCGCCATAGTTTTGATCGGGGGTGAAAATCCGCCGGGCCTGCGGCAGGAAAGAAGGAGCGATGCCGAATGGCACCCACCCTCGGTCGGATCGACATTCCTCTATGCCCATTCTTCCCTCGCCCCTCTTAGAGGGGAGAGGGTTGCGCAGACTTGGTCTTTGCGTAGCAAAGGCTTAGTCGGAGCTGGGTGAGGGGTGAGCGCCCGCTTTCGCGGGCGCGCGAGCCGATGGCTCGCTCAACCCCTCACCCAAGCTGCGCTAGCCAGCACGCTGGCAAGCTTCGCTAACCCTCTCCCCTGTCCAGGGGAGAGGGAGGGGACAAGCGTCATGAATGGCGACCCACCCTAGAAATCGCCCGCGAGCGTCAGGGCTGGCCCCGATCCGGGTGCGGCCTGGCCCGCGATCCTTTGCCGCCAGTCGAGCGACAGCCGGACGGGGCGATCCGCCACTGGTAGCGCGAAGCCTAAGGACGGTCCGACGTCCAGCCGCTGCGCGTCCCTTTGCGCTCCGCCCCATAGGCCGATGCCCAGGTCGATTCCCGCCGCCACCGGCGTGGTCGCCCGCACCGCGCCATCGACAAAGGGCTCTATCCGGTCGCGCATCACCGCGCCGCCCTGCGCATAGGCGCTGAGGCTCAGCCGCGGCGCGATCGCGCGGGGGCCGAAGCCGGTGACCGCGATCGCCGCCGTGCCGCCCGCCCCTGAGTCGAGCGACCATCGCTGCTCGACGATCAGCCGTAGCGGGATGCGGCGCGCGGGTTTCCAGTCGAGCCCCGCCGCAACCTCCCGCCCGATCCCCTCCAGCGGCGCGGAGAGCCGGAGGCTGGCCGCCAGCGCGCCGTCGCGGTCGAGTCGGCGCAGGATCCGCACCCCGGCCTGCGATCCCCCGAGCTGGCCGCCGGGTAGCAGCGTGCCGCCGCCCCGGCGCGCGATTCCCCAGACGCTGGCGCTCCACCGGTCGGGCCGGGTCGGTAAAGTGGGCCATGTCGGAAACATGCGGGCCGGGGGCGGCTCCATCGCTCCATCGGACAGCATCGCCATGGCAGGAGGCGGGACAGCGTAAGACGCGCCTGCCACCGCGGTCGGAGCGCGGCGGGCAATCCTGTTGGGTAGCGAAGGCGGTGCCGGTTGAGTCGGGATGGGGGCAAAGGTTCGACCCGCCTCGACGAACGGCGCGGTGGCATGGGCGAGGCTGGCAACGGGGATCGGATCGGCATGCTCGGCCTGCGGCGAGGACGGCAGCAGAAAGGCGATCCGGCCCAGCGTCCAGATCCCCAGCGTCGCTCCCAGGAAACGGAGCGGTCGGCCGCTCATGGCTGGGTCGAGAGGTCCGGAAAGACATGGCGGGTCTTGTCCCACACCACCGGCCGCCCGCGCAGGACGAGCAGATAGCGCAGCATCGCGCGCGGCGCGGCGGCGAGCGCCACGAAATTGCCGACGACGAATCGGGGCAGCGACCATAGCGCCTCGCACAGCCCATAGCTTCGCCCGGTAAAGGTCATCCGTAAGCCCAGCCGCCACCAGAGCAACAGGCCGTTGATCGCGAAGAGCCAGCCCAGCCCGGGATCGAGCGGTGGCAGCGCACTGCCCTGCACTGCATGGAGCAGCACCGCCATCCCATCGGCGAACAGCCCCAGATAGGCCGCCGCCAAGACCAGCATGGCGAGCGGTGCACGCCGGTCGCGCAACCGCCACCAGTGATCGCCCAGCGCCATCGGTCGACTCCAACCGGTGCGATCCCATCCGATCAGCGCAATGCCCGTCATCCACCGCGCCTTTTGCCGGACCGCCGCGATCAGGTCGGCGGGGAAGAAGGCGCGGACCGCGACGATCCCACCCGCCGCGTCCGTCACCCGCGCGAACAGCCCCTCCCCGCCCAGCTCGGCGATCCGCAGGCCCAGCTCATAATCCTCGGTCAGGCTGGTCGCATCGAACGGATCGCCACCGCGCCGCCCGGCGATCTCCGCCAGCATGTCGGGCGCGATCGCGCAGCCGGTACCGGCCAACGGCATCCCCGCGCCGATCCAGGTGCGCACGACCAGTTGCTTCTTGTGGCTCTCGGCGAACTCGTCGGCATAGTGACCCGACACCAGCCGCGAACCGGGCACCACCAGCGGCAACACCGGCAACTGCACCACCGCGCGCCCCTCGATCAGCGAGTCGAAGACGGTCAGCTCGGCGGGATGCACGACATCCTCGGCATCGTGCAGCACGATCGCCTTGACCGCGAACGCTTCCGCCGCCCGGTCCCGCTCCAGCGCATGCCACAGGGTATTGAGGCAATCCGCCTTGGTCGTCGGTCCCTCGCGCCCGCCTATGACCAGCCGGACCCGCGCATCGCCTTGCGCCACGTCCGCCGCCGCCGCGATGGACGCGGGATCATTGGGATACAGCCCGACATAGAGCCGGTAATCGGCATGGACGAAGCGCCGGAGCGCGGTCGACAGCATCGCGCCGATCACCTCGGCCTCGTCCCAGGCCGGAATGAAGACGATGATCCGCCCGGGCTGACGGACCGGCGGCAGGCTGTCCACCGTCGCGCCGCGGTCGCCTCGCAGGGTCAGGCGGCGGGCCAGATACAGAAGGTCGACCAGCAGATCGTCGATACCGCCGACCGCCAGCCCCGCCCCCGCGAACAACAGCAGTTCGCGCGCGACGACATCCACCCCCGTGACGACCCCGTCCATCCGGCAATCCCCCTTTGCCGGGGCGCAGCCTGCCTGCTGCAATGCCGCAATTCAATCCTTATCCCCCGCCCCGATTCGGCACGGCCTCCCCGGCCTGTCACTCCGGGCCAAGCACCCTATGTTTGATTTCGCTCCAAAAGGCAGGGCTATGTTGCGCCTTGTGTTGCGGTGCAGCATATGGAAGGCGAAAGGATTGGTGATGGCGCGGACATTTCCCCCCGGCATCGTCCATACCGCGCTGGCGGTGGGCGGCTTTGCGATCGGCACGACCGAATTCGCCGCGATGAGTCTGGAACCCGACCTGGCGCGCGGACTGAACATCGACGCGCCGACAGCGGGGCATGTGATCAGCGCCTATGCGCTGGGCGTCGTCGTGGGCGCGCCACTGCTCGCGGTATTGTCGGCCAAGATGGCGCGGCGCACGCTCCTGATCCTGCTGATGCTGATGTTCGCGGCCGGCAACGGCCTGTCGGCGATGGCCCCCGATTATCACTGGATGCTGGCCTTTCGCTTCCTCAGCGGCCTGCCGCACGGCGCCTATTTCGGGATCGCCGCACTCGTCGCCGCCTCGCTGGTGCCCGAGGATCGGCGGACGGTGGCGGTCGGGCGGATCATGCTGGGCCTGACGGTCGCGACGGTGATCGGCGTGCCGATGGCGCAGATGCTGGGCCAGTGGCTCAACTGGCGCTGGGTGTTCGGCGTGGTGGCAGCGCTTGCGCTGCTGACCGCTACGCTGGTCTGGATCGCCGCACCGCACGACCGGCCGGACGCGGGCGCCAGCGTGCGCCGCGAACTGGCCGCGCTGGGCAAGGGGCAGGTCTGGCTGACGCTGGCGATCGGCGCGATCGGGTTCGGCGGCATGTTCGCCGTCTATACCTATCTGGCGGCCACGCTGACCGAAGTGACGGGGGTGTCGAGCGCGACCATCCCGCTGGTGCTGGCTATATTCGGCTTGGGCATGACGATCGGCAATATCGTGGTGCCGCGCTTCGCCGACCGGGCGCTGATGCCGACCGCCGGGGGTCTGCTCCTCTGGTCGGCGGCGATGCTGGCGCTCTATCCCTGGACGGCGGCCAGCCTGTGGACGATCCTGCCCATCGTGTTCGCGATCGGACTGGGCGGGGCGCTGGGCACCGTGCTCCAGACGCGGCTGATGGACGTGGCGGGCGAGGGACAGGGGCTGGCGGCCGCGCTCAATCATTCGGCGTTCAACACCGCCAATGCCATCGGACCCTGGGCGGGGGGCCTGGCCATCGCGGGCGGGCTCGGCTGGACCTCGACCGGCTATGTCGGCTGCGCGCTGGCGCTGGGCGGCTTTGCCATCTGGGCGGTGGCGATGTGGGTCGCGCGCGGCGACGTCAGCGTGCCAGCGGATCGATCGAATCGTCCGGTGCTGTCGCACTGAGGCTTTTCGACACCGCCTCGACCCGGTCCATCACGCGCAGGATATTGCCGCTGGTCAGCCCGGCCAGGTCGGCCTCGCTCCACCCGCGCCGGACCAGTTCGGCCAGCACCTGCGGATAGCCGTCGACGCCCGTCATCCCCTCGGGCGCGGTGCCGTTGATCCCGTCATAATCGCCGCCAAAGCCCACCGCGCCGCGCCCGGCGACCCGGGCGATATGCTCGACATGGTCCGCAACCATCGCCGCCGTAACTCGCGGCGCGGGGTGGCTGGCGTCCCAGGCGACCAGCGGCGCCGGCTTTCGCGCGTCATAGACATTGGCGGCCACACCGACCGACCTGGCATAGGCCGTGCGCGCCGCGTCCCAGGCGCGCCAGGCGCTCGACAGGAAGGCGGGATAGCAATTGACCATCACCACCCCGCCGCCTTCGCCGATCCGGCGCAGCAGCGCGTCGGGGATGTTGCGCGGCGCATCGGCCAGCGCCCGCGCATCGGAATGCGAGGCGATGATCGGGGCCTTGCTGGTATCGAGCACCGCCGCCATCGTCGCGTCGGAGACATGGGCGACATCGACCATCATGCCGATCCGGTTCATCTCGGCGACCACCGCCCGGCCAAAGGGGCTGAGCCCATTGGCGATCGGAGCATCGGTCGAGGAATCGGCCCAGGCCAGGCTATGGCCATGGGTCAGCGTCATATAGCCGACGCCCAGCGCGCGATACTGGCGCAGCACCGCCAGCCGCCCATCGATCTGATGCCCGCCCTCGACCCCGATCAGCGAGGCGACCCGACCGGAGCGCGCGATGCGGCGGACATCCTCGGCGGTGCGCGCCATCGCCATGCGATCGGGATGGGCGGCGGCCAGCCGGTGGACGCGGTCGATCTGCTCCAGCGTCATCTCGACGGCGCGCGGGCCGGTGACGTCGGCGGGAATCCAGACCGACCAGAATTGCCCGCCGACCCCGCCGCGCTTCAGCCGGGGCAGGTCGGTCTGGAGCGGATGCGGCAACGCGGCCGTATCGCTGGCGAGCACGGGCGATTCGGGCACGACGCCGGTGTCGCGCAATTCCCAGGGCAGGTCGTTATGCCCGTCGACGATCGGCGCACGGGCAAGGACCGATTCGACCCGGCGCGTGACGGCGGCATCGGCCATGGCGGCCTGGGCGAGGAAAAGCGCGATCATAGCGTGGGCCTCCGTTCGAAATGGGTGAGCGCGGGGTCGAGCGGCGCGTCGCTTGGCAGGACGTGCGCGACCCGGGCGGCGGGCGGGCCGCCGGCAGCCTCGGCGATCATCCGGGTCAGGGCCGCGTCATCGCCCTGGACCAGCGCTTCGACCGAACCGTCCGCACGGTTGCGGACCCAGCCGGTCAGTCCCAGCGAATCGGCGCGGCTCCGGAACCAGTCCCGATAGCCCACGCCCTGCACGCGCCCGGTGATGCGGAGATGACGACCGACCATGCAGCGAGTGTCGCGTGAGAGGGGGGCAAAGGGAAGTCCCCTATTCCTCTTGTGCATGGGGCGGTGGCAGGGTGGAATGTCCCCGACCGTCGTCGACCCCGGGGGCGGGGTCGACCTGGCACGCCCCTCCACCATGCGACCTATGATCCCATCCCCTTGCAGGGGAGGAATCCTGGTTCGCGCGGAGGCGCAGAGGGCGCGGAGAAGACGTGTCCATCTTTCTCTGCGTCCTCCGCGCCTCTGCGCGAACAAAGGCCTTAGACCTTGTCGGTCAGCTCCGGCACGACGGTGAAGAGATCGCCGACCAGGCCGATATCGGCCACCTGGAAGATGGGCGCATCCTCGTCCTTGTTGATCGCGACGATGGTCTTGGAGTCCTTCATCCCCGCCAGATGCTGGATCGCACCCGAGATGCCGACCGCGACATAGACTTCGGGCGCGACGATCTTGCCGGTCTGGC
>Ga0209816_1001889_pt1 | contig 15213 bp, 12 predicted proteins | sample CoawatmetaG01DNA_FD_187509 | JGI IMG/M metagenome (GOLD analysis project Ga0209816, IMG submission 187509) | Marine microbial communities from the West Antarctic Peninsula - Coastal water metaG017-DNA (SPAdes) (version 2) | ecosystem: Environmental > Aquatic > Marine > Coastal ... | reverse complement strand
GGCTGGAGCTGGTTCTGGATAAGTTAAAAAATTACCAAACGTTTGACCTTGTTGTTTTAATAAGTCTGCCATGTTCTGTTGACCAGCACTATTATCAGGTTTAGGAGCATTAGCGAAATCTCTTAACTGTTGAGGGTTTAAATACCCACCAAGACCACTCGTTTGATCACGCATAATTAAATCGGGGTCCATTTTAGTACCGATACTTATGCCCCCAGGAGGAGGTCCTTTTCTTGGTGGCGGTGGTAAACGTATAGGCATTTGATCAGGTGGTATACGTTCTTCTGCCTTTACTTGTTGTCTTTTCGCTTCTCTAATTTTACTAAGTATACTCATTAGTTATCTCCGTAACCGTATTGTAATTCTATTAAGGGGTTACCGCCCATGTTCATTTCTAACCCTTCTATGTCTAACTCTTCTATAACTCTTGATTGTACAGGGAAATTAGTGAGCGGTTGTTCTGGATCTGTACCTCCACTTTTATCGTAAGCTCTAGCTATAGCCCTAGCTGTATCGTAAAACTTAGGATCACTTAAAAGTTTTTCTCTCATGATTCTATTGTATAAAATTTCTGGGTTAAGAATCATATTTTCAAAAGTTGCTTTTCTGCTTTTGGAAGTAAGTTTAGTACCCGCAGTAATCACCCTTCCTGGTCTAGTAAAGATACCTAAATAAGCTCTAGCTAAACTATTAGCTAATTCAATCGCTTGGTTTTCTGGTAAGCCTTCTTTACCAGCTATGATGTTTATATCTTTAATAAGTTTATTGTAGCTCCTTAAACCATTAACGAACTCTTCCCCATACACGGCTTTAAGACCGTCTGTATGTTTATTCAAGTAAGCTTGTATAGCATTAGGATTAAAGTTACCGTCCACCGCTTTAGTAGAATCGATAAAATCCCTATAAATTAAAGTTTTAAAATCATTCACCTTACTACTAGGCATCATATCTAAAAACGTTTGAGTATTGGTTAGTTTACCTTCTCTCCATACGACATCAAATACGCCTTCGGGGTCAGCTCCTCTAGTAAGATCGGTTATTTTATTAGCCATGGCTTTTCTATCAGTTGGGTTTACGCCTTTACCAGCTTTAGTACTTACGTCTTCAGGGTCAAAATACCCGCCAATATCTCTACCGAACGTTTGTTTAATTTTAGTGACATCAGGCACAATCAAAATATTAGGGTCAATACCTACTTCGTCAAATATTTTTTCATACCCTAGGTCAAAACCAGTTTGTTGGTCTATCATCCTTTGTTCAACTTCAGCCCTAGTTGAAACTGACTCATCAACCTCTTTTTGCATTGCCTGTCTACGTATAGGAGTTGCGTCTTCAGAAAAACCTAAAACTTGAGGAGTTGTTAAATCTTCAACCGCTTCTTGTTCAGCTTTACTACCACCAGTTTTTATACCTTCTACTTCATCATAAGCTTTTATAAAACTGTCTCTATCTATACCTAAAACACTAGCTGGGTTACGACCCAAAAATCTAGCGAACATATTGAAAGCAGCACCGCCACCAGCACTAAAAGCAGTAACTAATCCAGCATCTTTCATGGCTACTTGTGCTATTTTATCAGGTGTGTATGTTTCATCTAAGATACCACGGTCTTTCATACCTCTTAAATTACTTGACCTCCAAAGGTAGTGACTTAAAGCTTCACCTGCTAGGGTAAACGTTACGGGTCTAGTAGGGTTTAAAGCACCAAGCACCGTCCCCGTAGCAGCACCAACACCTTGGAAAAATTCACTATCGGTTAATTGTGCTGTTGTAACTAAACCAGCTGTACCCCCCGTTAAACCACCTTGAAGTCTACCTGCTGTATTACCAGCTACAAAACCAGCGACGCCACCAGCTATCTCAAGCATCACAGGTTCCATCACCGCACTAACATCTGCCCAATCCACACCAGGAGGTTGTACAAATTGTTTTTCCCCTGATTCAGGATCCTTATAAACTACTCTACCTGTACGTGGTTCAGTAGCTAATTCTAAAGCATCTAAAGGTACGTTAGGGTAAGCTTCTTTTAATAGAACTTTTATTCCTCTCTCGTAATTATCGGCGGGTAAGTAACTGGCGTCTTTTTGTACTTGAAACGATGCACCCTCTTTTGGGTTTATTCCTGCAGCTTCCGCTCTTTTAGTTGCGGGGTCAGTAGGGTTAAATAGTTCATCCATATTTAAACCGAAAGGTTGCTGACCTTCTTTTAACGGTTGGTCACCAGGAAGTGTGCCTCTAAATAAATCTCTTATAGCGTCTTTAGGGTTTAAATTTATAAAGCGGTCTCTAAACCCGTAAGGTTGCCCCAATACTTTATCAATAATATTAGGGCTAATGTTTAATTTGTCTACTAAATAATTTTTAAAATCACTAGGTACAAACTGTCCAGGAGTTTCTTCACCGTAAACTCCAGGTTTTATAGTCATTGGGTCAGGTTGTTGAGCCATGGGCGGTATAGGTTGACTTAAATCAATATTAGCATCTATAAGTTCATCAATATCTATTATATCGTTTTGTGCCATTACTGCAGTCCTAGTTTTTTAGCTTGTTGTAAATGTGCTTTGAATATAATCAACTCTTGAGCGGTTAAATTTGTTTCTAGTTGTGTAAAGTAAGCGTCTTGTTTTTCCAGATTATTAGCAAAACTCGAGTATTTATTAACCATATCACGGAAAGTACCTTCAATTTCAGTTTTAGTGTCTGTAGTAAAAGGTGTGGTTATACCGTATTTTAGGGCAAATTGAGAATCAGGAGATATATTAATATTCAAGTTTTTAACTTGTTCATTTCCAGGGTCTATACTATCGTCAGCGACAAAGGTTATTGCGCCTGGTGGTTTAGGGTCACTTATGGAAGTACTTAATTTTTCTTTACGATCGAGTAATTTTTTCATGTACTTATCTCTTGTGTCTTTTAGAGCTTGTACTTTCTCTATGTCTAATGTATTGTCAGCTTTTTTTATATCCATTAAATCAATATCTTCTGTGCTTCTATCCAGTTCTAGGATATTCCTATTAATTAAGTTACCTCTAAAGTCATTAGTAATAGCTTGGAATTGTTTTAAAGTAGTTGCGTTAGCACCTTGAATTCTCATAAATTGTTTAGTTTCAAAATCCGATATAGCTCTAAGGTCTAAACCTTTTTCAGTTGAATAAGCACCCGCACCTAACATAGCTAAATCAAATAATGCAGCGTCTTTTCTAGCTCCTGTCACACCGTTAGCTTCTAAAAATCCAGCGATAGGGCTATTTCTAAACGTTTCAAATTCTTTAGAAGTTATAAGATCAATTTTGTATTTATCATAACTTACTTTATTATCACCTTGATAAAAAGAGCTTCCTCCTTGATCGGGTGCTGCTTGAAACAGAGAACCAAAACCTTTAACAGAAATAACAAACTTATCAGCTAATTCCGTTGCTCTACCCGCTAGGTTATCAAATGCTAAATCTGCTTGGTCTGGGAATCTACTTACGTAATCATTAATAACACCGTCTAAGTTATCAGCTGAAACAAAATAATTGTCAATTGCTCTGTCTATACCTTTTATTTTATTTCTAACTTTATCAAACTGTTTCATACCTTGTCTTTCTATAGCTTTACTACCGTTAGGGCTGTTACCGAATTCAATAACTGAACCATCAGTGTTAGTCACACTACCGCTAAAGCTACTGATTTTTTCGTATTTAGCTCCGTTACGTGCTAACTCCATAGGACTTACAAAATCAGTTTCATTTGTAAGTTTATTTAACACATAAGTTGGTACACCGCTAGTAGGTAATATAGTACCTATATGACCTTCTGGTAAGTTATCAAACTCATCCGTAGTTAACCACTTCTCTATTTTAGAATCGTTACCTTCATCTATTGAGTATAGTTGCATGTTTGTACGTTTGTCATGCCCAGCACGTATTTGCCCCGCATACTTAGGGTTACTTTGATAAAAAGCTAATTGATCTTGGTCCATGAACACATTCATTGTGCTACCTGAGTCAGCATTAACAGTATAAGGTTTTAAATCTTGTTTTTCTGTTGGTCTTACACTGTTCGGGAATGTTTTAATAATTGCTTTATACTGGGTATCAGTTAAAGGTCTAGTCTGTTTATCAGCAAAGCCGTTACTACCAGCTATATCATACATTTTTATAGTAGATTCATCTGTGTACGCTTGTTTTCTGATAGCTGTATTCATAGCCATTCTATCTTTAACATCAGTAAGAGCCATATTAGTTACTAGGCTATTAATATTTCCTTGTCTCTGCATATCTAAAGTGGCTTTAGATTTTTTGTACCGTGACTCTTCTTTTTTACTGGACATTTTACCAGATATAAATGCTTTACCTAGAGCTGCACCCCAGTCCTCACCTCTTTCTCCAGAGTTAATAAGGGAAAGCCCTGCTGCTAGATACGGCATCACCTTGTCGGGTTGTTCTATTAAACTTTCGTAATCTAGTTCTCCGACCATGTTTGCTGCTGCTCTTTTATAAACTTCCATTTTTTCTGGGTCAGTCATATCTTCTAACATACTAGAACTCTCTAAATAAGAAGAGAATGAACCTTGATTACCTTTACTACCAGCGAGACTTCCTGCTTCTAGCATTTCACCTACGGTTAAGTCTTCGTCTTCACCTTTATTAACACCTAAACTTACATCTAAAAATTCTTTTATATCAGCACCTTCACCTTCACCACTAGTCATACCGTCAATTATCATCTGAGTAGTTTCATCGTTAGAAGAGTTACTCATAATACCTTGAGTTATCGAAGGGTCAATTGGGTTAGGCATAACGTTTGGTTGTTGTCCCATCACGGAATCTTTCATGAAGATATTTTCTACGCTTTGTCTATCAAGACCAGTAGCTTGCACAACATCTTCCATGGTCGCTCCACGGCTAAGCATTTCCCTAGCGGAGTTTTCTATTTGACTACGTTGAAAACTATCCTGCATTAAAACTGGGTCAATATCAGTAGGTTCCATACCGTAACCTTCCATCCCTGAATATCTATCAACAAACTGACTTAAATAATTACTAGCCATTATTTAAGTGCTCCGTATGCTGCTACTGCAGTTCCTAAACCTTGCATTACACTATTACTACCACCGCTACTAGAACCTGAAGCTAGAGTAGTACCTCCTAAAGTAGGGGCTAGTCCTGCTGCAGTTCCTGCTGCTTGACTAATTATTTGTCCTGGTAAGTTATACTGACCAACAAAGTTTTGGTACGCTAAGTCTAGTCCTGCTTGATTCTGACCACGTTGCATTCCGCCTACGCCCATCATATTATTTACGTCTCCTTGACGTAAAGCTGATAAACCTTGACCTAATCCAGCCATTTGACCACCGACGTTAGAACCAAACTGACCAGCTTGTAACCCGCTTTGTGCTAAGTTCTGACCAGTACCGCCTAATACGTTACTTAGTCCTGTTCCTAAACTACCTAGTCCTCCAGCTGCAGTACCCATAGTACCTGCTAGGTTTTGTCCCATACCCGCTATTTGTGCACCCATACCCGCTTGACCACTTCCTAAGTTAGCCATAGCATTAGCTTGATTAAGCTGTGCACCTTGTTGACCTAGTCCTAAAGTACCCATAGCTTGACCACGTTGAATGCCTTGTGCACCTTCGCCTAAACCTAATTGACCTAGAGATTGCCCTGCCTGTAAGTTTTGAGCATTTTGGTTCAAACCTAATTGACCCATTTGACTACCGATACCTGCTTGTTGCCCTGCTAAGTTACCTAGTAAACCTGCTTGTTGTGCTTGTCTGTTTTGTTGTGATTCAAATGCTTGTTGTGCTCTACCAGCTGAAGACTCATAACCTTGACTACGTAAACCCGCAGCAGTTTTTAATTGAGCTTCTCTTAATGATTCTTCTCTTTCTTGAGCACCTAATCTGGCTCTACTACCGCCAAAAGCACCAGAGCCTATAGCTTGAGCTCTACCTGCGACGTCTGCTTTAGCACCTTGATCTTCTAAATCTTGTAAAGCTCTACTTACTACTTGATCTTCATACGGGTTAGAAAAACTAGAGATACCTCTAGGGTCAAAACCTTGAGTTGAACCTGCCCCAGTTTGAGCACTAGCTCCTATATTACCTAAAGCTCCACTGATAGCGTTCTGTGCTTGACCGACGTTTGCCTGACTACCTAATAAATTACGTGCTTGACCTAAGTCCGGTCTTGAACCAGATACTTGGTTCATAGCCCCGCTTAAATCTATACCAGCGTTACCGATCATGTTACCAGCTTGACCTAATGTCTGCTGACCAGCACGTACACCGCCTAAACCTTCAAACGTTGCGTCTTGTGCTATACCTGGAACTTGTCTTAATAAACCTTGAGCTTCATTTATACCCGCAGCACCCTGTTGAGCACCTTGACGCATAAAGTCCATACCTTCTTGAGCACTACTTCTAGCGTCACCGTAACCTTGTTGAGCCATTTGGCTACCTTGGTCAAAATACGGTTGATAAGAACCTACGTTTTCACCCGCTAGTTGCATAGCTTGTTGTTCAGCTGGGGTAAAGTCTGCTATCCTTTGACCTTGGTAAGAATAAGGAGTTGCCCCTTCTACGCCTAAACCTTGAATCTTATTGACTAAGTCTTGATTCAATAAAGGCATTATGCCAGGGACGTTCGCTCCTGGAACACCCGCCATAAAATCTCTATAATACTGTGCTGGTAATTGCTCGGTACGTCCTGTTGTTTGTTCTGCCATTATGCCCTGCCTATGCCCATTGTTTGAGCTTTGTTTTCATTCATTCCCATCATTGCATACAATTGAGCTATGCCTTTATCATGGTCGCCATCGCCTATACCGGCTACTGCTTGTTTTGTCATAACGAATTCACCGTCAGCAAGTAATGCTGGTACAGTATCTTCATCCCCCGAACCTTCTGGGTCATCAATGTCCCCGCCATGTTCTCTTAAATCTAAATCTTGTGTTGGCATTTGACCACCGTCAGCTAATCTTGCTACATCGTTGGATTGAATATTGAAATTGTTTCTATCCATTCCTTGATCTGTGGTGCTTATTTGTTTTAACTGACCTATCCCGTTACTTTGCCCTGGACCACCGTACATGTTTTGAAAACCACCTTGCATGCCTCCACCGTTATTATCTGGGAACTTACTTTCAATAGTTTGAGCAAACTCCTGTAGAGTAGAATCAACCTCATCGGTATTTAATCTATCTTTTATAAAATCACCTACGGGTCTTAATGCACTCATAACGTCTCCTTGTGCCCCTCTCCTTTGTTGAAATGGTTGACTAAGTGAAGGAAATGGTTTAAGCATTTGCACCGGTGGTGGTTGTGACATATCATTCATAATAGGTTGTAGTTGTTGTATATCTGTACCCATTTGTATAGCAGGTGACATGCCTAAAGCTCCACCCCTATTCATACCTACTCTAGCGAACTCAGGGAACTCTAATTCGTATTCATCTTGTTGTTTTAATAGTTCCGCTATACTAGAATTGACAGGGTCATAGTCATAAGATTGTTCTAAACTAGGCATACTACCGGTTATCCCCGTACCTGAACCTTTAGTACCGTAAACGTCACTTAATTGAGCAGGGGTTAAACCTCGAGTAAGATACCCACTTTGATCTATTGGTCCGGGCATTGCCGCTGCTTCATCATCACCAAAACCACCAGTAAGACTACTAACTCCACTAGCTCCTATAAGCCCAGCTCCTGCTTTTTGTAAAATATTCAGCCCTTCATAACCTTCACCTATAGTGGCTAAAGTTCCCGGAGCACCTGCAACACCACCAGCACCAGGAACATTTGCACCTAGAGCTGCAGCTGTATTAGCACCTACGCCTTCAAAAAATCCAGTTATACCAGTACCACTAACCCCAGCATTTGCGGAATTATAAAATTTTGCTGTACCTGATGCTGTACCGTCAAAGCCAAAACCAGCACCTTTCATCATACTACCAGCAGCATATATTTGTGCACCAGCCATTGCTGCTTCACCGAGGTCTTCACCTTCAGCTAGTCCACCTATACCTCTACCTATACTTGCACCTAAAACTGGACCGACTCCAGGAATAAATAAGCCTGCAATAGTTGCGATCTCTTTTGTGTTCTTCTTTACGAACCTCTTAAGACTTTTAGCTACACTTTTTAAACCGCCCATATTATCTACTTATTGAACATCTATTTATTATATATACAACTTTCTACTATGTATAGTAGGCTTCTACACCATAACCAGAATTATTACTTCCTATGTTTATAGAAACGTCACCATTAGTAGTAACCGTTACACTACCTAAACTGGCTGTAGCCTCGTAACCAAGGTCAATTAACCGTTCACCAATGTCTAACCAGTAGTGACCAGTCCAAACCTGTAATACACCAATAGTAGTGTTCCAAATAACACTACCAATATTAAACCTAAGAGTATCTCTTTCTACTTGATTAATCTGTCTTGTGTTATCAGGGTCAAACGTACCTAAGTTGAGCTCTAAAACCCTGATTAATCTATTGTAAGTTTCAGATTTTACTGACTCCTCCATAGACTGGGGTAGTCTAGTAGCTAAGAGCCTACTCATCTTCTACCGTCACCTTTTATATCTAACCTAGTAGCACCCAATCTCCAACCAGTATCATCATTACTTGAATTTGTATTTGTATCATCTGACTCTAAACGTATCACAGCTTGTCGTGCTCTACCTCTTATGTGTGCTTGTTGAGTTGTACTAGCTATAGCGTTAGTGCTATTAGTAGTAAGCGTATCCCCAGGGAAGTCCCTAGTTTTTAAAACTAAATTAACTTTACCGCCACCGCTATTATTTAAGAATTTGATATCTGGTATAATTTTACTAAAGAATGCATACTGTTCACCATCACCTATATCAAAATCACTACTTTCTATAAATACATTAGTCATAGGGTTACCATCATCGTTAAAACCAAACTCATGTTCATATAGATAGTTCTCACTTACGGCTCTAGGGTAGTCTACTGTGCCTTCATCTAACCAAGCGGTTCTACTTAACTCACCGTAACTCCAAACGTTATCGTTATAATCATACACAACATATCTGTCCACTTCAGTTGAATTAGCAGAAGGATAAAACCAACCTATTTCATCATGGGCATTATTAGTAAATGCATTTATTTTGTATACTTGACCGCTGTTAAGATCATCAAAAACATAACTAAGTACGCTACAAGGTACTTTTTGAACGCTACCGTTATACACGTAAAAGTTATCGTAACCCATCCAGTAAACACCGTTAGGTGACGTAATAGCCCCGTTAGGTGATATAAGACCTGTATTATTGTTTATTAGATTAAGACCAAAAGTAAACGGTGGTCCAATAAAAGCCATACTATATAAAGCTGTGTCTGTCCATATCAAAGTTTCTTGTCTAGCTTTTACTGAGCCTACTATTAAACTACCTTCCGATAATCTTAAATCTCCAGCAGTATTAGTGTCAAGTGGCTCAAATTGTAACGGGTTTTCTTGGTCACTAAAAGATACTAACATAGGGTCAAGAACCCCAGTTCTAGCATCCCCGACTATAGGGTCAGCCCCTAAAACTATAACGTGCCTATCAGTTTCCGAGACAGTAACCCCTAAACAAATAGTAGGAACAAAACTAGCTCCGCTTATACCTGTTAAAGCTACGGCTCTGGTTTGTACCCCGTCAGTTTTATCCCAATAAAAAAGCTCACCGTTACGCACAGCTATTATCAAGTCTTCCCCAAAATGGTCGTGAGACCAATTACGTAACTGGTTAGTTTTAGATAGAGCAGTAACTGAACCCCATGTACCTGTGTTATATTGTCCAGAACCAAAACCCGTTGATTGAACATACACGTCTAAACCCACGTTTATCTGGAACGCACCGTCTACACCGCTTCCCCCGTTACCGCTATCGCTTGAGTTAGCTGTTATTGTGTTACCGCTAGTATCTTTAGCAGTAAAGGTAAAAGTACTAGTAGAAGGTACAGAAAGTATTTGATATTCTTGATTCAATACCGCAGCAGTAACAAGACCACCTAAACTAGCAGAACCAGATATAGTTACAAAATCACCCGATACTGCTCCATGAGCACTATCAGTTGCGGTTATAGTACTGCTGCCATTAGTAGCAGAAAAAACAATACCATTAGTTGTGGTGGCTCTAATTGGGGTAACATCGTTAAAAGTATCTCCTTCTAATATATAGTATTTTAAATGAGTTCCTAGTCCTAAGAACTTACTTCCGTCTAAAGAAACCCAAGAGTGTAACGCACGACAAGTACCTAAAAAAGTATTGATAGAATCTTTTTGCCATCCGCCTATCTTCTCTGGTCTACCGGCATTAAACCTAACTAAATTTGAATCAAACCACCCACCTTCATTATCGTAGGCAGTACCTTCTCGCATAATTCCTGGTTTAAATACAAACTTACTTAACGGCATATTACACCTCGTGCCATTCTTTATCTTGGAACAATAAAGATTCTGCTTCTCTACGTCTAATCAGACCTTCTAAAACTTTTCCTGCTGCTTTATTCCAACGTTTCATTTGATTTGGGACTTCCTCATATTCTTTGTTGTTCAGTACTTTAAGCATAGTAGATGCTCTTAGATTAGCTGGTCCAAGATTGAAGACCCAACTTACTAAAGAATCAAACTGATTCTGATCAAGGTCAACAGTCACATAATCGTTGATATACCCTTCATACTCTTTCATGTCTTCTTCTAGTATTTTATCTGCTTCTTGTTGAGTTACTAAGTCTCCTTCTTTAACACCAGCAGTATGACCATAGCCTATAGTCAATACCCCAGCAGCACATTTGTATGCGTTGTATTCACACCCTTCAAATTTTTTAATTAATGATAACCCTTCTTGTGATATATTCATATCTTTACTCCTCTTCTTTAATAGTAACCTTTCTATAATACACAATAACTTCTTTAAGTTCATTTATATACCTTTTTAATTCTTGCATGTTATAAGCCATGACCTCGTAATCTGGTATTGTCATTGCTAAAAATACCAACTCCCCTTCTTGTTCTTCTATCTTTGCTAATTGATCTTCCCAGTTATCTGGAGTAACCACAATCCACATAGGTTCTTTAAGATCTATTTCTCTAGGCATAACTGGTTGAACTATTCTTCGTTCTATAGGTTTTGCCGTAACCTCAATCTGTTTACTAGGAATCAGACTGCAACTGCAAACCGTCATCAAGAGAGTCAACTGTACCGCTAAGTTTCTCGATTTCTTCCATGATATGTTTTGTGCCATTATTTATTTTCCTTTGCATTTCTACTGGGTCAGCAAGTATTTTTGCTGACAGTTCATAGTTCTGTATAAATTGTGTATATCTATTTAACTCTCTTTGTGCTGCTTGGCTTTTAATACTTAACTCATTTAATTGTCCTGTTTGTAACTCAAAGTCTTCTTGTATAGATTTGATTGCTTCTTCTTGTGTTGCTATAGCTCCTTCTAATAAAGCATTATTTGTAGTAAGTGTTTTGTTTTCATTGAATAAGTAATAAGAACTAAAACCTAAAACTAATATTATTGCTATTAAAAATTGTTGCATTAAAGTTCCTCGATAATGTAATTAAGTCCACCTGAACTACGATACTCTATTTCTCTATTTTTTTCGTTACGAAATTTTAAATGATTCTCTTTTTGAACAATTATCTTTTTTGTTATGTGTACCGTATCATCTGAGTCTCCGTACTCTTTATTAAAAGATACTGTAACTTTATAGCGTCTCCATATATGGTGTAAAACCCAGTGTATGCCTAATTTGATAATGTTCTTAATTTTTTTCATACGTATAAATTTCTAATGCTTTCGCTTTACCTTTAACTTTTATAGGTTTCAATAATTTTAACTTAAATTTAGACTTTTGTTTAGTGTTTTGACCTATAATTAAATCTTTCCCCACCTCTTTAGTAGAACTTTCAAGTCTTGCTGCAGTATTAACTGCGTCACCAATAGCTGTGTAATCAAACCTTGAGTCACTGCCCATGTTTCCTATAATAGCGTCACCTGAGTTTATACCTATGCCGATAGCTATACTAGGTAGTCCTTCCTCTACTAATTCACGGTTTAATTCAATCATGTTTTTCTGTATTTCTAAAGCACATTCAATAGCCTTATCTTCATGCTTATCAAGATCTATAGGAGCATTAAATATAGCCATCATGGCGTCACCAATATATTTATCAACCATTCCTTCATATTTTTGTACGGCTGACTGTTGAGCTGTAAGTGCTTTATTCATTATGTATGTTACCTGTTCCGGTTCAACGCTTTCACTTAGTGAAGTAAACCCTCTTACGTCAGTGAATAAGAAAGTAGCATATCTTTTTTCACCGCCTAGTTTTAATAGCTCTGGGTTTTTCTGTAGACGTTTTACTTGACGTGGATCAAGGTAATGTTCAAACTGTTTTTTGATTTGTAAACGTAACTTAAACTGTTCTCTAAACCTAAGGTAAAAAGCTATTGATGCAGCAATAAACTCAGAAATCAAAGTCCATGTCACATCAATCAATAAACCTTTGTTAATCAAATAATAACCTAACCCAGCGGTACTAACTAAAACCAACCCACCACTAATAACTCCTGTACTTATACCTAGCAACTGTAATATAAACCAGACTAATAATACACCTACAGTAAATATCAATAACTCTAAAGCTAAAGACCAGTCAGGTATGTATGGGCTGTCTTGTATAAGTATAGATTCTGCTAGAGCTGATTGTATTTTATGTGGTTCTAATAATCCTACTGGAGTTGCTATCTGTGGCATAACCCCGTTAGCAGTAACTCCAATAAATACAAACTTATTAGCAACGTCCATTTCCTTTAAAGTAGTTTGCGGTGTGTCAACCCAGCTTATCCATTTACGACCTAACGTATCTGTTTTTACAGGGGGAATACCTTTTATAGATATTTCTTGAATACCGTTTTCGTTAGTTGTGATAATGTAAGTTTTAACATTGAATAAAGCTTTGTATATCTGAGTACCAAAACTAGGTATCCATTCGTTATTTGGTGTTCTTACTAGTAGGGGTATCCTTCTGACTAATTGGTCAACTTCAGTGGGAGCAATGGCTAAGCCCTGTAATGTATTATCTGCTAGAGTGTTCAGGTTTTCCTTGACTCCCAAACTCAGTATACCCCCTATATCCTCACCTTTAATAACAGTTCCAGTAGATTCAGGGTATTTATTTTTACCGTCTTCAAACATAGCTATAACAGAAGGGATATAAGACAAGGTTTTAGCAAAGACTTCATCCCCTCCCATTCTATCTGCTTGAGGAAAACTTATAACCCAACCCACACCTATAGCTCCTTTATTGATTAAGTCTACTTGTATCTGAGCTAGTCTTCTTCTAGGGAATGGCCATCCACCTTCGTTAGTTACATCGTCTTCAGTTATATTAAGCACTACAAAATTACCACTAGGTTCTTGTTTCTTAACCAGACTGTCAAAAGTTTTTAATTTTAATATCTCAGTAGGTGTGGATTGAAACACCAAGGGTAGAGAAAGTATAACTAATAATGGAACTATGAGTCTTTTCATTATCCGCCTTGGGTAATAGTGATTGTGCTATTACTACCACCGTTTATTTTGATTATATTAGAAACACCATCTTGTATAAAGATAACCGTATAACTCTCACTTCCGTTTACATCTAACCTAACACTTTCATTTACTTGCCTTCGTAAACTAATGACGTTACCTGTTATTAAAGCTGTTATCTGTGTGTCTGAGTCTTTACCTAATAATGTACCTGTTATCTGTGTACTTGTAGCTTGAGCTAAAGAATCCTCATCTTGAGATATAGCTAAAGCATCTAAGACATTTAACAGATCTTCTAAAAAGTTGACGTCTAAATAGTTTATGTCTAGTTCTGTGAACTCTAGTTCATCGTTGGCTAAGAAATCCTCAGCTAAATAGTCTATGTCCAACCCGTTAAAATCCAGTATACTTGCTTTTTTAGTTGTCAGGTCTTCTTGTACTAATACATCTTCTTTAGCAGGGGTGACGATAAGCATATTATCTATTAACTCTAGGGTTAAATCTAATATGACTGGTTTACTAGGTGCTGATTCAAATACGCTTACGGTGGTGGCTTGATAAGGTTTATTGAGAGTAACCACACCCATAGCAGTAACTACTTCTATCTCACCACTTGATAACCCTAACGCATCAGGCAGAAGTATTATTAAACTCCTTCCTAGCTCATCAACAGTAGCAGTAAAATCTGTACCACGAATCGCAATATTAGCCGTAGGAGTTTTGAGAATTATGTTTTGTTTATCTATTCTACCTAAGTTCCCAGTTACAAACCTAGCAGTACCCAAACCGAAAGTAAGAGCCATTTTAGATTTAGATGGGTCTGGGTCGTAGATATACTCATCTATAGTTAGTTGTGAGTGTTCAGTTAATCTAACGGTAGAATCATCTAGAAACTTGATAGCCATTCTACCGTTTTTAGTAATAGCTTCGTCGTTACTTTGTATAGCGAACTCTAATTCTGCGTCTAGTGGCTCATCTCTTACTATTTGTGCCGAGCCATTTAGCTCAGAAATACCACCTATACTAACAACCGACGGCTGTTCCTTGATCGTTTTGGATAACGCAAACTGTGGAAGAAGCATTACCGCCAACAGAAATAATTTTAAGCCAGTCATTGTCTTGGGTACTCAGTTGTTGAATATTAAAGTTTCTTTGTCCACCTGTATGGTCTAGATAAAAATAACCACCAGCTGAAGCAGTTACGCCTGTACCTGTATAAGTAACTGTATTGTCACTACCATCTATATCCATGTAATTCGTAGCACCGTCAATATTAATATTAGAAGTAACTGTGTTATTAGAACCTTGAATAATCCAGTCTAAGTCTAAGGTTGCTGCTAATGCAGTTGTTGCTTGATTTAAAGTAAAAGTATTACCAGTACCTGTAACAGCTACGTTTTGATTTGAGCTATCAGCTCCGTAAGTATTAGTAGGATCTACTTGTATTGTGAAAGTATTAGTAGAGCCTGTGAAGTTATAAATACCCGTGAAGCTATCCGCCCAGATATCACCCAAGAATTTGTTTGTTGCACCAATCATATTAATGTCAAGTGTCATACCTGTACCGTCTAAATCAAAAGCCGTGAGACTACCCGCACTAGAACTAAGACCCCCAATTATATTTGATATACCTAATTGTTCTAGGTCTATATTAGCTGTAGTT
>Ga0209816_1001887_pt1 | contig 15229 bp, 13 predicted proteins | sample CoawatmetaG01DNA_FD_187509 | JGI IMG/M metagenome (GOLD analysis project Ga0209816, IMG submission 187509) | Marine microbial communities from the West Antarctic Peninsula - Coastal water metaG017-DNA (SPAdes) (version 2) | ecosystem: Environmental > Aquatic > Marine > Coastal ... | reverse complement strand
CCGAAATTCATCAAAGCCCAACAGGCTCAAAAATTAATCTACATAGCCTTTTACCTTTGGGTGAAGCTAGGGCTGTAGTCCATATAACTCACGGAATGGCTGAGCACTCTATGAGGTACTCTCGATTTGCATTGGAGTTAACGGCAGCTGGCTTTGCAGTTTTTGCTCATGACATGAGAGGTCATGGACGAACTATAGCCGATGATGCGCCTCAAGGAGTGTTCGCTAAATCTGACGGATTCAATAAAGTATTAGAAGATCAAAATGAAATTATAAATCTAATTAAAGAAAGGCTTCCTAACAGGCCAGTAATTTGCTTCGGACACTCTCTTGGCTCAATCATTAATTTAAACTTTGCATTAAAGTATCCAAATCAAGTCAATGCTCTTGCATGCTGGAATAGTGGAATTGAAACAGGGCTATTACCAAAGGCCTCAAGAATAATATTAGCAATAGAAGGTCTTTTTCGTAATCAAAATCTTCCAAGCTTAATTGCCTGGAAACTCTCATTTGAGGCTTGGAATTCAAAATTTAAACCGAACCGGACTAAATTTGATTGGCTATCTCGGGATGAAAATGAAGTAGACCTTTATGTTGATGACCCCTGTTGTGGGTTTGAAGTATCAATATCTATGTGGAGAGACATCCTGGATGGTGTTTTCTATGCAGGCAATAAAAAGAACTTACAAAAATTACCTAAAGAGCTTCCAGTTCATATTGTTGGCGGAGCTGAAGATCCATGCACTCAAAACGGAAGTGACATGAAAAAACTAGCGATAAAACTTCAAAACAGTGGACTCTCTGATGTCACCTGTACTATTCTAGAGGGTACTCGTCATGAAAGTTTAAATGAAATTAATCGTGATCAAACAACAGAGCAATTTATGAATTGGCTTACGGAAAGATTTTAATAATTCTTTAGCTTTTCTTAAAAAGCAATTGATAAAAAAAAATATTATCGATAGTATATAATTTCTCGTTCTTCATGCCTCTTCGCCCGGATGGTGAAATTGGTAGACACACAGGACTTAAAATCCTGCGCCTTTAACGGGCGTGCCGGTTCGATTCCGGCTCCGGGCACCATCTTCTCAATTCTACTAAATTTTCTCCCAAACATGTTATCTCCAGAAGATTTTTTATAGTAGATCAAATTTAGCTATAAAAAATATTATTTAATGGTAATATGCTAATTGTTAACAATCATTGTTAGCAATTAAAAGCGTCTTCAAATATGAATGCGCTAACTTGGATAAATATAAATAATTTAATCAATAAAAGGAGAGCGAATATGAGTGATGGAGAGACTCAAGATTCAGAATTAATCTACGAGCTAGAGGCGAATCCGCCAACCGCTGAAAAATTCTTTGCAGCACTGCAACATGTGCTTGCAAGTTTTGTAGGCGTCATAACCCCAACCTTAATCATTGGTGGTGCACTTGGACTAGGCGAGCAAATACCTTATCTTATAAGTATGGCATTGATGGTTTCAGGCGTTGGAACAATTATTCAAGCAAAAAAACCAATGAACATTGGTGCTGGAATGATCTGTGTTCAAGGAACAAGTTTCGCGTTTCTTAGCTCTGTTCTTGCGGCTGGCTTTCTTGCGAAAGCTCAAGGTGGCGGGCCAGAAGAAATTCTTGCCATGATAATGGGTGTGTGTTTCTTAGGAGCGTTTATAGAGATTGGCTTAAGTCAGTTCTTACCGCAGCTAAGAAAACTAATCACTCCAATTGTTACGGGTACAGTAATTACTATTATTGGTATTAGTCTTATTAAGGTAGGTTTAACGGATCTTGGTGGCGGACAATGGCTACTAGATAATAAGCCGCAGTTTTGGGGCTCTTTACAGAACATTGCTCTAGGTTTCATCGTAATGATTTCAATTATTATATTGAATCGCTCTAACAATCAGTGGATACGTTTATCATCGATCGTTATTGGGCTAGTTATAGGATTTGTTGTAGCCGCAGTTTTGGGCAAGATTAGTTTCAGCTCATTGTTCGCTGTTCAACAAGTGATAAGTATCCCTATACCTTTTAAGTATGGCTTTGATTTTGATATTATTGCCTTTATACCTATTGCGTTAATTTACATAATTACTACAATAGAATCTTCAGGTGACATTACTGCGAACTGCATGATATCAAAACAAGAGATTAAGGGTGAAGGCTACTTAACTCGAATCAAGAATGGTGTTCTAGGTGACGGCGTTAATTCAGCAATTGCTGCTGTTTTTAATACGTTCCCGAATACAACGTTTAGCCAAAACAATGGCGTGATTCAGTTAACAGGTATTGCAAGCAGGCATGTAGGAGTTTGGATTGGAATAATCCTTGTTATTATGGGTTTATTTCCTCATGTAGGATCAATCCTTAGGGCATTACCAGCTTCTGTTTTAGGCGGTGCTACGATCGTAATGTTCGGTACTGTTGCAGTTGCGGGAATCAAAATCCTTTCTACGGTGAATATGAATCGTAGAAATATGCTCATACTAGCTGTTTCTTTTGGTATGGGTTTAGGTGTATTACTAGTTCCTCAGTTTGCAGGAGCTTTAGCCAGTAATATAGGCGGTACATTTGGTAAGCTTATGGGAAGTATCTTTAGTTCAGCGATTACCACTGGTGGTATAACTGTTCTAATTATGACGGCTCTTATGGGTGAAAAAGTAGAAGACTAACTAGCATTTTCTTGAAAAGGGCAGCGATAAGCTGCCCTTTTTTTTTGGTTGCCCTTAAACATCAACCTAACTTTATTTAAACTCCTTTTTCATACTTGAATCTAATTAATTATTTATAAGTCATTATATGATTTGTACCAATATTAGAAACACTCACTTAATTATGTATGGTATATTTCGTTTTAGTTATATGAACTTTAGTTGAATTATGCTCAATTTAAGCTTTATACAAACCCTTTAATAGGCAGTTTGAATAGAACCTAAAAGTTTAATATAATGTAATTATTTAGTAACTAAAATAGACGGTTAAAAGCCGCCTTTTGGAGTTTATTTTTGTTTAAAAAAAGTGTTTATCTATGAGTAATACAGAACCGCTAGTAAAGTTTGAAAATGTGCAAAAAAGTTATGATGGTGAGATACTTGTTGTTAAAGACTTCAATTTAGACGTTGCACCAGGCGAGTTTGTCACAATGCTGGGGCCATCTGGCTCTGGAAAAACGACCTGCCTAATGATGCTTGCAGGATTTGAGCCAACAACTAATGGCACAATCTATTTAAAAGGAAAGCCAATCAACAATGTTCCTCCTCACAAGCGAGGCATTGGTATGGTATTTCAAAACTATGCCCTCTTCCCGCACATGACAGTTGCTGAAAATTTAGCGTTTCCTTTGGAAGTTCGTAAATTTGGCAAAGCTGAAAGAGAGGCAAAGGTCAATCGCGCTCTTGATATGGTTCAGCTTGGTGAATTTGGTCAAAGACGCCCAATGCAGCTTTCAGGTGGTCAGCAGCAGCGAGTTGCTGTAGCAAGATCTCTTGTGTTTGATCCTGATTTAGTTTTAATGGATGAGCCCTTAGGCGCTCTAGATAAAAACTTAAGAGAGCAAATGCAGTATGAAATTAAGCACCTTCACGAAAGCCTTGGATTAACAGTCGTCTACGTAACGCATGACCAAACTGAAGCGCTAACAATGTCGAACCGAATTGCAGTTTTTAATGATGGCGTTGTTCTTCAATGCTCCTCCCCAGAAGATCTTTATGAAAAGCCTGAAAATGCATTTGTTGCAAACTTCATTGGTGAAAATAATCGCCTTATGGGAACTGTCGAAGCCATTAAAGGCAATATAGCCACAGTAAAAACAGACTCTGGAGATATCGTTGTTGCCACTAAGGTTAATGTTGGTAAGGTTGGAGATCGCGCCACATTATCATTAAGACCAGAGCGCATAATGGTAACTCCAAAAAAAGGAAAAACACCAAACACGTATTCAGCTAAGGTAGAAGAACTAATCTATCATGGCGACCATATTCGCACGCGCTTTAGTGTGTGTGGACACGACGATTTTATCGTCAAAATTCCTAATTCAATCGATAATGTTGACCTCAAAAAAGGCAAACAAGTTGATATTGGTTGGATGTCGGAAGATTGTCTAGCTCTAGATGGTTAGAGATTAGGCTTAACTTTAGGAGAAATATATGAAAAATGTAATAACAAAAACTCTTGTTGCGGGTGCTATTTCAACAGCAATGTTGGCTGGTGCAGTCCAAGCAGAGGTAACTTTGGTTTCTTGGGGTGGTGGCTATTCAGCTTCACAGCAAAAAGCTTACGTTGACACTTACTCAAGTGGAACAGTAAATATGATTAGTTACAATGGTGGCTTGGGAGAGGTTCGTGCTCAAGTTGAATCAGGTAGCGTTCAGTGGGATATCGTTGACGTACTTCCAAGTCAAGCGCGTATAGGTTGTGATGAAGGTCTTTTTGAAGAGCTAGATCGCAGCATATTTCTTCCTTCGCCTGATGGCGTAGCGATGGATGACGACGTCATGGTGCCCATTCCAAATGATTGTGTAGTTCCGCAAATTTGGTGGTCATACGTTCCTTTCCATAAGGCAGATACATTCTCAGGTGAGCAGCCTTCGACTATCAATGACTTCTTTGATATAGAGAAGTTCCCAGGCAAGCGTGGTATCCACACTTGGGGTAATGGTATTGTTGAGATGGCATTGTATGCTTCTGGCGTAGCTATTGCTGATATCTATGATGTATTAGATACTCAAGCAGGACAAGATATGGTTTTTGCTAAACTTGACACAATCAAGGATCACGTAGTATTTTGGTCTTCTGGTGCAAAACCACTTGAGTTAGTTAACTCTGGTGAGGTTTCTATGTCACTAGCTTATAACGGCCGTGTCGGTGGTGCTATTCTAAATGACGGCGCTGACTTTGTTCCAGTTTGGGATGGACAGGTTCTTGAAGAGGAGTGGTTAGTGCTTATGAAAGGTGCTCCAAACAGAGCTGCAGCACTTCATTTCTTAGTTCATGCATCTAGTTCTCAGGCGCAAGCAGATCAAGCTAAGTGGATCAACTATGCTCCTATGCGTCCATCTGCTCTTCCAATTATGGAAGCAGGTGAGCCGTGGTTCAACACAGGTGTAAATATCATGGAGCATATGCCGACTACTGACGAGCATATGAAAGGTGGTATTATTGCGAATCCTGATTGGTGGGCAGATAATGGTCAAGCAACAAATGACCGTTACGCAGCTTGGATGGCTAATTAATTAGCTGACCGACAAACGAGTTTAATTATTCTCGTTTAAATAAGACAGGTCAGTGTTCTTACTGACCTGTTTTTATTTTTTTAACCTAACAAACAAATTATAGATTTAATGATTATTTTATGAGTGATATTTCGCTAACAAATTCTCAAGAACCATTACTAACAAACGATGGTGTTCCCCTTAAAGATAGCTTGAGAAAATCTTTACGTCGAACAAAAATTCGCTCATTTCTACTAATATTGATCCCTCTATTATTTATACTCATTTTATTTGTAGCCCCGATAGGCTCACTCCTCTCAAGAAGTATTGATGATAGTGCTATTAATGAAGTATTTCCACAGACATTTGCTCAGTACGAAGATTGGGAAGATAAATCCATACTACCTAGTGAAGAAATGTTTGCAGCAGTGGTTAATGATATTAGAAACACTCACAAATTACCAGATGGTGAAGGTAAAGTTATGCTCGGTAGGTCTGGCACTCGAATGACATATGAGTTTTCAGGCTGGAGAAGCTTGTTACTTAAAACAGTCAAAGAAGCTACAAAAGTCGATAAAAAATCGAAAGAAGAAATTAAACCCTATAAATGGCAAGCACCTTACAAAGAGAAGATGATTAAAAGAGATAAGCGCTGGGCTAAGGTTGAATTTTGGCAGTCATTAGGAGCAATGAAAGATCCCACTACAATGGGCTATTATCTTAATGCCGTTGACTTAAAGTTTGACGCCAATAAAAATATTGTTGAGAAAGAAGAGTATTTAAAAATTTATAAAACGATATGGATGCGAACTCTTAAGGTTAGCCTGATGGTGACTATTTTCTGTTTACTACTTGCCTACCCAGTTGCCTATTTACTTGCAACGCTTCCAATGAGAACCTCAAATCTACTCATGATCTGTGTGTTGATGCCTTTTTGGACATCACTACTCGTAAGGATCGTTGCCTGGATGATTATGCTTCAGCAAAATGGTGTTGTAAACGACACATTAATATACATCCTCCCTTGTTTTGAGGGTATGGTTAATCTGCCTTTTTTTGGTGCAACCGATATTGATCTGTGTTTTAGTGATGAGGACAGACTACCTATGATGTACAACTTTACTGGAACCATCATTGTAATGACGCAGGTACTTCTACCATTTATGATTTTGCCAATCTATAGCGTCATGAAGGGAATACCCCCAAGCTACATGAAGGCTGCACAAAATCTAGGCGCCACACCAACGTGGGCTTTTATTCGCGTTTATATGCCGCAATCCGTTCCAGGTATTGGTGCAGGCTGTATATTAGTATTTATTGTAGCCATTGGTTACTACATCACGCCAGAGCTTGTTGGTGGTAAAGACGGTCTCATGATTGGGAACTTTGCTGCTAGGGAAATGCAGAAAACTTTAAACTGGGGATTAGGCGCTGCAATCGGCGCAATTCTTTTAACCGCAGTTCTTATTCTTTACTGGGTTTATGACAGATTGATTGGTCTTGATAATTTAAAAATGGGTTAAAAAATGAGATTTCCTTCATACACAACTCCTAGACAAAAACTTTGGCACTATTTTTATAGAACTTTTTGTGGTCTTGTGTTATTTTTTCTAGTAGCACCCCTCATTGTTGTGTTACCGTTGTCATTTAGTACTTACCCTTTTCTACAATTCGTTCCTGAAATGCAATTCTTTAGTTTTGAAACCTGGTCCTTTAATTTTGATGGCTATGGCACTCGCTGGTACCAAGAACTATTTGGAATGTGTGATGGAGAGGGCATAGGGAAAACAACGGTCTGTACAGATAGATGGATTATTGGCATAAAGAATAGTCTGTTCATTGCGGTCTTTGCAACCTTCTTCGCCAGTGTCTTAGGCACACTCGCAGCACTTGGTTTGTCGAATCGACATATGCCGTTTAATCGCGCAATCATGGCGCTCATGATTTCTCCAATGATTGTTCCTCTTATCATTACTGCTTCAGGGATGTTTTTCTTTTTTGCAAAAATCAATCTTGTGGCAACGATGGCTGGCTTAATTATTGCCCATACTATTTTAGGAATACCTTTCGTTGTAATAACGGTTACAGCTTCGCTATCTGGGTTTGATAATAACCTACTTCGCGCTGCTTCAAGCTTAGGCGGGACACCGTTAAGGAATTTTTTCAAAATACAAGCACCTCTAATTGCTCCAGGAGTTATTGCAGGCGGACTATTTGCATTTATTACCTCATTTGATGAAGTCGTTATTGTGCTCTTTGTTGGTGGCCCTGATCAGTACACGCTTCCAAGACAGATGTGGTCTGGAATTCGCAATGAGATAAGCCCAACGATTCTTGCTGCTGCCACTATTCTTGTAATCTTCTCGATTGTATTGCTTTCTACACTTGAAATGCTTCGCCGTCGTTCTGAAAAAAATCGCGGCATTACTCCCCACTAAAGCTTTTAATTTTTATCCCATTGTTGTTTCTTAATGTATAGTCTCATTAATGGAAAAACATACGCCTTCTGCAAAGAATAAACAATCTTTAGTTTTTATTTCGTGCCTATTAATTACTTTTTGTATGGGCTCTATTCATGCATTTAGTACTCTAATAGAAAATATTGAATTTCAAATTAATGCTGGAAGAATGGCATCAAGTCTTATCTATTCAACTGGGCTAATCAGCGTAACAGTTGCTGTTTTTTTTGGGCACACTATATACCGTAAGCTATCTCCATCAATCATCATAACTTTGATAGCAGCCTTACCATTAGTTGGTGTCCTGATAACAAATTCAAGCAGTTGGGTTGGATGGGTAGTTGGCTATGGTTTTTTATTTGGATTTGCAAGTGGCTTAGGCTATGGATTTTCACTTTACGCAGTATCTTCTATAACCTCTAGCAAAAGACTTGGCTTAGCACTTGGTGCTATTACAGCGTCCTATGCATTTGGTGCGGTTATTTTCTCTATGCTTTATCCATTACTATTTAGTTATTTTAACTTTAAAGTTGGCTATTTGATTGGCGTCATGATCTTATCCACACTAGTTATTATTGGCTTAATCCTTTTTCGATTAGCAAATAAAAGCTTGATTACAAAAACTAAACCCATTAGTAAAAATCCCAGTTTTAAAGCAAAAATTATTAAGCTATGGTTTATTTTTTTCTTAGGAGTTTTTGCTGGTCTTATGACAATCGGTCACGCAGTGCCAATTATCAATGCATCAGGGGGCTCATCCGCCATTGCAATAACTGCTATCTCACTAATGGCTTTTGGAAGTGGAATTGCCGGCATATATGCTGGTTGGCTTGCGGATCGATTCGGCTGTAAGCGCCCTATTTTAGCTATATTAATTATTAACTCTCTCGCCCTCTTAAGTCTTTTAACGTTTACAAGTATTGGCCTTTTATTAATTTTATTGGTTCTTATCGCTTCTCTTTATGGGGCGTTAATTGCAATTTACCCAACCCTCGTAAATCAAATATTTGGACCTGATTATTCGACATGGGCCTATGGAAGAATTTTTACTTCCTGGGGATTTGCAGGATTAGTTTCACCTTCTCTTGCTGGCTGGTTATTTGATCAATATGGCAACTATAATTCATCACTACTCTTTGCATTTATTTTGTCCATTATTGCTGGATTAATGATTTGGAGTCTTAAATATGATATTAACGATTCAACACAATAACTATTAAAGAGTTCTCCAAAAAAATACTTATCCAGAATATAATTAAACTTATTAACCACTAAAATTATTTACCATGAAAAAACATATTATTTCAACTAATAAGGCGCCTGCTGCAGTAGGCACATATTCGCAAGCTGTTGGTGTTACAGGAGGAACGACCATCTATCTTTCAGGGCAAATTCCTTTGATTCCTGAAACAATGGAAGTAGTTGAAGGCGGCATTGAAGAGCAAATTCACCAAGTATTTAAGAATTTATCAGCCATGTGTCAAGAATCAAAAGGCAGCTTAAGTGATATCGTTAAACTTAATATTTTCTTAACGGACCTAAGTAATTTTGCTACATTAAATGAAATTATGGCCACCTACTTTTCGGAGCCTTATCCAGCCAGAGCAGCTATTGGTGTAAATGAACTTCCAAAAGGTGTGAGCGTTGAAATGGATGGCGTAATGGTAACTAACTCAGACTCCTACAGTTTCTAATTTTATGCCTTCACTCTCTGATCCAATTATTTCGATTAGTGGATTAGGACAGAAGACTTCAGATAGATTAAACCAACTAGGGATTCATACGCTTGAGCATTTACTGTTTCACTTGCCGAGTCGCTATCAAGATAAAACAACCATTACTCCACTTTCCAGTGCAAGCGTTGAAGATGAAATTCTAATTGAAGTATCTATTGATAGAATTGAAGTTATTGCTTCAAGGCAAAGGCAGCTTCTTTGTTACTTATCGGATAATCAAAATCAAAGAGTTCTATTGCGATTTTTTCATTTTACGCAGTACCAGAAACAAGCACTTGTTCGCGGCGAGACCATCCAGTGCTTTGGTGAAATAAAAATCGGCCGTCAAGGCCTTGAAATGCATCATCCTGAATATCGAATTATTTCTCAAGATCAAAAGCCGCTCCTTGAGTCAACTTTAACACCAGTTTATCCTCTTTGCGCCGGAGTTAGTCAAAATAAAATGAAACAATGGGTAAATAATGCTTTAGACGTCTTAAAAGCTAGCGTAATTGATGATTATTTTGAAAAGATAACACAAAGCACCATGCCAAGCTTAAAAGACTCTTTATTCTTGCTTCATCACCCTAATAAAGATGAGGATCTATCAAAAATTGAAGCCTTTAATCATATTTCTCAGCAGAGATTAATTATTGAAGAGCTTGCGGCCCACCAACTCAGTCTTCTGAAAATTAAAGAAGCAAGAAAAAGTAAAGAATCAAAAACCTTTTCTATTAAAAGTACATTGAGCAATCAACTTATAAATTCACTAGAGTTTGATTTAACTTCCGCTCAATCACGGTGCATTAGCCAAATTAATGAAGATTTATCGACTTCTGAGCCTATGCATAGATTACTTCAAGGTGATGTAGGCTCTGGAAAAACAATCGTAGCAGTTTTTGCACTTATTCAGGCTGCTGAAAACAACTTCCAAACTGCAGTAATGGCTCCTACTGAAATCCTAGCTCGACAGCACCTTCAAAATTTTAGTAATTACCTCAACCCCCTTGGCATTCAAATTGCTTTTCTGTCAGGCTCTCAAAATACTCAAGAAAGAAAAGATAATTTAAGCCTTATAGAAAATGGAAAAGCAAAAGTTATTATTGGAACCCATGCGCTATTTCAAGAAAATGTTTACTTTGAGGATCTAGCGTTAGTAATCATTGATGAGCAACACAAGTTTGGAGTTCATCAGAGGCTGTCTCTTTCTAAGAAAGCTAGCTTAACTCCTCATCAGTTAGTAATGACCGCTACGCCAATTCCCAGATCATTGACAATGAGTGCTTATGCTGACTTAGATACTTCAATTATTGATGAGTTACCACCAGGTCGACAAACAATTGAAACTGTTGCACTAAGTAACGCTCGAAGAGATGAATTAATTGCCAAAATTAAGCAGATTTCAAAGGAAGGACGTCAAATTTATTGGGTGTGTACTTTAATTGAGGAGTCAGAGGCTCTTCGTGCTGAGTCAGCTGAAAAAACATTTACATACCTCACAGATAATCTTAAAGATCTGAAAGTGGTTATGATTCATGGGCGCTTAACAAAGTCAGAAAAAGAAATTATTATGTCAGACTTTTCAACGGGAAAAACCAACCTTCTTGTTGCTACAACTGTAATTGAGGTTGGGGTCAATGTCCCTAATGCAAGCCTTATGATTGTTGAGAATGCAGAGCGCCTTGGACTGGCTCAACTTCATCAGCTAAGGGGCCGGGTTGGAAGAGGGTCTGAAAAAAGTGCTTGTGTTTTACTGTATCAATCACCCCTTAGCCAAACAGCCAAAGAAAGACTTGATATTCTTCGTCAGAGTAACGATGGATTTTTGATTGCTCAAAAAGATCTAGAGCTGCGTGGTCCAGGTGAAATTTTAGGGACACAGCAAACTGGAATTGCATCAATGAAAATTGCAAATATTGTTAGAGATGCTTACCTACTAAAGCAAGTGGGATACTATTCATCAAAAATGCTAGAAGCAAAGCATAATAGTCAAAATGCTCTAATGACTCGCTGGATTGATGAAGAAAAAACTCACTATTTCGATGCCTAATGATTTCTAGAACTCATTAAAATTCAAGACTCTTGTAAAATACGTAACCTATGTTCAATCCAGACAAGTTTCAATGGCGAATTTTTAATCCTCAAGAAGGGGTGCCTAAGCATGTCTGCAACTGGCTGCTGGATGGCCAATCTTTAACTGCCAAGCTCAGAGATAAATATAAAGATTTCAAAGTTAATGTCCTCTCTCAAGAACAAGATAATCCGTATGATTGTGAATTAAAACTACTTGAAGCTACTAATAATCAAACTTTTATTGTAAGGGAAGTAGAGCTTATTGGATCTCAAATACCGGTTGTTATTGCGCGTTCATTAATTCCATTAACAGAAGATACAAATGAAATTTTAAAAATTGGAGCTAAGCCATTAGGAGAAATTTTATTCAATGATCCAGAGATTAAACGAGGCCATCTTGAAGTTGGGAGTTTTAATGACTCATGGGCTAGACGTTCAACTTTTAAAATTGGAGAAACCAAATTACTCGTTTCTGAAATTTTTTTGGAGTCACTTTATGCGTGATAATTTATTTAACAATAATATTGATATAGCTGATTTTCGTTTCGATGAAGACGTAGTTAAGGTATTTGATGATATGGTTAGAAGATCTGTTCCTGGATATGACTCAATGATTCAAATGGTTGGACTGGTTGCCAGAATGTATGGGCAAGATAATACTAATTATTATGACCTTGGCTCTTCGACAGGAGCAATATCACTTGCGATAGCGCTAAATAATAAAAATAAGAATAATCAATTTATTGCTATTGATAATTCAGCTGAAATGGTAAAGAAATGTCAAGCAAACTTAGCCAATAAAATTGATAACTTGCAAGTTCTTTGTTCAGATATTACTGATACTCAAATCAATAACGCATCAATCGTTGTATTGAACTTAACCCTTCAGTTTATTGATGTTGGCACAAGAGCAGTGCTCTTAAAAAAAATATATGATGGGCTAAACCCAGGAGGCGTATTAATAATTAGTGAAAAGATACACTTTAAAGATTCTGGAACACAAGATCATATTACAAAGCTTCACTTAGATTTCAAAAGGGAAAATGGCTATAGCGAACTTGAAATTGCAAATAAACGCCAAGCGATTGAAAATGTAATGATTACTGAAACTAAACAAGCTCATATCGATCGCCTAAAGGATTGTGGCTTTATGGAGACTAGCTGCTACTTTCAGTGCCTCAACTTTGTATCATTTTTATCTGTAAAATAAGCATCGTTTAATCGGCTTTAAATTAGGGTTTTCTATGTTACTAATGATTGACAACTACGATTCATTTACTTATAACTTGGTTCAGTATTTTGGTGAACTTGGTCAAGAAGTTGTCGTCTATAGAAATGATGAAATCTCTATTAAAGAGATTGAAAGTTTAAACCCTAACTACATCGTAATATCACCAGGCCCATGCACTCCAAATGAGGCTGGAATTTCTTTAGAACTAATAAAAAAGTTTGCTGGAAAGTTTCCTATACTAGGAGTATGTTTAGGCTTTCAGGCAATTGTTCAATCATTTGGTGGAAATATTATTGGCGCCCAAAAGATTATGCATGGTAAAGTTTCACCTATTCATCACACTTCTAAGAGCGTTTTTAAAGGCCTTAAAAATCCTCTTAATGCAACGCGATACCACTCATTAGTTGCTGAAAAGACAACCTTACCAGATTGCTTTGAGGTAACTGCTTGGACCAATACAGAGTCTGGAGATATTGAAGAAATAATGGGCGTTCGTCATAACTCTTACCCAATTGAAGGTGTTCAATTTCATCCGGAATCTATTCTTACAGAACATGGACATCAAATGCTTAATACTTTTTTACAGGACAATCAATAATCATGGAATTAATTCAATTTTTACAAAATGAGCTTCTACTCTCTGGAACCTTACTTGCTCTTATTATTCTTCTTATAGTAAACATCTATGGAGATAAGTTTAAGAAATATGCAGTAGTTGACACCAATGCCGCAGTTTCTTTGATGGATGATGATGAACTTATCATTTTAGATGTTCGAGAAGAAAAAGAACGCTCTTCTGGATTTATTAGTAATGACATTAATATTCCTATGAGCCAAGTTAAAAACAAAATGGACTCACTTGATAAATCAAAAAATATACTTGTCTATTGCAAAAGTGGCACTCGATCTGATCAAATTTCAGGTTTGCTTTCTAAGAACGAATTTGAAAATGTATCTAGCCTAAAAGGTGGCTTTAATGCGTGGCAAAAAGCTGAATTACCAATTCAAAAATAACTGATATGAAAAAATCTTTAGCTATTATTGGAGCTGGTGCATGGGGAAGCGCACTTGCAATTGCTCTAAGTGAAAAATTTGATCAAATTTTTCTAATTACAAAAGATAAAGCAAACACTAAGAGACTTGGTAATCAGCATGAAGCATTATCCGTCCCATTTAATACTAACATTTCTATAAGCAGCAGCTTTGAGGTGATTAAAGACTCACAAGCCGTTCTTATTGCAACTCCAAGCTCTTCATTTAATAGTGTACTTAAAAACCTTAGCCCTTATGTGAAAAGAAAGCCTATTGCCTGGGTAACAAAAGGGTTTGATCCAGACAGCGGAAAACTTCTTCATGAATCTTTTAGTCAAAGATTTCCTGATCATCATCCCTGCGTAATATCTGGCCCAACTTTTGCCGCAGAAATTGTTGAAAAAAAACCTGCAGCCATAGTTGTTGCTTCTCAAGATAAAACGACAAGAGATTTTTGGGCTGAAACAATACAAACTAACAATTTACGAGCTTATACAAATTCTGATATTGTTGGTGTTCAAGTTGGTGGCTCTGTAAAAAATATTCTAGCAATTGCTGCAGGGATTGCAAATGGACTTGGTTTTGGTGCAAATACACAAGCCGCCCTTATTACTAGAGGCTTGGCAGAAATGACTCGACTAGGCGTAGCTCTTGGAGCTGACAAGGCTACATTCCAAGGCCTCTCTGGAATGGGTGATTTAGTTCTCACCTGTTCGGATGATTTATCTAGAAATCGTCGCTTTGGTAAAGAGCTAGCTAATAATATATCTACTGATAAAGCTCTAAAAAATATCAATGCTACAGTCGAGGGGTTTAAGGCTTTACAGCTAGTAATTAGGATTGCAAATAATCATCAAATCGAAATGCCTATTTGCGAACAAGTTCTTGCAGTGACCGAAGGAAGGACAACTCCCAGGGAGGCTGTTAATGAGCTCCTTTTAAGAAAGCCTAGCGAAGAGTAAGCCAATCCAAATAATACCCTTAAGGCATGCCTAAAAAATGAGCCTAATTAACAGAAAAATTTCTAGTACTGAAAATATTCAGAAGCAAGACTTACGTCTATTGCTTCGATTAGCACCCTTTTTAAGGCCCTATAAAAAAATTGCCTTAATTGCTATTATTGCGCTCATTTTTAGTTCATTGGCATTTTTATTATTTGGACAAGGAATTAAATTATTTATAGATGAGGGGATTTATACGCTTGATAGTAAGGCAATGCTTCTAATTGCAGTAGTCTTAATCACTATGGTCTTAGCAACTTTTATACGCTTTTACTTCGTCTCATGGATTGGCGAAAGAGTCAGTAATGATGTTCGCCTGGCAGTATTTAATCACTTGCTTACTCTTCACCCTCATTATTTTGAAGTAAACCGGAGCGGGGAAATAAATGCGCGATTGACAACTGACACCACTTTGCTTCAATCTATTTTTGGTTTCTCAATATCAATGGCCCTAAGTAGCGTCCTTCTATTTTTTGGCGGACTGACAATGATGATTATTACCA
>Ga0209816_1001886_pt1 | contig 15235 bp, 8 predicted proteins | sample CoawatmetaG01DNA_FD_187509 | JGI IMG/M metagenome (GOLD analysis project Ga0209816, IMG submission 187509) | Marine microbial communities from the West Antarctic Peninsula - Coastal water metaG017-DNA (SPAdes) (version 2) | ecosystem: Environmental > Aquatic > Marine > Coastal ... | reverse complement strand
CCAAGTCCGTCTGCAACGACAGCACCTGTAGCAATCTTATCTGCTGTTACAGCATCGTTTGCAATATCTGTTGCAGTAAGAGTTGTGTCGCCATTTAAAAGTTCTGCGATATTTTTTGAATTACTAGCCATTAGAGTTGATACCTCGCCATAAGTTCAGATGCATTGGTTGGTGCAAATGTAAGTGTTAATGTAGCACCACTAATTGAATAGTCTGTTGATGGTTTCAACGCAATACCATTGTAGAAAATGAATGCACTATTTGTTGTTGCGCCACTACTTGATAATGTAAATGCAGTTAAAGAACCATTACCAGTGAATGCATCATACGACCAATCTGGACTTCTACGAACCACTCCACGAATACCAAGATGTTTTGCTTCAATCTCTGCACTAGCGTCTGGAGCAGAAGTGAATGTTAACGTAGTACCACTAATTGAATAGTTATTAGATGCCTTCTGTAGGATACCATCAACAAAAACCAAAACTGAGTTTGCGTTTGGAGGTACTTCTGACAGAGTGAATGCAGTCGTTGAACCGTTTCCTGTAAACACATCATTGGTAAATGACTTTAAGTTTGCTTGAAGTTCTGTTGAACCAACTGAACCAGAGGGCGGTTTCATTTGGAAAGAACCTATACCTCTATGTACAATATAAACTACTGAACTTGCAGCAGGCGCCTCAGAAAGTTTTAAAATCTTTGGTTCACCATCTGCATTCTGTTCAACAGTGAATGCACTTGTTGCTTGTTGGATTACGTTGTTGATTACAACCATTAGGTTTTCATCATTACCGCCTGGCACCGATTGAGTCAAGGCAGTAGAGTTTGCGTGAGTTGTAGAACCTACGGTGATGTTTCCAAAACTAGAAGTAGTAAAGTCCTCCTGATGAAAAGCAGGTGAAACTTGATTATGAAATGGAGTACCGATATACGACATTTATTTCTCCTTTACGATACGTCTTCTAGGATTGATGCAACCACATCAACAGTATTTGCCGAAGCATATACTTGAACCTTGTCATTACCATTTAAAACGACCTTCTGTCCTGACACCACTTTCAAAGAGGAACCAACTGGTAGAGGAGCACTTTTAATAATATGGAATGATGCAGAAGCACTACTATCCCTAATTAAAACTGTAACCTGTACTGCTGAAGTGCCTGTGTTTGAAATGTCAAGTTCGATTAGAATTGAGTTACATGCAGATCCATTGTTCGCTGTATACACATCTGTCGGAGAACCAGCAGTAGTGCTGACACTTGTTGCAAATGCGTTTTTAAAATTATTGGCCATTTATTCTTTTCCTTTAATATCTCTATTATTTATAAGTCTTAACCAAGAGCAACTGCAAGAGCTATACTAAAACCCTCAGTCGCCATAGTTCCACCAACAGCTGGAAATGTTAAGGTCGTTGAGTCAGATGTTAGAGATAATGAACCTGTGCCCGTATGATTGATTATAGAATTATTACCGTCATGGTACATCTGAAGATCATCACCAGCGCCCATTTTAATTCTTGCAGTATTAGCGTTTGTCGAATCACCAAAGTCTAAGACATTTGGGTTCATCAACGTACTGATTGCACTCTCAAGTTGAACAACTGATTCTACAATGTCGGTTACGTTTGTTCCATTTACTGCTGAGGGAAGAGAAGCAATGTCACCGACATCAACAGCAAGTTCGTTGAACTCAACTCTCCATTGTTCAAGGGTAAATGATTCTGGTGTATTACGATCTGCCATTATTCTCTATCCACTAGTTTTAAAAGTAAAGACTTTATTTCATGCATCTCACTCTTTAAGTTATTTATGTCTCTTACTGCATCCCTCATAGTATCTTTTTGTTGATTAACACTTCTAGACCTTTTGATAGCAGCTTCGTATGCATGTATATCCGTGTTTATAATTGCACGAGAATAAGTATCTCGTACAAGTTTAGGATGTTCTTCTACTTTAATATAGTCTGTCATTCTATGTCGCCAATGCAATTGCCCGCAAGTCTTTACAACGAGGGACTTCTGAACTATTTGTACCTTGCATTCTAATCTTAATTGCAAAGGAAATAAACTCACCTACATTATCAACACTATATACACGTTCAATGAAATCATTAGTATTAACAGAGTTGTTCACTGTAGTATCTGGAGAACCATCCGTATTGAAATACTGCCAACCAATTTCATCAAAGTCTGATGCATCATCAGAACGGAGTATCTTAAACATCACTTGCAGTTCAGAACTTTGGAACTTAGCAGCGTCCAAGTAACACTTGATTGAGTTAGCAGGAGTCGCCAACTGAGCCTTACGAGTAATGTAAATACTTTCGTTACTATCACCATCTGGGTCAGTTGGTGGTATATACTCAGTAGTTGGGTAAACAGCAGACGATGAGTCGATGTTATCCAATCTGTTTGAAACAGTAACAATTGATCTCTTATCTAAATCAATAATAGGAGATAAGTTGTCCTTAGAACTTTGTAATGTAAATTCAACTTCTAATGACTTAGCACCAGACATTTCATTTGTTTCATTAATCTGTGAAGCAATAAGTCTTGGTTTGTCGAATACATAATTATCATTCAAAGGAATAATATCTGCCTGTGATATAGTTTGTTTCACAAACGAACTTTCTGTACCACTAGGTGAAGTACCTGTAGTACTTCTCATCTTAACAGTCATAGAAGTATTTGGGTTTTCAATGGTAGAGAATAGAGCCTGCATCTGATCCATCTGGGAATTCTCAGAAGCGATAATATTACTACCACCAAAGTTACCAGAAGCATTCGCAGCAGTTGTTGTTGCAACAGTATAACTATCTATCTGGGAATCATTAATGTCTGTGTGAGTCTTATTGATTTGAGTCAAAGAGATGTTTGCAATACTGTACTTCTCGACACTGATACCAGTGATATGAGCGATTGCAGTTCCTTCAACTCCACGAGTAATACTCTCAACAATCTTAGAGTTACTTGAGTTGGTTGTTCCTGTAACAACTTCTGTGACGGAATCACCAGATGCATTAAGAGAGAACAGTTTTAGAACAACAGCAGCACTTGTACCAACACCAGTGAGTGCAGTAGCAAGAGTTAATGTTGTTGCACTATTTGTTATTGCACCACTTAGTGTAGATGTAATACCAGAAGTAACACCACTAATAGTGACATTATTCTTTGTTGCATCATACATGTGATGATCTCTATGAAGAACCTTGACTTTACTAACACCACTGAATGTTCTGATAGCATCATTTTCTAAGTCAACAGTTTCTACAGCATCGTTAACGAAATTAATAGTAGCCGTTTTGGTTGTGTCAAACTTTGCACGATAGATTTTGAATTTCAAATCTTCCATGTCATAAGCAGTCCATGTAGAGTTGTTCTGTGACTTAAATAGAACACCCAAGTAAGGTTGTTCTGATACAAGTCTCTTACCGCCCACATCAGTTTCACCCATGCGTGAAATCCACACAAGGTAATCTGGAGAGTCGGTTTGTAGAACAATAGCAACTTCCACACCGTTCTTAACATAAACAGGTTCATCAAAAGTAAATGTTGTTGCAGCAGTAGCGTCACTTGATATTGCACACTCTTCTGGTCTCAGCGTCTTACTTGCAAAAGGAAGAACCTTAGTTGTCGGATAACCAGTATTCATTTCACGAATCTGGCATGTGACAGGAATGTTTTCATCAACCTGTGAGAAGAATACATCAATCTTTGTGATATACTCTCCACCCTCAGTCTGAGGCATAAACGATTGTGCAACTGGATCCCACCAACCAACAATAGCATCTCTAGTAGCAGCAGCACCAGTTAGAACCCTTGTTTGATTTGCAGATGATGTTACAACTCGTCCATTACGAGTATTAACAATAGTTTCTCTAGTACTTCTTATTTCACCATTAGCAGTATAAGTTGCCTGGGCAAAAGTTTCTGGTTCTGGAGCCTTAACATTAGTTGAGGAAGAAGTTAAACGGAATACTCTTGAACCAGTTCTAAATTTAGGATTGTTCGCCTTTTTTGAATCTGGGATTGCAAAGTATCCTTCAGTAGAACCAGCAGCATCAGTAATCAAAGCAGTTTCATCTGCCCTAAGGTATGAATACTGTTTCAATCTTCCAGAAGAAGGAAGAATAGTCTTAGAACCATCCATTACACGAATTGTAATTTCATTTTGTTTACTTGAATTAGAATATAGTGATGTATTGAATAACGCAAAAGAATCTGTACTACCATCTATCGCCCTACCAGCATTAGTCCATTTAGAAGCACTTTCAATTTGATAAAGAGTTCTTGGAATCAATACACCATCTTGGTCGTAGATACGAATGTCATACAATCTATCATCAGCGCCAATTCTATTATTTGTGTCTGTACCATGTCCTCTAATAACCGTGTTACCCCAATGGTCTGGTGTTATAGACAATCCACTTGTAGTTATGACGGTACGAGTAGAACCTGGCGCCTGTTGTGAATTAACCTGTGTATATCCATTAGTAACAATATCTCTATGAAAAGTCGTGAATATCAAAGGGTCTGAACCAGTTTTGTGATAATCAAATTCAATCTTAGTAATACTAGTCCACGAACCAACTAATGAAGTTACGAGGTCTGATACAACACCCTTTAAACCACCACCTGTAGGGAACACAAACTTAGCAACATTTCTCTTATCAAAGAAAGGATATACTTGAGTAAGAGGTTTCATACCAGTTGCTTCAAAGTGTATGTTTCTTGCACGAATGAAAGGAACTACTGCACGAGCAACTACTCTATCACCCCTAGACTCACTGTTAATTCTAGGAACAACAGAAGTACTAATACCTGATCTAGTCTGTCCAGTTTGTGTAGTCGCTGTTGTTCTTTCAATGATAGGACGATATGGAACAGTGCTTCTAGCACGTGACCAACTTGTCTCTAAGAATCTAGATGTACTGGTAGTAGTAACGCCAGTCCATTGTGTTTGCCATGCGTTCCAAACTGTACCAATCGCATTACGATTAGCAGCAAGAACACTATCAAAGTTTCCTTCTCTGTTAATAATTAAGTCTGGAAGTCTTCTAGTTTCAAACCACTCATCACCTTCTGGTGTAAGTTTCATGTTACCAGCCCATGAGAAGTTCAACACAGGGTTGAGGTTTTCTACACGAGTTGCATATGGTTGATCAGCAGCTACTGTATGTTCATAAGGAAGAGTTAATAAAGAACCAGTTTTCTGATAGTTACTAGATGTTCTATCGGTTTCATTTGTATTTTCCTCATTCATCCTCACGTTTTTCATAAAGTATTTTGGACGCAACTCACCATTCTGCATATCAATTGACACACGATAGTCTGGGTGTTGAACATCGCCAGTGGCGTGTCCAGAGAAGTTGTCTACAAGGAAACCAGACTTGAATCTGTCAAGTCCATTTGCATCTTGAATCTGTAAGGAGTCTGCCTCTTTCTCTAGAAGATTAAGTACAGTGTAGTACTCCATATTATCAATACGGTTTTCTAGTTTAGCAATGTCAGCCATTGTGTACTTTGGATTGTCTACAACTGATAGTTGAACATCTTCCAAACCAAGGACATACGCATTCAGTCCAATTTCTGCAATCAACATTGCGTCATTAATAACTGATGGGTCGGTTGGGTTTTCAGAAGCAGTACCAGAAGATACCTTAAATTCTCCAGCAGATGTCAAATACAATGCATCTTTTCTTGGAAGATAAAATTCAAAGTCGTATGCAAAGTTTGAACCATCTTTTGGAATGTTTGTGGTTGAACCACCAGTACCACTAAAGTCTCTACTTTCAAAAGAGAAAGATAGACTTGTAACTTTGTCAGCAGCATATGTCTGAGAAGGTTCAGTCAAAGCGACATTAGTAAGAGATACAGTTGAATCTCCAACACGAGGTCTGAAGTCTACTGTATCACGCAAGTCGTACTCACCACTAGGTGCAGCCGTTTCTGGGTCTACACGAGAAGCCGAGTATGTTGGTATCTCTTTGTATGGAATGGTAGAATAAGAATCTACCGTAAAGAAGTCGCCAGTACTGTGAGTCAAGTAATCAAATACAACAAGCAGTTTACCGACAGGAGCAGGAGCAGAACCTTTTCTTACTAGTCTACCTATGTCGTAGAAGTTATCTCTTTGTCCACTATCTAAAACGAAGTTATTAGTGATAAGTCTATCGCCAGCAGAGAAAGTTTCTAGTGTTGCAGTCTTAGCACTTTCCAATCCTAAGATTGATTCAGCAGCATCAAACACTCCTTCATTGATTGGAACGAATGTTAATGGCGACTGTGGGTTAACTACATAAGCCTTAGTACCAGAGGTTTGTCCAGTTATAATCTCACCCTTCTCAAACACACCAGTTGCACCAGTAATAGTCCACTGTGGAAGTCTTGGGTTTGTAGATGCGTCTGGAGATTCGAATACAGCAGTTAACTTATGGATATCTGCATATGCAAGAGAAATCTCTTTATGATGTGCAGAAGTACCAAATAGACCCGCAGCAGACTGATCAGCAATAATTAGCGATGATCTGTTTCTAACTTTAGTTTTCTCTGAAGCAACTGTCTTAGTCAATGTTGCAACCAATCGAACTGATGAAGCGTTACCTAAGATAGAACTAGAAGTAATAGTTAAAGATGTAGAGTTGTTAGCGACAGTAACTTCATCAGAGGATAGGTTAACAACATCACCAACAGCGGCAGTACCACCGTCAGACGAAGCGGTTGTGATAACCAAATTGTAATCTTCATTGTCTACAGAGTTGAAAGTTTCGTTAGCGCCTGTTGTCGTGAATGTAACTACACCAGAAGAGTTTGATGTTCCTACAAAAGACTTACGAATAGTAATAGAAGAGTCTGAAATAAAACTATTTGAAGTTGTCTTTAAAGTTTTAATTGTGTCCTTCTGGAGTTTTCTCAGAAGTATGTTTTTGTTTTGGTCTACAAGTTTAGCCCGTAGTCTCTTCATTGCAACAGAGGTTACAGCAGTAGTGACATCAGAACTTAAATCTAAAGTCTGTCCAGATATAGAATCAACTCTTCTAGTTTGTAAAGCGCCGTTAGTACCAGTAGGAAGTGAAACAATATCACCAACTCTTACATCAGTTACAAAGTCAGATTGGAAACCACCAACAGCATCTTTGTCACCATTGGCAATAGTAATAGTACCATTAACTGTAAACGAATCATCTAGAACTAAGTCAGCAGTAAAGTCTATACCAGATTCAGTACCATCCATGTAAACTTGTTTTACGGCATCAAAGTTAAATTCTGCAATTGCAGAAACGGTAACGTCTGTGTTACCAGAGGTTTCCATGAATTGATCGGCAGAAACACTAGAAGAGGTAGATATTAATTTCTCACCAGTTTGAAACTTACCCACAACTGTTGTAAGAACAAGTCCTGTTCCAGTACTATCAGAGTGGACATAACCATATGAACCAGAGGTAGCACCTGTAATCTTTGCACCAGTTACCATACCACCAGCAGCTGCACCAGCAGGAGTGCCAGACATTGTAAGTTTGGTAAACATTCTCAAGTCAAACATATAAAGTTTGAATTGTGCAGCAGCACTCATAGAATCTACAGTACCAGCTTGTTGTCCAGAATGATGTTCTATTGCACGAACACGAGCGACACCAATCTTAGTACCATTAGAACTACCACCAGTAGTATTCTGAATATCAAATAGTTGAATATCACGATATGGTTTAGCAATCTTACCAGATATTTCTGGAGAGATTTCTGGTTGTCCATGAACATTACTAACCAATGCATAGTTACCAACCTCAACAGGAGTTACTGCACCATTGAATGAACTGAAAGTTCTTGGTTTTGCAATATCAACATATGTTGGAACAATTGTTTCAATCTCGTAACCACGAACATATGCTTTGCCTGGAGACACTTGCATTGTGACAAAATCATCAGATGCAATATTACCATCATCCGTTGTTTCTAAAGATTGATAAACACCATTGTTCAAACCATCATCTAGGTTTTCTAATTTTTCAATATCAAACTTCTTTACACTGAAGTCGCCGTACAAGTCATATGTTCTTCTGGCAAGAGTATCACCAAGAACTGAGTATTCTGTGTTTCTAGCCTTTTCTTGTACGATACCAGAATCAGTTCTAAGAAGTTCAATAAAGTTTTCATCTTCAACTGAATCTAAAGCGAGTTTTGAAAGAGCAAGAGAAATCTTTAGTCGGTGTGCGCCTTTAGCGTTTACGTTTGAAGAACCTTGTGCGTTATCTAAAAGGGATGTATCTTCTTCTGGAGTTTCTAATGTTTCTGTAACAGTCAAACCAATACGGTATGATGGTGTGTTGGTATACTTGTCTAGAATAATTCTTTGTGTTGCAACCTTTACGAAATGTCCACGAACAAAGTAAACACCTTCTTGAACATTTGCAGAACTACCTGTTGCAGTTGCAGCAGTTGCTTCAAGTTGTGCAGAGTCAATACCAGAACCAAAAGCACCTACCGTACCATCAGCAGATATCTTTTCACCGTTATTAAAAACAGTTGTTACATTATCCGAACCTGTTGCAACATACTTTACAAATAGAGTGATAGGATCAGTTGTTGTTGCAGCAACTGCTTGTATAACTTCTGCGACAACACCACTGGCAGAACCAGTAATTTTCTTGCCAACAAAATCTTGAATGTATGTAGATACTTCTGTTGTTTCTAATAGTCCCGACAACTTAACTGCGTAATACTCATTAGTAAAACCAGTTGCGCCAGGAATGACAACAGTTCCTTCCTTGAACATATGTCTACCATGTCTTTCAACTTGGTTCTGTAGGATAGTTTGAAGTGCAGTTAACTCTCTTGCTTGGACTGAAAATCCAGGCCGAAAGAGTACCCTATGAAAGTTTTTGTCTTCTGCAAAATCATCATAATACGGGGCTACATTAAGATTTGTATTTTCCATTGTTTAGAATTCCACTACGATTTTAATATCTTCTGTTTGGTCAGACGCACGAGAAATTGGGCGTCTATTCTCTATATAGATAACCTTTCCACTGTCTGGTTGTAACTCTGGTGTGGCGTATGTAGCCGCTGTTCCAACAGCACCACTACTGGCACCAGTGATAACATTAGTACCACTAAATGCAATTACGTTTCCGTTTGCTGCAAGACCATAGTTTGCATATTTTTCTTGATGATAGTATATAATATTATTAACTGAATCAAACTCAACAATCTTACCTACTGCACCAGTAGTTGATTGTGTAATCTTTTCATCTATTTCATATGCAACCGTTGGGGCACCATTCAATGTAACCTTCAAAGATTGTCTTGCAGTAGATGAAGTTGAAACAGTTGTTGTACCAAAGTTAAATGGGTTTTTAATAATTCCAACTTCTCTGAAATCATTTGCGATTGTAAAGTCAGCACCTTCATTCTGTTCTAATTTAACATTAGTCATTACGAAGTGAGAACCAAGTTCATGTACTGCATCCTTACCATGTCCACCGTAAGGTGAAACGATTGGTTGAACTGAACCACCAGAACCACTACCAATATTCGCAGCAGAACTTACAGATGTATCACTATACACGTTTGTTAAGTCAACATTTGCAAAAGTATAATTAGCACCGATTGCGTACATGTTTGAACCAGCAGAACCCTGCTTTACAATTGCACCACTAGATACTACAATTTTTACAATACCATTTGAACCATCTCCATCAATTGGAGAATAGTAAGTTCCGTTTGTGTAACCAGAACCAGCAACAGTTCGAACAGTATCCAATGCACCACTCACTGCGTTACCAGATACAGTTGTATCTGTACTTACAGGAATGAAATCAGATGTCAAGAACTTTGAAACTTCTGAGGTTGTAATCTTGTACATGTATTGTAACAAGTAACCACCCAACTCAAAAGGAGTTGAGGTTTCAGAAGTAGGTTCTGAACCACTATACGCAACTCCACCGTTGTTGTCAAGGACTTTATACACTCTGTAGTCCGTAGTCATAAAGTAATATGTACCAGCATACAAGTTTGTTGCGCCACTTGTTGTGGTATTCGATGTACTGATATCATGTTCGTACATGTCGTAAGTTGTAGAGTTAGCCCAGTTTCTTCTTGGGATGACGAATGAAACATCAGAAGATGAGATGAGTTTGGCAGCAAGCATAGAATCCCACTTGTAATGCTCTGTTACCACATCATCATTTGGTACTGGTGGAGAGTTATCTGTACCGCCAGTAGTCGTTGTTGTAAACGGAGTACTCTTACCAATAAAAAGATAATACGTTGTGGGCGCAGCTTCTGAGAACGATTCAAAAAATTGTTCTGCATTATGCTGTCTGAAATGTTCTGTTATAATTGCTGCCATTGTTTTTTCCTATATTCTATAATACTATTTAGTATGCATTTTTAAGCATCTTCCAATGCAGTGATACGAGTTGTAAGTGTCACTATTAATGCTTGCTGTTCTTGTATTGCTTTTAATAGTACTGGTATTGTTTCTGTGTAAGCAATCGCTTTAACTATATCAGTACTTTCTGATTCTTCAATCGGCCCAATAGTACCATCAGACTCTATAACTGTATTCTGATCTTCATCCACAACTTCTGGAAATGAACTTTGCCAATCCTGTGCAATGAAACCAATTTTAGTTTGACTAGGATCGCCGCTTTTAAGATTGTATTTAACACAACGTATATCCATAACATCAGATAGGACATTTCCTAACGGAGTAATATTTTCTTTAATTCTTTCATCTGAGTGAGATGACCAAGCGTTATTACCATGAGGTAGATAAACACCAGTACCCGCTTCGTTAATTGTATAAAAAGATGGATTGTCTGACGTAAAATGTGGGCCCACATTCCATCTGTGTTGATGATGAGTTCCATTACCACCCATTGTCATTAAGATGGTTGAATTGTGGGTGGTAACGCCACCTAAACTTATTGTACCAGTACTTCTTATCTGGGCACGTGCTGTTGCCCCGCCAGACGATAACAACATATGTCCTGTTGATCGTATAGCTAAATCTCCGTCTGTTGATTCTGTGATCATGTCACCAGCAGAAGTAGCTACTTCTATACCACCTTTAAAAGTTGAACTATCATAGAAACGGATTGCTAGGTTGTCGGTTGCTTGTAAATCTAACAACTTGCTGGGGGTCATGCCAAGTCCCATATGTCCTGAGGCGGATAGTTGCATACGTTCTGCGCCGTCTACCTTAAACGACATTAAGCTGCTGACCTTTTCGTTATCTCTGTCGGCATCAAATATTAAATCACCACCAGCACCCGAAATTTGACATTCTGGAGTGCCAGAAGCATCGCTGTCCGTCAGTCTAATTATAGGTGCAGCACTTTCTAAATCGAGCAAAACAGTAGGCGAAGTTGCGCCGATACCCACGTTGCCTGTAAATACAGGACTAGCAGTGGGAGCCTTTGCAGCAATAGATGTATTGATTGCGTTAGCAAGTTTGTCTGCTGTTACTGCATCATCAGCGATATCAGCAGTAGCAATTGCACCGTCAAGTACCGCTGTGGATTTAATTGTATCAATTGCCATTTTTTATATTCCTCTATTAAGCAATGGTGCAACCATTGTTTGCAATAAGTACCCAACCGATTGTGGTTGCGTAAGTAAGCATAACACTGTCACCAACATCGTTCATAGTAATAGTTGAACCACCAGCAAAAGTAACTGGAGTAATAGTACCATCACCACCATCAGCTTTCATCACAATGATTTTAATTTGTCCTACAGTTCCGTTAGCAAGTGTCAATGCATTAGCAGCAGTTGTTGTAACTTCTGTTACACCAGTTACTACATCAATTGCACCAGCACCAGAAAGTGTCTGTACACTTGTCTTCAAGTCTGCAAGAGTTTTGTTAGTAAGGATATCAGCAGATACTTTACTTACTAATGTAGAACTTACACCAGCAGGAAGTAGACTTATATTAGTTACACTTGCACTATGTGGTTGTGGTTTGATTGTTTGTCCGTGTGTGTTAGCATGACAGTTAAGTTTAATCTGTCCTTCAACTGAGGAACCATCACCTCTGACTTCAACGATGTTGTTGGCAGGCGTAACCTCTAACGCACCACCAGTTCCAACAATTCCACCAGTAGTTACTGTGGTGATTGTTGCTGAGGTTTGAGTTCCACCAACTACTCCGTTAATAGTGGGCGCAGTCAGTGTTTTGCCTGTGAGGGTTAATGTATTGCCGGCGAGACAAATGGATGCAGTGTCACTCAAGTTTGTACTTGCGAGACTAATTGCAGCACTACCATTGAATGCTACTCCAGCAATGTTTCTTGAAGATGCAAGAAGGGTTGCTGTTGCAGCATTGCCTGTTATGTTTACGTTAGACGCTAAGGTAGTACCGTCACCAAACTTGGTGTAGAGTTCTACGAAATTGGCGTTTAGTTTACCTGCTCCACTACGGAGGTCATCGCCTGTTCCGTCATTCGCAGAAGTTCCACGCCCGATTGCTTGATATGCCATTATTGGGTTTCTCCTATTATGTTCTTATAGTTATTTATACGTCTAATCTACTGGGTATCGTAAGTTTCTGATGAATTATCAAAGGTAGTCTCTAATGTAGAGAATAATTGAAATGCACCACCCGATGTAATAGAATCAGCGTCAAATTTAGTTGTTGTTTCATCGAAGCCAATATTGACTTCATCGAAGGAAGTTGCGTACCTTCCTTCAGTATCCCTAGTGTTTCCACTCTCATCAAACCTTTGTATAGTATCATCGAATGAAACGAAGTTATTATCAAAGGCATTAGTCAAACCTTCCCTAGAGATATATATCTCAGACGGAGGCATGAAGTTAATTCTTTTTGTAAATGCACTTGCTGGAATAGTTCCATCTGCATTTACTATCTCTCTAATTCCAATGTATCCAATTTGTGCAAGTGTGTATTGGTCACGAGACTTGTTGGCGCCTGTGGTTGCAATTCTTCCACTTGGATCACGATGGTTTGGTATCACAACAGAACTGCTGGTGGGATGTACAGAGAAAGCGTAGTGTGCAACATTCTCCATTGTCGGCCCTGTAAGATGTGCGCCTCTTCCAATGTTCATTCTAACCGATACATCAGATGTTAATGTAACATCTCTACCATCTGGAACATCTGATATATCTGAATATCCAGACATAGGAGCAGATACAAGGGTCGCATTGTTTGTTGTCGTACCTAACCTTCTCCCAAAGATTGTGGTGAATAGGTTAGTGAATGTAGATGCGAGTTCTGGAGAGAATGTATCATCACCGAAGTAATCACTAATTCTACCAGCAGCAGGCACTTGAATAGTTGCAGATACCTGAGATGCAAAAGATACTTCACCGAACACGTTCCAACCAGCAGGGTGAACAGAACGGCGAATAGAATCTCTCCATTCATTAATAGACTGCCCAACACGAACAACATATGAGTAATCTTGATAGTATAAACTATCTTGAACCTTCATACTTTCAACGGAAACCTTACCTCTATCTGATTGGAAGGCTCCAACTGTAGTACCGATTGTTCCAATTTCAACATCACCTGTAGCAGAGTTTGATTGTACAATTGTAGCAGTAGCACCTGTGACTGTGGTTAATGTATCACCCTCATCTAATGTAACAGTAGTCTTTACCTTTAACAAGTTTCTTGTGCTATCAAAGTTAACTACCGTACCAGAGTGACTAGTTAAAGTATCTCCCTTTGCAAAATCACCAGAGTAATCTTTAATAATAAAGTTTTTATTAAACTCAGCTGTTGGGGTTGTAGTATAATTCAAACCAAAGTTTGTTACTGCAACATCACCAACCGCACCAATCATTGGCGACTTGGTAGAAAGCGCATATAGTTCTGCACCAGAACCACCAGTTGTTGAGACAGAGATAATTGGTGTCTTTAAGAAACCATTACCAGAGTTAATTATTCCTACCTTTGTAATCTCACCACGTTCAGAGGAAACACTCAAATCAACAAATGTTTGTGGTTCCAGAATAATCTGATTCCCATCTTCAAATACAAGATGATCGGCTTCACCTACAGTTTGTTCTAGTGTAGTAAAGAATACATCTGCATCTTCTCTAAGAAGTTGTTTCCCATCTTCCATGATGATATCACCAGTGAAGTCTTGAGAAGTTCCTGCTGCTAATGCATAATCCAAAGAAGATTTTTCAGTAAGTACCATTCCACTTTGTTCTAGGAACAGGTTACTTCCGTCTTCCATTGATAGGTATGCGTTGTTTAGCGTACCGTCTTCCATTTCAAAATTTTCATTCTGAACTGTTAAAATGTTTAGGTTATCTTCTGTAACAATTTGATCTGGAGATGTGTCAGACTCTAGGTTTATTCCACCACCAACAACCAGAACCTTTGCACTAAGACTTGTGCCTTCAGTACCAGTTATATTAAATACAAGGTTATCCCCTACTGCATAACCAGTACCACCACTTTCAATTAAAATATCATTTACACTGCCGGGCCTGATAGATTCGATTCTTGCAGTAGCTTCATTATTTCCGCCAGCGCCAATAGTAACCGTATCACCTATGGAATAATAAGAACCACGATCGGTAACAACCTTTCCTGTAACGATTCCCTTTACAACACCAGAGATTTCTAAGTCTCTTGCAGTATCAATTGAGGTAAGTATTTCTCCCTCAATAAAAGTTCCAACAATAGAGTTTTCATCTAGACTAAGTTCAGCAATGTTACTTGCACCTTCTCTAAACTTAATAACAGTTATGAGAATTGCTTTTGCACCAGAGGTTGCACCAGTGATGAATTCACCAACAGCACTTGTAAAATCAGACTGTCCTGTTTCAGTAATTCGAATTACTTTGTCTGTTGACCACTCACCATCAGATGAACGTAATAGGTTGTCTCTTGGATAAATTATTTCTGGTTCTTCGTTGAAAAGAATTCTGAAGAATAACTTGTGAGCATCAGCAGTACCCTTTGCTGCGTACAAGTCTTTAATGCTCTTAATAAGTTTTCTTTTCTCTGTACCTTCCGCTAGGGTATTAGGTATAGACTCCATGAGGGAGTCTCTAAACTTATCAAGAAAACTATAAACGGTATTATCAACATCTGCATACTCAAGCATCTGTTGAATGTTTTGGACAGGGTTTGCACGATAAGAAACAACAGTTGTTGTTGCACCAGAAGTAGAACCTGTTATTATTTCACCAGTTTCAAATCTCTGTTGGGATGTTATGAATAATCTATTATTAGCATCGAAGTCATCAACAAG
>Ga0209816_1001884_pt1 | contig 15241 bp, 19 predicted proteins | sample CoawatmetaG01DNA_FD_187509 | JGI IMG/M metagenome (GOLD analysis project Ga0209816, IMG submission 187509) | Marine microbial communities from the West Antarctic Peninsula - Coastal water metaG017-DNA (SPAdes) (version 2) | ecosystem: Environmental > Aquatic > Marine > Coastal ... | reverse complement strand
GGGGTACACATAGGGGGGGGGTGTATCATGGATTATTCCTTGAAATAAAAAAGGATAAGAAATCTTACCCAACTAAAGAACAGAAAGAATGGGTAGCATACCTAAACGAACAAGGGTATTGTGCTAGAGTTACTAAAGGGTTAGATGAATCATTAGAGGTTATAGATGCCTACTTCAATAAAACAATATGAGTGTAAATTTATACGACAGGAAAGATAGGAGAGGTGGTGGATATGCTAAGAGAAAGTTTACCTTAGAGGAAGCAGAACTAATTCGTTTAGAGTATGCTAAAGGGGTTTACACTCAGCATCAGTTAGCTGTTCAGTATAAGGTAAGTCAATCAATTATTAATAAGATACTCAGGTTAAAGACCTATAATAAGTAGACCTTAGAGAGATTAACCTCAACCACCTCAATACTTTTTATTGCAATTCTTTGAGATGATTCAATCTAATAATCTGCTCAGAATGTATTTTAAATCCTAGAGAAAACAAGACAAATATAATTTGGTTTTTATTTTAAAAAACTTTTTTTATTTTTATTTTTTATTTTTTTAAATTTTTTTTTCTAAATTTTTTTTCTAAAAATATTTTTGAAACTGCTGAAACTGCTTGAAACTGCCAAAGCCCTGAAACTGCTAGGGATTTATATATAGGGGTCTTTTGCTTACTATTATAATTGTTAATAACTTTATCTTTTTTAATTTGTCAATTAAAATATTTTGTTATTTGCGTGCGGGCGTTCTTATATATTGCAAAAATATATTTTCTTATTTAGAATTAAAATAAATTAGCACCTTTGCAAATATTTATAAATTATTTATATTGTTTATTAAATTAATTGTTATCTTTGCACTGTCAATATTGGCAAACTTAAAAAATTATATTTTGAAAAATTACACATTAAAGCAAAGACTAAAAGCAGAATCAATAATTTCATTAGAAATAAATGGCTGTGCGTACCCTCAAAACTACAAGGATGTAATAGAAAATTTAAACAAATTTAATTTTATAGGCGAATTAAAAATTTCTCAAGCGGTGCAGATTCTAGAGTACACAACCAACCAAAGCAAGGATTTAATGCAAATCTATAATATTTTTGCAGCCACTCAACAGGAAGTTGAGCAAATACAAACAGATTTAAAAAATTTAATTAATATAATAATAAAATAAAAAAATGATAATACAAATTTTAATTATTTCGGCTTTTTCTTATTCACTTCATAAACTTGCAACATATCAAGACGAGACAAGACAACAAAAGCACGACAAGTATTTACTAGAATTTAAGAAATTAAAAAATAAAAAAAATGAACTTTGAAAGCTATATAAAAGCCACTAGGGGGAGTTATGGAGAAGACCCAACAGAAAACACAGAAGAAGCGAGTTTATGCGTTCTTTGTGCTTCAGACTTAACAGAAGAAGAAATTGAACTAAACGAGGACGACAATAAATATTGCAACGATTGTTTTTTCAGTTGCTGCGGTGATGAATTGGATCAGGATATTAGAATATGTCCAACTTGCAAAGAACACAATTAAAAACTATTAATTTAAAACACTTTAAAAATGAACCCATTTAAAAAAACTTTGATAGAAAAACTATCTTTCTTGTTTTTTCTTAATAGTAATAATGAAAAAGAGTTGAAAAAATCTAAGAAAATAATTTTTTCTTCTATAAACTATACAAAATTACAAATTATTGAACTAATAGAAATTGAAGAAAAAACACAACTAAAAACTATTAAATAAAAACACTTTTAAAAATGAATTTACTTACTCAAAACGCAAAGATGAAAAAAACATCTAAAGAAAATAAAGCTAAGATATTAAATTTTTCAATTCCCGCCTATAAAACTAAAAGCGGTAAAAGTACCTGCCCATTTGCGGGAGGGTGTCAAAAATATTGTTATGCTCAAAAAGGCAATTATACACGCTTTCCAATAGTACAAGAACTAATGGAAAAAAAATATTTATTAAGCAAACAGGATAATTTCCCCTTCCTAATCAATACAGAGATACAAAAGAAAAAGCCAACACACGTTAGAATACACGACAGCGGCGATTTTTACAGTCCTTTATATTTGCAAAAGTGGGTTGATATTGCAAACGATAACAAAGAAGTAATTTTTTACGCTTATACTAAATCAATTAAATTTTTTGTTGAAGGGTTCGCAGTTCCTACAAATTTAAAGATTATATTTTCAGAAGGTAGCAAAACAGATAATTTGATTAATGTGAACAAACACCGACACGCACGTATTTTTAAGACCTCACAAGAACTAAAATCGGCGGGATATATAGACGCTTCAAGTAATGATTTGCAAGCAATAACAGATAACAAAAAAGTAGGTTTAATTTTCCACTAATACATAAAAAAAAATGAAATATAAATTATATGACACTCAAACAAATGAATATAAGACCAACTATAAATATAATCTTATGATATACGAAGATTTAGAAGAAATAAAAAGTGACCTTAAAAACTTTCACTCAATAGATAATGGAGGACTAACAGAAAAAGAATTTGAATCTTTAACACTTGACCAAATAGTTGATTTGTTCGGGTGGAAAATAGAAAAAGCTTACTATAAAAACAATCAAAGTCATTTTGGTTTTGATAATGAAGGAAATAATTCTATAATATGAATAAAGAAAAAACATATATTAACAACAAACTATTCAATAGTATTGTTAATGATATAACGCAGCTAATAATTAACCAAAGTTACACCCTTAATAATAATAATAAGCCAAGTAACGAAAAGAAAGTAAAAGATATATTATTTAATTTAGGAGTGCATAAACTAGACTATGAAGGTTTAAAATCATGAGTAACTTTAATAAGGCACCTTTAGAAAGGTCGACTATATGCATTCTATTTATTATATATTTAATTTTCTTTAGCTAACTAAACCAATAACAAAATACAAAACCTTATTATTAATTTAATAGGGTTTTTTTATACCTTAATTATTTTAATGGTTTGTAATATATTTTTATAAATGGTAGTTATAAAGCAATTTTTTTTGCCTTCTTGCAAGCAAATCCTAGCAAAAACTTACTAACAAATCATTTTTTAATGATTATTTTTAATAAAAAGCTTCTATTTTGTTGATTATCAAGATAAAAACAGGATAAAAGGAGATTAAAGGGTCATTTTTAAAAAACGCTCTTTTTCCATCTACACATCCTTGAGCAAACACACGCACAAGCAAGAAATCTAAATCCAATTTCATAATGATTCATTATAATTAAAACTTCCAAGTAATCTTTAATGGAATAAGTTGTATATAGACATTACCAATTCTGAATTTAAACATAATATATATTGTTAAGTGGGAAGGTTATTAAATATGCTAGTTGCGATATGAGCAACAGTATATTCTAAGGAATACAAAGTTATAGTAAAATAAATGGAATATTCAGCAGTTTTTGGAAGTAAAAAAAAATTATAAAAAAATTTGGAATGGGATTATATAAATGGAAAAGAATTAAAGGGTATAATAAGGGTATCTTTTACCCTTAAAGATAAAGAACAAGATAAAGCTAAAGATAAAGATATGAATAAAGACTAGTTAATAAAATTTCCTAAAGTTTCGTAGGATATATTAAATATTTTACTTTATTTGTGCAGAAGAAATTAAAAAACAGAAATTATGCCTTGCGAACAATGCGAAGAAGGATTATACAGATGGGGAGAGAATGGAGAATGTATGTACGAATCTCTTGAGGACTGCCAATTAGCAAATCAAGAAGAATACCTTGATGAAACTATAAAAAAGCCAAAATATGAAGAAGAAATTGATTGGACTTACAACTTTACTGAAGAACAAATGAAAGAACTTCATGATGATGGTAAACTTATTGTTAAAGTTGAGAAAGAAGAACAAGAATCAATGACTTTACTTTTCACTTATGATAGAGAAGAAAAAGAAGATGATAGAGAGGAGGAGTTAGAGGAAGATAAGAGAGAAGACGATAAGAGAATTGATGAGGAGGAAAGAGAAGAAAGAGAATATGCTAAATTAACTGTAGCTATGCTAGATGGAGAGTTAGATGAGTATATTGACAAGCTTACTGCTTCAATTAAAAAATTGTAATATGAGTGAGGATGAAAGATATAAACTTAAAGAGAGTAATATAAATAAACTCAATCCTTATAAAGAAACTACAGATAAGTTCTTTCCTAATGGCGGTAAGATAAACACAGAAGGAAGGAAAAAAGGAGAAAAGAATAATATTGTTACTACAAAAATAAGCAGAAATGCTTTGACTTGGGCATTAGAAGGACATTCAACTAAGATAAGATTAGCATTAGATAAATTATTTGACCAAAATCCTGAAGCTTATATAAACGCAGTTTCAAAACTACTTAACTATACAGTTCCAAAACTATCATCTTCTGAGATAACTGACAACACAACAAAAAAAGTTAAAATAGAGTTAAATGATGATGTGAGCATTGAGGAGCTAAGAGCAAAACTTAATGACATTGACAACAACTGATGAGGTACTTAGATTTGCGTTAGAAAAGAGGTTATGCGAATTATCATTCTATGAATTTTTCCAAAAGGCTTGGCATATTGTTGAACCTTCTATTGAGCTATCTACTAATTGGCATCATAAATATCTATGTGATATTTTACAAGAAGAAGCCGAAAGAATAATAGCTAATAAACCTAAAACGAAAGATATTGTAATTAATATCCCATTTCGTTCTACAAAATCACTTTTAGTTACAGTTATGTTTCCTGTATGGGCTTGGATTAAGAATCCTAAGTTCAGATTCATAACAGCATCTTATTCTGCAGAGCTTTCAATAGAACATTCAACAAGAAGTAGAGATATTATAAACTCAGAGTGGTTTAAAGAAAGATGGGGAGATTTATTCTTCATAAAGAAAGACCAAAATCTAAAATCAAGATACGAGAATAATTTCTTAGGAGTTAGGAGAGCAACATCAGTAGGAGGTACTGTTACAGGGCAAGGAGGGGATTTTCTACTTGTAGATGACCCTGTTTCTCCACAACACGCTGCATCAGAGATAGAGAGAGAGAACGCAAACGAATGGTATAGGACAACATTCTACTCTAGGCTTAATAATCCATTAACAGGAGTAAGAATAATTATCATGCAGAGAATACATGATGATGATTTAAGTGGATTCTTGCTATATGGAAAGCAAAGTAGATTAAAATACCAACATATTTGCATACCTGCAGAGCTTTCAGAGGATGTTAAACCTAAAATTCTAGAATCTAACTATGATGAGAATGGATTGTTTTGGACAGACAGGTTCAGTAAGGCTATTTTAGATGATTATAAGCAAGCTTTAGGAAGTTATGGATATGCAGGTCAGCTTATGCAAACTCCTACACCTCTAAACTCAGGAATGATAAAATCAGAGTGGCTAAACATAGATAATCATAAGATGGGAGATATGGGAGAGCAAACTACAGTTGATTTCGTTATAGACCCTGCATATACTGCAAATGAGAAGAATGACCCCTCTGCACTACTAGCATATACATATAAAAACAATAAATGGCAGATAATTGATTGTATTAATGTTTATAAAGAGTTTCCTGACTTAATTAAATTCATTCAGCAATGGGTAGCGAAAAATGGATATACAAATAGAAGTAGAATTTATGTTGAACCTAAAGCATCAGGTAAATCTATAGTCCAAACTCTTAAAAAGGAAACAGGACTTAATGTAAAAGAAGATAAACCACCATCTAAAGATAAAGTAGCAAGAGTACAGGATATTTCTGCCTCTTTAGAGTCAGGTAGAGTTAGTTTACTCAAGGGGAAATGGAACGAGGAATTTTTACAGCAATTAGTGAGGTTTCCATCTGCAAAACATGATGATATGGTTGATTGTTTAGTTATGGCAGTCAATAATAATATGTGGAGTGGTTCTAAGGTAGTTTATTTCTCTTAACTTTTAAAAACTTCTAGGTTAATAGAAAAAAAAGTCATATAATTGCGAAACAATAGGAATAAATTATGGACATAAGCAGTTTGAACGAGAAACACGAAGAAATGATTCACAAATATGTGAAATTTGTTCAAGGTACTGCATACACAGCTACTGAAGGATATGAAAGCAGTAAATTCTTGGGTTTCAATGATATAATATCTAATATAATAACATATACCAATTCATTTAATAATATGTTGGTTTCATCCAACAGAAGAACTGAATGGGCTTATATGACTCCTAATTTAATGCTTTATGCGACAATAGGTTTCTTGGAGGGGGTTAAAAATGATGAAAACAGTGATTTAATTGATGAATTATCAGAGGATTTATTTGAAACAACTGTAGATTTTGTAGGAGAAACAACAGATATTTTAGATGATATTGAGAAAAAAGAAGAAATGCAGAGAGAAATACTAACTAACCAAAAAACACAGAATGAGTATAACAATTAGCATAAAAAGCCAAGATATAGACAGAGATGTAGTTATTCCTGTAGAATGGGAGGATATAACCGTTCAGTATTGGGGGGAATTATCTACAATAATAAAGAAACATTATAAAGATGCTTCTGATGGTGCGTTTAATGCAGATGAAAAAACTCACGAATTACTTAAAGAGGGTATGTTTTCTGAGTTAAATCAAAATACAGAGCTAAATCCTAGTCAAACATTAAACATGAACTCTGATATATTCTCATATATAACGGGATTAACAAGAGAGGAAGTAAATCTTGTTGATGTAGATGTAATAACAAGAGTAATAGAGTGCATAAATAAATTAACTAAAGAATATGAAAATAAAGGTATTAAATCCTTTCAGTTAGATGGAGAAACATATAATTTCCCTTCTGAGTTTTTCAGAAAAGAAACTTATGGAGATTTTATTGAATCTACTCAGCTAGATATGTACATTAAAGATATGGAAAATGGAAGGTACGATATACTTCCTGAACAGATGGCTATATTATGTAGAAGAACAGATGAAGAATACGATGAAGCTTTAATCCCTGAAAAGGCAGATAAATTTAGAAAACTTACAATGGATATCATTTGGGAGTTCAGTTTTTTTTTGACTCATCAAAGCAAAAAATTAACGACACTTTTCCATACATATTCGGAGAACAAACAACAACTACAGGAGGAGCTGTGAATACAAGAGGATTATATAAAACCTACATTGCACCATTTGGATGGCTTAATAGCCTTTATATGTTGGCGGACAAGCAAGTGTTTAATGTAAATGGTAAAAATGGAATAGATAGCGTTAAAGAAACTAATTTGTATAATGTCTTAACATATCTTAGTTGGGTTACAGCAAAAAACACATACGAATCTAAAGTTCAAGAGAAAATTCACAATCCAAACAAAATAATGTAATATGGCAATAGTAAGATTAACAGATATAGTAGCAACAATGAAGAATAAATGGACTTATGGGGATAAGTTCTTTGGATATACAGAGGAGTTTAATGATAATCACAAAACTCAGTACCCTTCTTTACTTATAACACCACCTGATTCAGTATATCCTGAAGTAACCCCTAGAAATGGTTGGGAGGAATACTCATTTGAGGTTTATTTTTCAGATTTATATAACAGAACAGCACAAAAGAACGAAAGTATAGAGCAAAGATGGGATAACCTTCAGGATTTAGCTAACGAGTGGTTAGATATGTTCCTAAAGAGTTATATGAGGGGGTCTACAGGTGATGGAACTACCATAGCCTACTTAATGGATGGTAGTTTAGCTATTGAGAGAAAGAAAGAGGTTGCTAATGACCAACTTCTTCAATTAAAGATGAATTTTGGGTATAGAATATTCAGCAAGTGCTTTGCTCCTGTTTCTAACTACCCAAATCAAATAAGCGGTTTAGCATCTTGGTTAAGAGCTGATAGTAATGTTACATTTAGCATTCCTACTAAAAAAGTTAGTGCTGTTGGAGATGGTTCAGGTAAAGGAAATGGAGTTGCACAAACAGATAAAGCTTTTCAGCCCCTAAGATATACTTATGGTGGAGGTGCTTTAGATAAAACACAGTTTACTTTCTTTACTACTCCTGATTATAGTTTTTTGGTTTCAGACAATAAATTAGTTACATCAGAAAGTAATGACTTCTCAATATTTGAAGTTAGTAGGGTAAATGCAGTAAGTAATGCTGTATTTGGGTATTATAATTTAACTGATGGTTCTCTTATAGAGATGGGAACTAATGCTGCAGGCTCCTATGAGGTTTCTGTAAGTGATGGAGAAGCGGTCTTATTAATAAGAACAGAAACAGTTAATACAGGGAAATATCATATTGGGGCTTTAAGAAAAAAAGGTCAGAGGGCTTATTTGGACTACTATGATTCTTCAAATTCTTATTCTGTTAATTCTAATAATGAAAGTTTTCAAATTAATAAATCTTACTCAGAAAAAAAGTTTAGAATAGGGTGTACGCAAATAACTGATGGATTATTACCTCCTGCAGCAATTAACACTAGATACTTAGATGGAGATTTCCAAGAAGTTATCACTTATGATAGAAAATTAACAGATGCTGAAACAGCAAAAGTAGTAGATTATTTAAACAAAAAATATAGAATATATTAAGATATGGCAACAATAAATGGAACAGTAAAATGGGGTAAAACACCTCTTTGGTTTTCAGGTGATTTTTTTAACGACCAACAGCAAAACTTTAATGGTAATTATTTAGTTTCAGCAGGTCTACCTATGGTTTATCAAGCAGTTTGGACTTCTAGTGGAGTTACAGACCAATACACTCCTTCAGCTGAAAAAGATATAGTAAACTGCATATTTAGTGTTCAAGTGACTACAGGAGCTTCATCAGGATGGGAAACAATAGCAACAATTAGCAAAACTAGGGATTTAGCGGTAACAGATAGTGTTACATCTTCAGTTCCTCAATTTCAAACATTTACCATAGATGTTTCTTCTTTAATTTCAGACCAATTATCCTATTCTTTAACTCCATTGGGAATGGGTGGGTTGCAGACTGTAGAATGGGGTGGTATGAATGGGGGTAAAATAAAACAAGATAATATAACATCAGATGTAAGTCCTTATGTGGTTACTAGAAATGGGGCATATAGACAAGTTAGGGTTTTTTGTAATTTTGATATACTAACTAGTACAGGAGATTTAGAACTTGCAAGCACTACGCTAACAAGTGTTCCAAATGTTAGAGCTATAAATTCAGTACCTCCTACAGCAAACAATACTTACTATAATCAAATGCGTACTATACAGAAGTGGGGTACAAATTCTATAACCCCTAAGTTAGCAATGACTAATTGTCCTAATTATGGCGTAGATACAAATAAAATACCTAGTTTGTATAAGCCTGTAGGTAGAGATGAGCATTCAGAGTTTTTATATTTTTTTATTAGAGAATCTTATAATGGTAATGACCCTACTGATTATTATAACCTGTATGAAGCTTACGGTCAAGCATATAATAAAGATGGAAGTACAGGTCTGAGTTTTGTATTAGGTTCTACTTGGACAAACCAAAATGGATTAGAGGAAATAACTTCAGACATATCACATGATTTTTTTAAATATGATACAACTGTTTTTTCTCATTCACAAAATTGCGTTTCATCACAAAATGTATCTCCTGCCTATATAAATAGCCACGCATACGCACCTCAAAACTCTAATTATCCTTATGTAACTGCTAGAACTCCAATTACAGCTGATACAGATTACTACAGAATATATCTTAGAGGTAATTACAATACAAATGTTAATAATGTATGGTCTGCAATCAGACATACAGCTGTATATTTTTATAGAGTTAAAGACTATGAACCACAAGGAGCTTTTGAGAAAGTAAGATTTCATTGGCTTAATAGAGCAGGAGGTATAGATAGTTATACAGCAAATAGAAATGTAGTTCAGGGGCTTCAAGTAAGTAAAAATATTATAGAATCAGCATTACCTGATAGAAGATATCATCAATCAAAAACACAAGCAGATGGGACTGCTCATACTTCAGGTAGTTATTACGATAGTACAATGAGGGGCTTTAATACATATAGAGGAGGTTCTGAAGTTGTTAGCTTAAACGCATCCACTTCTAAAAGTGTATATACAGAACCATTAACCTATTTAGAGTCTAAATGGCTAGAGGAATTATTTACATCTCCTAATGTATGGATTGAAGTAAATGCAGGAGGGGTAGAAAGTCAAGACTATAATCATGATATGGCTTATCACATTAATGAGTTAAATTCATATCAAAGACCCGAAAAAGCTTACTATTTACCTGTAATTATAACTAATACAGAGGTTACTTCTGTAAATCAAGAGGAGGGGGTTACATCATACAATATAGAATATACAGAATCTCAAGAGATACTAACACAAAGAAATTAATATGGTTGATATAGAATTATTAGATTATAAGTATTCTGCAACAGGACTAAAATCTGCATCTCAAGGGAATTTTGATGGAGTTACAAATCAAGCAGATTGGGTTGTAGATTCTAGGTATAACATATCTATACCTGCTCACTCAGGAACAGATTATATTTATCCTTGCTGTTCTCCATTAAAAATAGGAGCTACCTATCTTGTTAGAATAACTATGAGTGGCAAAACAGGTTCAGATGATATAGGTGTTTCTTCTGTAACTACAGCAGGAACAAGTTATACCTCTCTAGCTTCTGCTAGGAGGTCTACAAGTGGAACTTCTGAAGCAACTTTCACTACTACCGCAGCCAATGAAACACTTAGAATATTTGCTCAATCTAATGCAGTTGCAACTAATGTAAGCCTTAGAGTTTCTCTTGTTGGAGGTGTTGATTTTAATACAAGCATATTAGGAAGGTTAGATATTGGAGATTCATCTAATTTTCCTTTAGCTATAACTTTTGGAGTTATAGATGTTAGAAATTTAGAGGAAAGAGCAGGTACTTATAGTAAGACATTTAACATTCCTGCTACAAAAAATAATAATCAAGTTTTAAGAGGACTCTATAAAGATGGCTCTTTTTTAGAAGGTAATAGCCTTACTAACAGAAAACCATGCAGGATTGTTTTTGATGGAGTTAATAATATTTTGGGTAAACTTCAAGTAACTCAAGTGGGTAAAACATCATCTCCATCATATTATTCTTGCGTTTTTTATGGAGATAATGTAGATTGGGCTGCATCTTTATCTCAAAAAAAATTAATGGACTTAAGTGTTCATAATGGAGCTAAGGGTAGTGGTTGGGATAATCTAAATAATAAAGGAGCTAACACAGGAGTTGATTTAAAGCTTCAGTATGATGATGTTAAAGATTCTTGGTGGGCAGACAATGCTTTGGAGAAAAGTCAGTTTGTTCAGGGAGCTTACAATTATTTGGATTCTTGGAATACACCTGTAGCTAATGATTACCCTATAGTTTATCCTTATGTTAGTTACGGAGAATTTGGAGGTATAGAGGGTGGAAGTCAAGACAGTTTGTTTGCCTATAATAGTATACAGCTATTAAAGTTTTGGTCGGAAGTGTTTGCTATAGGAACAGGAGAAGACGCATATTGGGGAGCCAACATATCTAATGTTTTACCAACAGTAGATTGGAGACCAGGCATTTTTATATATGATATTTTTAAACAAATTTTTGCACAAGAAGGATTTACTATATCTTCAGCATTTATAGAGACTGCTATGTTTAAGAAACTTATAATGCTTCTTCCTAATTTCACTTACAATAATGCTTCTGAAAGGAGTTCTGAAAATGGACAAAGATTAACATTTTCTACAGGAGTTGTAGATAGTATGAGTTATATGAGTCCAACTCTTAGACCTGCTAGTTACACATACTATCCTACTTCTCAAATTCAATGGAACGCAAATAGTCTTGCTATTGATGACCCCAATTACACTTCAAGTATGTTAGCTAATTCATCATTTGTAATACCTGAGTTTGGATTTTACAATATAAACATGAGCAACATAGGAGCTTATTTATCTCAAGCTTGTAATATTCCTGCGGGTGCATCAGAAGCAGCATCAACCTGTAGAATAGAATATGTAAAAATAATATGTAGGACTAAAATGGTAGGGCAAAGTAATTGGGCAGATTGGAAAACTATAGCTACAGTATATGGGAAAGAAGATAGTACTCCTGCAGATAATTATGCGGGTTGCAATAACTTTTATCCTGTAGCTCCTACAGGAGATGTAGACAGGGTCTTTAACTTTGATGATGTAAATATAGAAAATAGATGGCTAAATAAGAATGACCAAGTTGATTTTTGTCTTAAATGGAGATTTGGTCATAATGATAGTACAGATAAGAAATCAGGGAGTGGTTTTCAAATTTTTGGAGGAAGTTCAGGTAGTACGGGATTTGGTAATGATGGAGAAGTTTCTATTGTACTTTCTTCTCCTTCTACTGTGGATTGGGGAAACACATTTGATTTGAAAGATGTAATTCCTGACAACTCATCTCAAATTGACTTTTTAAAAGGAGTTACTCATGCTTTTAACTTACAATACAGAACAGATGTTAATTCTAAAACTGTTTATATAGAGCCTTATGATGATTTCTTTAAGCCATTAAACGAAGCGATAGATTGGACAAATAAAGTAGATTTATCTCAAGTTCAAGAAGATGTATTTCCTGAAACTACTTTAATGAGTAGAATAATATTCAAATTTAAAACAGATTCTAGTGATACTAAGGTTGCTGCTAGAGCTTCTTTATATTGGGATAATATTTTAGATGAGTTTCCCCATAAAGAAGATTTATCTAATGAATTTAAAACAGGTGTTAGTGTATTTGAAAATCCTTTTTTTGCAGGAACTTACACTACTTCAGATACTCATAGTAAGAATGATACACTATGGACTGCTTGTTTGTGGAAAGATTGCTCAGATGGTAATACTCCTTATTGGAATGGAGCCTGTAGACCTGAACAGGGATTTAGTAATTTACCTAGACTTCTTTCTTGGTCTAAAATGGAGTGTAGAAGTATAGATAGTACAGCAGGTACAGAGTTAAATGGATATTCTTTTTTATGGACTAAAGCTGCGTCTACACTTAGCTGTAATAGTGGGATTCCTTATCTTATAGATAATATGTGTTTAGGAAGGACTATACCTAAAGCAGTCAGCAGAGATTTCACAATGGAGGACACTAGCACTACTCCTTTCTTATGCTACGGAAGTGGAAAGCAACAAAAGTTTTCCTGTGATTTCAGCACAAGTTATTCTCAGTTTTTAGATAAAGGATTATATCAAACTTATTGGGAAAAGCAAATTGAACAATTAAAATTAAACCCTAAAATAAAAAATGTTCATATTAGATTGACCCCTAGTGATATAGCAAATTTAGATTTACGAGTTTTAATTTATATTAGTGGTTATTATTACAGGATAAATAAAATAAACGACTATATTGTAGGTAGTAAAACAACAAAAGTAGAATTATTATTATGGAGTGAACAGGGAACATCTATACCTAGAGATTCTTTTAATAATTCAGGAATAATGAGATAATAAATATATTAAAATGTCAAATCCAACAAGAAGATTAGTAGAATTTAATGATAATGGCGTTCCTTTGGTGGCAGGCGGAAATACTTATTCTCCTGTAATTGTGTATGGGAAAGAAATGCTACCTTATGGTAATTACTTTACATCTAGCACTCTTTCTGAAGGAAATACTACAGTAATTCCTGTTACAACAAATAGTATTTTCAATGAGGTTATATCTAATAATATAGAGCTGATGGAAAGTGGTAAATGGGTTGTTTGGTATACAGCAGCAGGTGGTTATTTTCCTGCTACAGCTAGTCCTACATCATTAGATAATAAAATAAATATTTCCTATACTAATTCAGGTTATTCAGGTTTATGTCAAAAGTTTAATGGATTGATTGTTGGAGCAAATTATTCTCTTGTAATTAATTTTCACAAAGGAACTCAAGTAGCAACTTTAGAAATAAGCACTTATTTTAACTCTTTAACAGGGACTCCACCAACTATTGTAGCTTTAAGTGGAGGGTCTAAAGGTGTTTTTGAATTACCATCATCTTTCAGCAGCACAGGAGAAATTATTTTTAATTTTACAGCTAAATCTCCTAATGAAATACTTTTTCTTAATTTCTTTTCAAGTAATGCTGCAGCAGGTAGTGTTACAGAAATATCTTCAATAAGTTTAAGGGAAAAACAAGAATATCAAATACCTGTAGTTGCTAATGAAGAAGCAATAGGATTCACAAATGTAATAAGAGACAGGGGTTCAGAATTTGCAGATGATAAAGAGCCTAGTGATGAAGTTATTAGAACATAAACTATAAAATGGCAGAGTATAAAAAAATACAAGAAGCTTTAGAGAAAGAAAAGTTTTTAGTGATAGGAGCCTTGAAAAAGGAACTTGAACTTCAAAAGCATATAGGTAAGGGAACTTTAAAAAATGGGTTTTATCATAAAATAGTCAGCACTCCTGATAGAATTTTTCTCTACATTATGAACGACACTCCTTATATGTGGTTGGTTAATAATGGAAAGTCTACAGGTGTTAATGCTACTTATAACGCTATAGACAGTTGGACTTATGATAAAGAGAAAAGAGGTGAGCTGAGATTTGGGAGTGAACATGAAAGAGCTAACTTTGTAAATACTGTTAAAAGTAATTTAGAAGATGGGTATTATACTGCAGGTGGTAAATTAGTTGCAGAAAGAAGATATTTCTTTATAGATTTTGCAAGAGAAAGTTGGAAGAAGGGTGGTGCAATAAAAAGGATAAAAGATTCAATAGTTAAAGATGTTGAAGATATCGTAAGTAAGGGATTAGTAAAGAAGGAAATTAAATTAACAATAGGTTAAAATAAATATATATGGCAAGTAAGGTAGCAATAGAAGTAGAAATTAAAAACATTAAACAGGTTGCTGATTTAAAGAAATCATTAAAAGCATTAAGAAAAGAAACTAGTGATTATGAAAAAGAAATAGCTAATGGGAAGAAAGCTACCAAAGAATCTACAAAAGGATATATAGATTCTTCTAAAGCAATTAAAAATCAATCTAAGGATTTAAGAAATTTAAAGAAAGATTTAAGTGGCTCTAATAAAGCAACAAAAGCTGTTACGAAATCATCTAATGGGATGGCAAAGCAGTTCATTAAAGGTGCTGCAGCTATTGGAGTTATTGTCGGTGCGTTTAGATTAGTAAACCAAGTAGTTAGTTCTGTAGTTATGACTTTTGCTGAGTTTGAATTTGTTATGGCTAAAGTTCAAGCAGTTTCAGG
>Ga0209816_1001880_pt1 | contig 15263 bp, 12 predicted proteins | sample CoawatmetaG01DNA_FD_187509 | JGI IMG/M metagenome (GOLD analysis project Ga0209816, IMG submission 187509) | Marine microbial communities from the West Antarctic Peninsula - Coastal water metaG017-DNA (SPAdes) (version 2) | ecosystem: Environmental > Aquatic > Marine > Coastal ... | reverse complement strand
CTGAGGTAATCGAAATCATTGATGGGTATAGGTGGTATCGCTCAGGCGATAAAGGACACCTGGATGAAGACGGTTTTTTAACAATTGTTGACCGCTACTCAAGATTTGCAAAGATTGGAGGAGAAATGATTAGCCTAACAACAGTTGAGGAGGAGGTTCTAAATGCTTGCAATAATGCTGATCTAGAAATTGCAGCCACATGCCTTCCAGATCAGCGTAAGGGTGAAAAGATTGTCCTTCTTTCTACTGCAGAAATCAATAAAGATGAGCTTAAGATATTGTTAACTAAAGCTAAAATTAATCCACTCCACCATCCTGCCAAAGTAATAATTGTAGAAGAGATTCCTAAATTAGGAAGCGGTAAAACAGACTTTGGTGCGACTAAGAAAATTGCACTAGTTAACGACCAATAATATTAGTAAATGCCTGAACTTCCTGAAGTTGAAACTACCCGACGGGGTCTAGAACCTTTAATTGTTGATAGAATAATTACATCTATTCATATCTATAAAGAAAAACTTCGCTGGGAAATCCCTAAACATCTAATAGATACTTTAAAAAACCAAACTATCCAGAAAATATCAAGACGTGCAAAGTATTTACTTGTTGACTTTAGTGATGGGCAACTAGTAATGCATCTTGGAATGACTGGTTCAATTAGTGTTGTTCCTGATGTTGAGCCTCTAAAAAAACATCATCATTTTGAGCTCAAATTAGATAATAAAACGAGTATGCGTTTTCATGATCCACGCCGATTTGGCTCAATTCTTTGGCAAAAATACGATGAACAACTTTCTCTTCTCAAAAAACTAGGCCCAGAGCCTTTGAGTTATGAGTTTGATGAAAACTCACTCTTCAATTTGTCCATTGGCAAGACAAAAAATATAAAAACATTCATTATGGATAGCAGTATAGTTGTAGGGGTAGGAAATATTTACGCATCAGAAAGTTTATTTCTAGCGGGCATTTCTCCTAAAAGAGAAGCAGGGAAAACGTCGAAGAAGCGCTACAAGATTCTTGTAAAGTGTATCAAAGAGGTATTATCAGAATCAATTAATAATGGTGGCACTACCTTAAATGACTTTTCTAATGTGGATGGTGAGGCTGGTTATTTTTATCAAATTTTATCTGTCTATGACCGTAAAGATATGCCATGTAATAGATGCAGTGGTAAAATTAAAAAAATTGTACAAAATCAACGAGCCACATATTATTGCCCTAAATGTCAGTATTAGATAATCCTAAAGCTTTATTTCAAAGTACCTGTTCAACTAATTCAGAGCCATACGCGCTTCAAAATATTGGTGATATGATGTCACCTGAATTCAGTGAAAATTGCATTATAATTGTCGACCCTGGAATCCCAATTCATAATGAAGCTTATGTCATTATTGACTTTAATGATGAACTTTATTTTCGTCAATATATTATCGAAAATAATGAGCAACTAATGAGATGTCTTAACTCTTCCTATGAGGATATAAATCTGACTAATGATTTTGAAGTTCGTGGTTGTATCACTCAACAAAAGCAGCGCAAAAAGAAATCACTTCACTATTACATGCTTGAAAAAGATAGTGGAGTAATGAAATTTAGTGCCAAAGGCAAGGAAAAAGAAAAAACAACTTAGGAATTCTCCATCCATATTAGATGCGCCATCCTTCCTGAATGTTTACCATCTCTTCGATATGAAAAATATTGTTCTGACTCTTTATAAGTACACCTATCACCCCCACTAATTGAACTGACTCCAAAGTTTTTAAGAACTACTCTTGCTGCGTCATATAAATCAAGATAATATTTGTTATTTAGATTAGTAAAACAGTTTTCAAAATTTTTATTTTTAGATAAATATTGAGATTTAACCTCACCACCTACTTCAAAAGATAATTGGGAAATTGCTGGCCCTAAGTGAACTAACAAGTCTTTCCCATTACAGTCAAAAGATTCAATTAGAGATTCGATTATTCCGTCAACTAATCCTCTCCAGCCAGCGTGAGCAACTCCAACAGCAGTGCCCTCTTTATTACTCACAAATACTGGCAAACAATCTGCTGTAAGAATTCCACAAACAGTTCCAGGTTTTTTGCTATAGCTTGCATCAGCATCAACTATTGATGATAGTAAATCAGCATCAACACTCAAATTAGAATGTGTTTGATTAATCCATACTGGCTTAGAGGGCAACTTATAGTGGCTCAACAATAAGTCACGATTTGCCAATACAGCACCCTGCTTATCATCAACATGAAGTGCTAAATTAAAGTTTTCAAAGTTACCTTTGCTGCTACCACCTTCTAAAAGTCTTGGTGTAGAAAGTAATTTAATATTGTTTGGAAAAAAATTCATTAATATTAATAAGTCAAAAATTATTAGGAATCGAATTTTTTTAAAACTTCTAATAACCCTGTCATGTCATCAGGAAGTAAGGCCTTCCACGACATCATCTCACCAGAAATTGGATGGATTAGAGTTAATTTTTTTGAGTGAAGCGCTTGTCTTTTAAAATTAAGCAGAGCATCTTTTAACTCCTCACTTGCTTTTTTTGGAAAACGAACTCTTCCACCATACATCGGGTCTCCTACCAAAGAATGTCCGACATGAGATAAATGAACACGTATTTGATGAGTTCTGCCAGTTTCTAAAATTGCTTTCACATGAGTATGACTTTTAAATCGATCAATTGCTCTGTAGTGAGTTATCGCATCTTTTCCACTCATTGAAACAGCCTGCTTTACTCTATCTTTAGAATCACGGCCTATAGGCTCATCAACAGTTCCTCCAGCAATCATATGACCATAAACAATTGCAGAATATTCTCTATCAACAGAATGATTTTGGAGCTGTTCAGATAAATATTTTTGAGCTTTTTCATTTCTAGCAACAACCATTAAGCCTGAAGTATTTTTATCAAGCCGATGAACAATGCCAACCCTATCTAGTTTTGATAAAGAAGGATCATAATAAAGAAGTGCATTTGCTAATGTTCCAGTCCAATTTCCTGCTCCTGGATGAGTTACTAGACCGCACTGTTTATTTATTACAATAATATCTTCATCTTCATAAACAATGTTCAAAGGAATTTCTTCAGCGGCCCAGTCATTATTTTGTTTTTGATTTAAAGTTAGATCAACAATTTCATCACCACTAACTTTATCTTTAGGCTTAAAATTTTTACCATTAATTAGAGCATCACCTGATTTAATCCATGCAGTTATTTTGGATCGCGAAAAGTCAGGCAACATTTCAGCCAAAGAGGCGTCTAACCTTTCTCCAGTCATACGAGTTGGAATTATAATTTTAAGCATTTTCATAATGATTAATCTTTGTTTAAGAGTGGCTCAGTTTGTAAATTATTCATACAATTTTTAAGAGAATCTTTCCATGAAATAATTTTTAGATCAAACTCTTTTGAAATTTTCTTCTTACTCATAAAAGCATACTTTGGTCTTTGTGCAGCGGCTGGATAATCTTTAGTCTTAATTGGACTTACAGTACATTTAGCTCCTGAAATATTTAGCACCTCTTTGGCAAAATCATACCAACTACATTCACCCTCATTCGAGTAGTGGTAAACTTCTGATGCTTTATTAAGTAAATTAAATTTATCACTTTTAATAATTTGTAATATTGCTTGCCCTAAATCCCCTGCATATGTTGGGGCGCCAATCTGATCAGAAACTATATTCAAATTACTATTTGTTTGACTAAGCTTTAGAATAGTAGCGACAAAATTATTTCCATACTCAGAATATAACCAGCTAGTCCTAATAATAATTGCATTAAATTTCATAATTGAGAGAATTGCATTCTCTCCCTCTAATTTAGTTTTGCCATAAAAATTTAATGGAGAAGTAGCATCGCTCTCTAAATATGGCTCATGCTTTAAGCCATCGAAGACAAAATCAGTCGAAAAATGGATAAGTTTAATATTATTATGATTAGCTATCTCTGCAATTTTCTTAATAGCTAAATGATTGATCATATCTGCTTCTTCCCTATAAAACTCAGCATTGTCAACCTCAGTATAAGCAGCACAATTTATAATCAAATCAAATTTATGAGTTTCAAAGTAATTCTGAATATTACTAAAAGAAGATAAATCTAACTGATCTCTAGTTACAAAAACAAAACTGTCACTAGTTTTTTGTTGTTTCACGAAACTATTGATAGACCTCCCTAACTGGCCACTTGATCCTGTAACTAAAATGAACATAGTATATAAATCAAAATAATTTTTTATTATCAGCTAGATTAGAGTAATTTTGATCTGCCTTTGAAAGTATTATGTCTTTCTCTAAAAAATGCCAATCAATATTGACGTCTTTATCATTATATGCAATGCCCTCTTCATGCTCAGCTGAATAATATGCGTCCACTTTGTAGGCAAAAATTGCCTCTTCACTAAGAACTATAAAGCCATGGGCAAAGCCTCCAGGAACAAACAGTTGCTTTCTATTTTTTTCACTTAATTCAACAGATACATATTTTCCAAATGTTAGACTATTTCTTCTTATGTCGACCGCAACATCCAAAACCTGTCCTTTAATAACCCTAACTAACTTAGCTTGAGTGAAGGGGGGCAATTGGAAATGTAAGCCACGCAATACGCCTTTTGAAGTTGACTTAGACTCATTGTCCTGAACAAAATTCACTTGATATCCCAAAGCCTCATCAAGGAGCTTTTGTTTATAAGTTTCCATAAAATAGCCTCTTTCATCACTATAAACATCGGGCTCGATCAATAAAACGTCTGGAATAATTTGTGGTGTGAATCTCACTCAAAAACCCTCTAGATGTCTAAGTAAATATTTTCCATACTGGTTGTTGTTCATTTGATTAGCAAGTGAACGAAGTTTTTCTTTAGAAATATAGCCCCTATCAAAAGCAATCTCCTCGATACATGCTACTTTTAAACCCTGTCTTCTTTCAATAGTCTCAATAAATTTTGAGGCCTCTAATAAGTCTTCATGGGCACCTGTATCAAGCCAAGCATAGCCTCTTCCAAGCAATTGAACTTTTAAACGATCTTCATTTAAATACATTTCGTTGACACTAGTAATTTCAAGCTCTCCTCTTTGAGAAGGAGTAACTTTTAAAGCTTTTTTTATCACGTCATTTGGGTAAAAATATAAACCAGTAACCGCATAATTACTTTTTGGTTCTTTAGGTTTTTCTTCAATACTTATAGCTTTATTAGATTCATCAAATTCCACAACACCATAACGTGTTGGATCGTTTACATGGTATCCAAATATAGTTGCTATATTATTGTCTAAAACGCTAGAAACAGCCTTAAGAAGAAAATCTGTCAAGCCTTGGCCATAAAATATATTGTCACCTAGAATCAGAGCCACACTATCTGAGCCAATAAATTCATCAGCTATAATAAAAGCTTGAGCCAAGCCATCAGGAGATGGTTGGACTTTATATTGAAACTTCATTCCAATATCAGAGCCGTCACCTAGTAGATTTTCAAATCTTGAAATATCATCTGGAGTAGAAATAATTAAAACTTCTTGAATCCCTGCCAACATCAAAATAGATAATGGATAATAAATCATTGGCTTGTCATATATTGGAAGTAATTGCTTGGAAACGCTTTTGGTTAATGGATAAAGCCTTGTTCCAGATCCACCCGCTAAAATAATTCCTTTCATTTGCTATCTACTCCTAAACGCTCAAGCTTGTAACTTCCATTTTGGATATTTTCACACCATTCATTGTTAGTTAAATACCACTCAACAGTTTTTAAAATTCCTGATTCAAAGCTTTCCTTTGGCTTCCAGCCAAGATCTCTATTAATTTTATTGGCATTAATTGCATATCTTACATCATGTCCTGGCCTATCTTTAACATAAGAAATCAGCTCACTAAAAGAAGCCATACCATTTAATTTATTTGAAATTAATTTATCTAAAATATTACAAATCTTTTTAACTACTTCAATATTCTGAATTTCATTACTACCACCAATATTATAGGTTTCCCCAACATTACCGTTTAATACAACACTCATTAGAGCGTGGACGTGATCATCAACATAAAGCCAATCTCTTATTTGTTTTCCATCACCATATATTGGAAGATTTTTACCTTCAAGGGCATTAAGAATAACGTGTGGAATAAGCTTCTCTGGGAATTGGCAAGGGCCATAATTATTGGAGCAATTTGTAATTAATACTGGCAATCCATATGTTCGGAACCAAGCCCTTACCAAATGATCAGAACTTGCTTTAGAGGCTGAGTATGGAGAGCTTGGATCATATGAGGTATCTTCCGAAAAAAAATCAGATGTTCCTTCTAAATCACCATAAACCTCATCAGTTGATACATGAAGAAATCGGAAGTTTTCTTTTTTATTACCTACAAGTGATTGCCAGTAAATCTTTGACTGCTCAAGAAGCTTAAAAGTACCAACTATATTTGTTTGAATAAAGTCACCAGGTCCATCAATAGACCTATCAACATGTGACTCTGCAGCAAGATGCATAACTACATCAGGCTTATTCTTTTTAAATACTCTATTTAATTCATTTTCATCACAAATATCCACTTGTTCAAAAATATAATCCTTATTTTGGTCAATAGACTCTAAAGACTCTAAATTTCCTGAATAGGATAACTTATCAACATTCACCACTCTATGATGGGTATCTTTAATAATATGTCTAATTAGTGCTGAACCAATAAATCCTGCACCACCGGTAACAAGAATGGTTTTTTTATTTTTCATTATCTCTGTTTTAGCTTAATATAGTATTTATAAGATATATATTATTATAAAAGTATTGTAATAATCTTGTATCTTTTCTCTCTTAAAATCTTTAATTTTTGTTGATAGTTGAAATTAACCTACCATCCAGAATTGATAACAGAGCAAACCCTTTTAACATCTTCAACCGTCATCTTGGTATGCAATGGAAGTACTAAATACTCATCTTCAATTTTATCCATATTTGGAAATAATTTTCCATCAGTAAATTCTTTAAAAATTGAATACCTATCATTACGAAAATGCACTTGATTGCTCTCAATATTGTTATCTCGTAATTTCTCTTGTAGTTTATATCGCTCTTCAACTATTACAGTAAAGAGCCATGCCGCATGCTCACGATCTTTATAACCACTTCCTATGATTCTTAATCTTGCGCAACCAGCTAATTCTTCTTCATAGACTTGAAATAATTCTTTACGTATTTGAGACTGTTCATCAAATTCAGAAAGCGCGGCAATCCCCATAGCAGCAGCAATATCTGTCATTTGGTATTTATACCCAATTTCAGTAATATCATTTTCCCAAATACCAGCTTGTTTTGACTTTCTATCAATTCCAAACCATCGAATTCGTTCTGCTTTATCAATCAAATCTTTATTCTTGATAATTAACATTCCACCATCACCTGTAGTAATATGTTTAATAGCTTGGAAAGAAAACATCGTAAAATCTGAAATACTTCCGATATCAGTGCCTTTATATTTAGCTCCAACCGCATGTGCAGCATCCTCAATAATAGGAATACTCCATTCATTAGCAATACTTTGTAACTCATCCATATCACACGGCAAACCACCATAATGCACACAAATAATGGCCTTTACTTTATCACTCATAAGCTGACTAACATGGTTAATATCCATATTCATAGTATTAATATCTATGTCCGCAAACTTAATTTTAACCCCCATATACAGAAAAGGAATATTTGTTGCAGTACAAGTAAACAGGGGGGCAATGACTTCATCACCAGGCTTTAATCCAGCCAACATATATGATAAATGAAGAGCATCGGTTCCTGAACCTACAGCAATTGCAGGAAGATTAGATGCAAATTTTTTACTAAAATTTTCTTCAAATATTTTAACCTTTGGTCCTTGTCCAATCCAACGGGAATCAAGTGTGTCCATTACAGCACTTTTGGCTAGTTCAGACACATGTGGATAGAACAATACTATGTTCTCAGACTCGGCTTTCATTATTGACATATCTTGGACTGGCTTCTTCATTTTTAAACTCTCTTTTTTTTATTTTTAAAAAATAGTATTTAATTTCGATTTTTGTACATTCAATTTAGACATTTTAATACCCTGTAGTTTTTAATGTTCAACATAAATATGATCTGGATCCAATCCTTTCTGATATCTATCATACATTTCACTATAAGCAGACTCAAGATTCCTTGTAAATAGTGGAGTGTCATATAGCGGGGCTATGGATAAGTTACTTTGTAACTTATCTTTGATCACTTTAAGTTTTTCTGAGTCTGTTGCAAGCTCAATAGCAAGAGACTCATACTCATCTTGAGAGGTTGTAATAAGCTCTGGCATATTAACTGCATTAACGATACTTGCAGCCATTCTACTGGGGTATGACTCTCCTAGAAAGGTTAGAACTGGCAGCCCCATTCGCAGTGCATCACTGGCAGTAGTTCCAGCATTATAGGGGCGCGTGTCTAAAAATAAATCAGCAACACGGTACCTTGCTAAATACTCTGGCCTTGATAGCTTCTCACCAAAAATAAGTCTCTTAGGATCAACGCCTCTAAGAGTTATTTCTTTTGTTAAATTTATTTCTGCTAATTTATTAGCAGCAAAAATAAGCAGCACACTGCCCTTAGCATTACTTAATATTCGGGCCCAACTATCAAAAGTATCGGGAGTTATTTTGTAGGTGTTGTTAAAGCAACAAAACACAAACCCCTGTTCAGGAAGCCCAAGATCTTGACGAGTAAAAGTCATCTCTGGAAGGGATTCTTTTGAGTCATTGACTTGATAACTAGGAAGATAAACTATTTTTTCTGAGTAATACTTTTGATTTTCTTTTGGAATCATTGTTTGGCCCGCTACCAAATAGTCATAATAATTAGCGCCCATTGTTGTTAGAACACCAATATAACTAGCCTGAATTGGAGCGGCAGACATGGCAAATATTCCAGTTCGGGAATTTTCAGTATAGCCTCCTAGATCAATCGCAATATCAATTTCAAAAGACCTTGCAAGTTTGACGATATCCTTGTCTGGCATTGCGTAAACATCATGAAAATGATCAACCCCAGCCTTAATTCGAAGATTCATTTCATCTTTGGTATTTGGCCCAAAAGAAAACGCATGGATTTCAAATTGATCCCTATCGTGCGTTTCATAAAGCTCTGCAGTTAGAGTTGCAACAGGATGTATTCTGAAGTCTGCAGAAAAATAACCAATTCGAATCTTTTTATGTTTTGGATAAAGCCCAATATTTGGCAAACTATCACTTTTTGGGAACTCATCATTGGCATAAATTTCTGAGGCTTTTCCCTGAAGTTCAGGATCATCAATAAGTCCAAGTAAATCAAATGGGACGATAACTTTTTCGTTATTATTAATTTTATTTTTTAACTCATTTAAGAGAGCAGGTAAATCATCCCAGTTACAAAGATTCATTTTAGTATTCAATATAGCGCCTAAATTATAGGCCAAATTTGGGTTAATAGACCTGACTCTATAATAACTTTCAAGCGCCTTATCAAGCTGCTTAAGTTCTGTCTGTATAAGCCCTTGAGCGGCATAACCTTCAGCAAATTCAGGTTTTAAACTTAATGCTTTCTTATTAGAGTTATTCGCATCATCCAATCGCCTAAGTTTTAAAAATATAATTCCAAGGTTATTATAAGCCTCGGCATAATCTGGATTAATAGCTAGCGCCTTTTCATAAGACAAAATTGCATCATCCAATCGCTCAAGCTCTCCTAGAGTAATTCCAAGATTATTATGAGTATCGGCATCATTAGGATTAATAGTAAGCGCCTTTTCATAAGACAGAATCGCTTCATCTAATCGGCCAAGTTTTTTTAGAGCAATACCAAGATTATTATACGAATCAGTATAATCTGAATCAATAGAAAGTGCTTTTTCATAAGCATTAATTGCAACATCTAGCTGACCAAGATCTTTAAGCGCAGTTCCAAGATTATTATATGCCTCGGCATAATCTGGCTTAATAGCTATTGCTTTTTTAAAACTTTTAATCGCTTCATCATGTTGACCTAACTCATTAAATACAACTCCAAGATTATTAAGTAAATCAATATACTTTGGATTATAGGTAAGTCCTTTTAAATAAGACTTTGCTGCATCATTAAGCTGACCAAGATCTTTAAGTGCATTACCTAAATTATTATGCAAAGCAGGAAAATCTGGATTTATTACTAGTGCCTTCCGATAAGATTCAACCGCATCATCAAGTTGGCCAAGCTCCTTGAAAACATTCCCTAAATTATTATAGGCCTCTGAAAAATTTGGATTAATTGACAACGCTTTTTGATATGAAAGAGCCGCATCATTAAGCTGTTGAAGCTCCTCTAAACCGACTCCAATTCTATTATGGGCCTCGGCTAAATCAGGCTGAATATCAATAGCCTGGCTCAATTTTTCAATCATTACATCCCATTGTTCAAGCTCCTGATACACTGTACCAAGACTATAAAGCGCCTCAACATACTCTGGATTAAGATTAATCGCCTTCTCATAACAATTAATTGCTTCATCAAGCTCACCACTCTCCCTGAGAACATTTCCAAGATTATTATGAGCTTCTGAGTAGTTTGGGTCAATTGCTAATGAATTCTTATAACTTTTAACCGAATCATCAAACTGTCGCAACTCATGATATGCACCACCAAGATTATAATGTGCTTTAGCATAGTCAGGTTTAATGGCTATCGCCTTCTCATAACTATCAATTGCAGAGCCTAATTCTCCTAAACCTGCATAACTGGCACCAGCTATATTATGTAACAATGAGTCTTCGGGAAAACCATTAGTTAAAATTGCAACTGAATCTATTGCCTCCTGGAACTTACCACTAGAAAAAAGTGCAATTATGGAGTTAATTTCAGCTTGTGGAGATAGTGAACTCATATTTGGAATCTAGTGGTAATTTAAACCCTTTATTAAAGGCTGCAGAAAGGCTTCATATTTTTTCCATACTTCAGAGCTTCCTTGATAAATCTTTTGTCTAACTTGAATAGCACTTGTTGTTTTAACAGCACCCTTATTTGTATGAAAATTTAAGCAATTTTCATCCCATTCCAATTCACAATATTTTAATAATTTTCGAGTTTCCATTTCTTGATTAGTAGTAAGATCCTCATAACAAACATCATATATTTTATCGGGAAATAGCTTATTCCAAAAACTCATAAGATCTTTATACATTTTATAATACTTAGCTAAATCATCCTGATTATATGAATAACTATTCCCATTAAAATAGTATTTATAGATTGACCAGCATGTTGCCATGGGGTCTCTATTCATATGAAGAATTTTTGCCTCGGGAAAAGCCATTAAAATAAATCCAACATATCGAAAGTTCAAAGGCATCTTGTCAATAATAATACTTTGCGAAACATTTAAACTAGAAAGTACATCTAAATACTGCTCACGGATAGATATCAAATCACTTTCAGAAATACTTTTTTTATCCACATTATCAAATTCTTTTAAAACTGTAGTAACAAATTTATTTAATTTATTTAACTCACCTGCACCATGTACTTCATTATGACTATCAATAATCTGATGAACTAAGGATGTTCCAGATCGAGGCATCCCCAAAATAAAAATGGGCCTTATGGAGGTTGATACACATGATGATTTTTTAACTGCAGAGGGGAGGGATTTAAAAGAATCTTTAATTCTAGAAAATAATTGCTGGTCTTTATCAATAAAATAATTTACCTCCTCTTTACGTAGTCTATTAGCCTCATTTAAGTATTTAAATTGCTCATCATACTTTTCAAGTTTTTCATAAACATGCGCCAAAGCAAAATTAAAACCTATCCGATCTATTACACTCAGACTATTCGAAGACAGAAATGAGTGCATAACAGCCAGTTGTGGATCATTTTTTTTATACTTTTTAACGCGACTTAAGTGAAGATGTGCATCGCCCCATTCTGGCTTAATGCTCACTGTTTTTTCTATACTATTAAGATAAGCCTCTTTATTTCCAAGATCTTTATGGGCTATAGCAAGGTTAAAATATGCTTTTGCATAGTCTGGCTTAATGGATATTGCTATCTCAAAGCACTCAATAGCAGCCTCTACCCTTCCATATTCGTTTAATACATTTCCAAGATTATTATGCGCCTCAGCAAAATCATATTTATATGCTACTGCCCACTCTAAACTTTCAATAGCAGCCTCTAATTGACCAATGTCATGGAGCGTAGTTCCAAGATTATTGTGAGCATCAGGATAATTGGGAGTAATTGATATAGCTTTTTTATAACTTTCAACCGCATCAGAATCATTCCCTAAGGCTTTGAGAATAACACCAAGATTAAAATGCGCTTCCGCATAATTGGGCTTAATCGATACTGCTGCCTCAAACATCTTAGCAGCTCCTTCAAGCTGGCCTAATTCCTTATAACAAGCACCTATAAGATTAAAGAGTATGGGAGAATTGGGATAGTCATGATTTAAAGCTTTAATTTTATTTACAGCATCTTGAAACTGACCATCAGAGTAAAGTGTATAAACTGATTTAAGTTGTTCTTTTGAAAGGGTTAGCTGATTATTTTTCATTTCTATTTTCCTGAAGTTAATACAGCTATTTTCTTAATGTTTTCTAAAATGAGACAAAAGTTATGAAATCTAATTATCATTGTGTAAGGTTTAATTTAAGCCCTATATTCTAGTAAATTTAATTTTAAACTAGGTTGTTTAGTAGCAACTATTTATTTCAAGTTTATATTAATACATATATAGATTTTAGTATACTCAGTATCTTAATAAATCCTAGCTACTAAAAAATACATCTTAAAATGACATTAAAATCTCAACGACTTTTAGCCCGTGCAAATAAACTTACAAAAAAAGGACAGGTGGAGGAGGCTCAAAAACTTTATTCAATTGTCCTTAACTCTCTTCCAAATAATATTGAAGCAAAAAGAAAGTTACAAGAACTTGTCCAGCTAAAAGAAATAAATCCAACACAGGCCGAATTCGATGAAGTAATAAAGCTATTTACAAATGGTCAGTTTCAAGAAGTAATAGATAAAATTAAAACTATTAATGAGAACTATCCTAATTTATCATTACTCTTTAATATTTTAGGGGCTAGTTATAGAGCAATAAACCAACTTGATAATGCAGTTAAAAGCTTTCAAAAAGCCATTGATATTAAACCTGAATATGATGAGGCGTTATTTAATCTTGGTGTAACTCTTAAAGAACTTGGTCAAGTTGATGCTGCTGTCACTTCATATAAAAAGGTAATTACAATTAATAATGCTTACTATAATGCACATAATAATCTAGGCCTGATTTTATTAGAGCAGGGAAAGCTAGATACTGCAATTGATCATTTTGAATGGGCAATATCTTTTAAATTTGATTTTGCTGAAGCACATAATAATCTTGGATCAGCTCTTATAGAGTTTGGACAAATTGAATCTGCTATTGATAGTTATAAAAAGGCTGTAGAATTCAAACCAAATTATGCACAAGCTCATAATAATCAAGCTATTGGTCATCTTAGACTTGGCCAAAATGAGGCTGCTATTAATAGTCTCGAAAAAGCACTGGCCTACAAACCAGATTATGCTTCTGCACACCATAATTTAAGTGGTCTTAAAAAATACGCTAAAGGTGATACTCACATTACCAAGATGCAATCACTTTTATCAAATAAAAACTTAAGTCGATCCGATCAAAAATTTTTATGTTTCGCTTTAGCTAAAGCTTATGAAGATGTAGGGAAACATGATGCACTATTTGAAGTTTTACATAAAGGTAATGAATTACGAGCCTTAGAAATAGATTCTTCAATTGATGAATATCGGAATAATTATTCTATCTTTAAAAAGTTGTTTAGATCATCATCTGTATTTGTTGATAAGCCTTTGTATTATAAAAAAGAGTTAATTCGACCTATTTTTATTGTAGGCATGCCTCGCTCTGGCACAACTCTAGTTGAACAAATATTAGCTAGCCATCAAGAAGTATATGGTGCAGGTGAATTAGACACGTTAACTAAACTTATAAATAGAAATCTAAATGACCTCCTTAAGCATAAAAAGCAAGGCTTTGTTGAAAAAGATTTTTTAACCATACGACAAGAATACTTAGAATCACTTTCTCGTTTGAATACAAGTGAAGGCATAATTACAGATAAGTGGCCACTAAACTTTCAATATATCGGGTTTATTTTAAGAGCATTTCCTGAGGCAAAAATTATTCATTTAAATAGAGACCCTGTGGCTACTTGTTGGTCAATTTATAAACATTATTTTAGTGATATTGGAAATGGATGGGCATATAATTTAGAGGATTTGGTAGAGTTTTATAGATTATATTCAGAGCTTATGAATTTTTGGCATGAATTATTTCCTAATAAAATATACGACATTAATTATGAAGAATTAACAATCAACCAAAAGAAAGAAACAAAAAAATTATTAGCATTTTGTGAATTAGAGTGGGATGAGAACTGTTTAAATTTTTATACTAATACACGTGATGTCAAAACAGTAAGCGCCTCTCAGGTTAGAAAAAAAATGTACCAAGGTAGTTCTGAAAACTGGAAAAAATTTGAACAGTATATTCAGCCACTCATAAAAGGTTTGAACTCTTAATATAACTAAATTAATTAATTAATGTATTTTCTATAAGATAATTAAGAATTTTAGATACAGAATCATCTAATGTTTCTTTATCAGTATTAATTATTAATTCTGGATATTCTGGAATTTCATAGGGTGAATCGATGCCCGTGTAATTTTTAATTTTTCCTAACCTTGCAAGTTTATAAAGGCCTTTAACATCTCTTTTCTCACAAGTTTCTAGACTTGCCTTACAATATATCTCTATAAAGTTATCATTCGAAATTAAACTTCTAGCTTCATTACGATCTTTTTTAAATGGACTGATAAAAGCAGCCATAACAATCAAGCCAGCCTCCAGCATTAACTTACTTACTTCACTAATTCGACGAATATTTTCACTTCTATCAGCCTCGCTAAATTCAAGATTTGAATTTAGCCCATGACGAACATTATCACCATCTAATACAAAGGTTCTGCAATTTATATTAAATAGCTTTTCTTCTAATGCATGAGCTAATGTTGATTTTCCTGAACCTGAAAGACCTGTAAACCAAAGCACAACTGATTTATGATTATTTAATTTATTTCGCCTTTGCTGGGTAACAGTTGCCTGATGGTAGATAATATTTGAGCTCTTCATGGTAGATAGTAGATAAAAGTACTGAATCAAAT
>Ga0209816_1001878_pt1 | contig 15275 bp, 10 predicted proteins | sample CoawatmetaG01DNA_FD_187509 | JGI IMG/M metagenome (GOLD analysis project Ga0209816, IMG submission 187509) | Marine microbial communities from the West Antarctic Peninsula - Coastal water metaG017-DNA (SPAdes) (version 2) | ecosystem: Environmental > Aquatic > Marine > Coastal ... | reverse complement strand
CTATTTACACGTCCTGAGAAATCATCTTTCTCAACTTCATTGTCCTCAAAACGAATTATAAACAAAAACTGCTTCTTTCTAATCAGATCGATCTCGGCATGCTGCTTATCAAAGGCCCTAGGCGCTGATTTTAATTCATCACCTACTAATTCTCCCCAGGTGTTTTTAAAAGAGGGCTGGCTAATAATGTCTCTAAATTCATCACCTGACACTGCTAATTCCTGGCGAATACGCAATAAATCTTTTGGCTCAGGTCCCCAAAAACCACACGCCAAAAAACAATTACCTGGAGAGATTTGCAGATAGTAGCTGCCTCTAAATTTTGGCTGCGAACGATGAAAAGCAATGCCGAAATTTGTTTTATAGGGTGTTTTGTTTTTCGAAAAACGGACATCTCTATAAATGCGCATAAGCTTCCATCGTTCCAAAGAATCGTGAAGACTGATTTGATCAAATAACTGTGCGCAGAATTCCTTAACCTCTACTTCAAGCGCTTTAAAGTGCGGCTTGTGTTGCTCAAACCATGTTCTATTATTGTTCTCTTTGAGGCTGCTTAAAAAATCGAAAACTTTGTGGTTGATGCCATTCATTTCCTAAAGGTGTTTTTGGCTTTACTTATTATGGAAATAATGAAACAATTTTTTGCTTATTCGGAATGGATAGAACCTTCTCAACATAATCTTTATAGAGTTGGTGTCCAAGTGGAAGTTGAGCATCAATTTCTTCTGGGGTACCAATAATGAACTCTTCATTACCAGACATTCCATCCATGCTTTTATCGGTAATACCAAAATAGTTCCACTCTGCTAAAATTAACCAATAGGCATACTCCTGTGTTGTGATTTTATTATAAAGATCATTATCATCCTTCAAATCGTCGTAACTAGAAACATCATAAATCCCTTTATCAATAGCTTCATGCATAGCCAATGATATAGCCGAATAAGAGTCATTATAATCCCAATCGTTAGGATAGGCCAAATAGAAAATAACATTTGTAACGGTATGTAAAAGGTGTTCAATTACCTCGCCTATTTGACCATCATCAGCAGAGTTCTTTTCCCAAATATAATCAGTTACATTATCTTGATAAGGTAACGGCGGCTCACCTGAATCAAAATTTGAATTGTTCGCCATACCATCAACCCCAACTCGCTGATAAACGTACTCGTCCTGGGATGTAGACAAATAGCGTGAACGCATCGTTGAATCAATGTTTGAGTTATCATTGAACATTTCTTCATAGGCCTCACCGACATTATTCAGGAAGCTTGTACTCACTTCTTCTCTGGCGAATATCCGTAGCTTTTTCGCATCAATATAACTAGGGAAATCTTCTTCAGAGCTTGACTTACATCCCGTATTTAAAAAGGGAAGTACCAATAAAACTAAAAAGGCTTTTTTAATTATTTCTATTCTTTTCATAAAAACAAATCTACTTTTTTTGTGACTAAGGATTTGTAGTCGTAGAATACTTTATACCAAAAAACCCTAATACACTTATTACTAGTGTATTAGGGTTTTTTCTTGTGGAGAAGATGGGATTCGAACCCACGACCTCTTGACTGCCAGTCAAGCGCTCTAGCCAACTGAGCTACATCCCCAATGGATGGCAAATATATGCTCTAGATTATTTATTAATACAAAAACTCCGTGTTTGTATTCGTGGATTCAAAAATGATTATGACTGAATACTTTTTCTTGAGGGATCCATATGAAAATTCAGATTTATTCCTCCGGTGAAGATGATTCTTCCGAAGAAATAGGTTTTTTAGTATTTGGAAGCGCATCAAATATTTGTTGATATTTTGAAGGCTCTCTTTTCTTCTTAGGTGTGTCGTTAGGAACAGCACCTTCTGGCCTTGGTGTGCGTTCTGGATGTTCCCTTCTTGGCTTTTTATCCTTATTAGCTCTATCTGAAATTTTATTATGTTCGCCTTTCTTGCGAGGTGCTCTTCCACCTTTACTAGACTCGCCCCATTGTGGACCTTCTCCAATTTCAGCAGGCGGTTGTTCCTTCTCTAAAACACGGTCAATGAGCTGTTCAATTTTACCAAACTTAAACATGTCATCAGGACATACTAAGGTAACCGCCATTCCCTTTGATTTAGCACGAGCAGTACGGCCTATACGGTGTACATAATCTTCTGCATCTCCAGGAACATCAAAGTTAATTACTAAGTCAATCCCCTTAATATCGATACCACGGCTCATGACGTCGGTTGCTACCATAACACGGATTTTTCCGCTTCTGAAATCTCTTAGCGCCAACTCACGCGCTTGCTGCTCGTAATCAGAACTAATGCCCTGACATGCATAGCCTTTCTGTAGTAGTTTCCGAGCAAGACTTTCTACTTTCTTCTTTGTAGAACAGAAGATAATGATCGCCTTGAAATCATCCTTATCCCGAAGAACACTATGAACTATTCCGATTTTCTGCTCCTCAAAAGCTAATATTACTTTTTGGGTTACCCCTTCCGCAGGCTTTGATATCGCCACCGATATCTCCTCAGGGTTTTTTAGAATCTCCTTCGCAAGATTTCGGATTTTCGGAGCCATCGTAGCGGAGAACATCAGACTCTGACGCTCCTCTGGAATTTCAGCAATAATCTTGATGATGTCGTCAAAAAATCCAATGTCTAACATTCGATCTGCTTCATCTAAAATAAGATGCTTGACCGTATCAAACTTTACATATCCACGTGCAATGTGAGCAAGTAACCTACCTGGCGTGGCAACTATGACATCTGCGCCACCTTTAAGGGCGTCTGACTCAGCTTCCCAGCTAACACCGTCACCGCCGCCATAAACAGCAAAACATGAAGCATTTGTGAAGTACGCTATCCCTTGTATCTCTTGGTCAATTTGTATAGCTAACTCGCGCGTGGGGCACAGAATTAATACCTGTACACCTTCGCTGGGCGTTTCGGATAATTGATTTAATGTCGGCAAGACAAATGCCGCTGTTTTTCCTGTGCCTGTTTGAGCACATCCGATAAGATCTTTTCCAGAAAGTATATATGGAATTGCTTTTTCCTGAATCTCAGTCGCCTCCTCAAAGTTCATATGGAACAGGGCGTCTAGTAGTGTTTCGTTCAGGCCGAAATCTTTGAATTTCATCATTTATTGTAGGTGTATGTCTACCTGTACCTCAATGTTTTGCGAGATAGTGAAATTAGGATAGCCTTCTCCGAGGCCCCAAAGTTCTCTATCGATGGTAAAGGTTCCTTTCAAAAGACCGTTGTTTTGCTCAACGAGTTCGAGCTGGAGCGGTTTTGAAAGTCCACGCAAGGTAAGATTACCTGCTAGTTTATAAGTTGTTAAGCCAGAGGATTTTCCAACAAATATTACGCTCGAAGCTTTAAAGCATACTAAAGGTGTTTTCGCAGTGTTGAAGAATTCTTTTTCTTCACGCAAGCTCTCGTCACGACCTTTACTACCTGTGTCAACCGTGTTTGCGTCAAGACAGCCCTGTATTGCAACAAGGATTCCATCATCATAGGTCGCAAATCCGGTTGGATTACCCATGGTCCCTGTTACTGTTTTAAAGGTTAAACTCTTTAATTCAAACGAAGCAGTGCTCTCCAAAGTGAAAGATCTTACTTGTGAAAAGCCACAAACATGAATGAGGAGTGATAGAAGTACAAATTTATTTTTCATAGTCTAATAGCTAGGACCCTTTTCTGAGGGTATAAGGCGTGTCTCCTTTAAAAGTTCTTGACGTGAACCATGTTCTGTAAAAACATCATCGATTTTACGTATCACTAATTTCAAGTCTAAATCAGTTTGAGCAATTTCCATAGCTACCGTGCCAGACAAGCCTCCTACCCCAATAGATTCTTCCAGTACCACAATAGTTTGATATCGTCCGAGCATGCGCTTCACCTCTGTTGGTAGCGGCTTAACCTGACCTACATGAATATGATCCATGGCTCCCACCTCCGCAAAGGTACTTAGCACACCACTACTCAATAGTAACGTATGGCTATGTGCCTGCTTTAAAATCCGGTACTCCATAAAATCTACGGATGAGTCGCAACTAGTTCTAGCCTTAGGATACCTTATAAATAATGGGCCTATTAGCTCTGCTTGTATTTCCGATGCCCTGCGCAACATGGCCTGTAACTCAGATCCATTCATTGGATTCCAAACCGTCACGTTAGGTATATCTAAGAGAAATCCCTGGTCAAATACCCCATGGTGCGTAGGTCCATCTGAACCAACAAATCCAGCTCTATCCACCAAAAAAACTACGGGTAGTTCTTGCAGGGCGATGTCATGAATCACTTGGTCAATAGCACGCTGAAGAAACGTACTGTAAATGTGTACCCAAGCCTTTCCACCAGCTGCGGCAATTCCAGCAGCTGTGGTCACTGTATGTGGCTCGTTGATGCCCGTATCATGGAGTTGCTGCGGATACTTTTCGCGAAGTGGCGCAAAGCCACTTCCTGCGAACATGGCTGGACTTAGAATCTGAAGTTCAGGATGAGCCGCTAAAATCAAACTCATTTCCTCTGCCGCCCACCACTGAAAAGTAGTTCCTGGCTTGTAAGACTTAGGAGGACTGAGGTCAGGACGGGTAGTTTTAACATGTATAACTCGCTTTCCACCGAGCGTCAATGCCTGTTGTAATTGTGCTACTAAAGCTGTAACGTCATTTCCATCTTCGCAAAGATGGTACTCCCATCCAAGACTTTTAAAATAAGCTTGGTAATTCTGATGGTTGTGTAATACACCGATCGTTTGATCTATACTTCCATTGTTGTCGTTTAGAATCACCAAGGCATTTGTATCTATGGTCCCTAAGTGATTGAGGGCCTCAAAAGTCTGGCCGCCGGTAAAAGAACCATCTCCAACCACAGCTATCCTATGACGCTTATGTTTTTTAATAGCATCTGCCATACAAACACCGGCCAACGCACTGATACTCGTTGAGGCATGTCCTGCGCCAAAAAAGTCAAATGGACTCTCTGCACGATTAAGAAATCCTGAAATACCGCCACGTGTACGCTGGTGGTCTAGAGACTTAATACGACCTGTAAGGGCTTTGTGGATGTATCCCTGGTGGCCTACGTCCCAGATAAGCACATCCTCTGGAGTATTTAGCACATAGTGCAAGGCCACGGTTAATTCCGCTACGGCCAAGGAAGATTCAAGGTGTGGTATTTTTTCTTTGACGCGCAGTAGGACCTCAGATTTAACCTCTTGGGTGAAGTCTTGAAGTTCATGTAGTTCTAATGCGCGAAGGGCTTTGATCATTTTGCAAAATTAGCGCAAATAAAAACCCGCGACGCTATGCGTCGTGGGTTTTTGAATTCTAGTTTTTTACGACCAATCAACTTATGCGAAAAGTCGTGCCATGAACCGCTGTATACTCTCAAAAAGGAAGTACATCACGGGAACAATAACAAGGGTGAGGAATGTTGCAAAGGTCAATCCAAAGATGACTGTCCACGACATTGGACCCCAGAACACCACGTTATCTCCACCAAAGAAGATATGTGGATTGTTTTCGCTAAATAAGGTGTAGAAGTTGATGTTCATCCCCGTAGCTAATGGAATCAATCCCAATATGGTCGTGATGGCGGTTAACAATACGGGGCGCAAACGAGTACGTCCAGCTTCTACAATAGTATCGATCAAGATCGGTACAGGTAATTTATCCTTTTCATCCAGACCTAATTCGGCAAGCTTACGCGAGGAAAGCTGTTTGATGAAGTCAATCAATACAATGGCGTTATTTACCACAATACCCGCCAGCGATATAATACCGATCATCGTCATCATAATCACGAACTCCATTCGGAAAATAACTAACCCCAAGAAGACTCCGATCAAAGAGAACACCACGGTTACAAGGATGATAAAGGGAGTAGAAGCTGAGTTGAATTGGCTTACTAAAATCAAGAAGATCAAGAATACTGCCATTAGTAGTGCGCCAGAAAGGAAATCAAGTTCTTTAGCTTGCTCCTCTTGCTCACCGGTAAAGTCCACGCTGATGTCCTGTGGAAGGTCGTAACCGGCCATCGCTACTTTTATAGCGTCCACTGTTTCTGTTGGATTAGCTCCTTCCAATAGATTGGATTGAATAGAAATCACGCGTTTTAAATCCTTGCGTTTCACGGAGGAGAACGTAGATGTTTTTTTAGCCTTAGCTACTGCCGAGATCGGGACTTGCTTGATTTTTCCACTGGCCTGGTCACGGAAGGTGATTTTCTGATTCATCAAGTCCTCGACATTGTAACGATATTGGTCACTCATCCGAATATTAATGGGATAATCATCTTCACCGTTTTTAAAACGCGAAACTTCCTTACCGAACAAAGCGGTACGCATCGCATCCCCGATTTGTGCAGAGCTTAAGCCTAAGGCCCTTGCTTTGACACGGTCTACCGTGATCGGCATTTCAGGTTTTCCGGTTTCTACATCTAGTTTCAATTCCTCAATTCCTGCAATACTTTGGTTGTTAATGAAGGCTTTGATACCATCCGCAACCTCAACCAATTGGTAGTAATCATTACCGCTGACCTCTATATTTACTGGGGGGCCTGTTGGGGGTCCATTGCTGTCTTTTGCTACTGAAATAACCACGCCAGGGTAATCGCTGAGGGTCGCGCGAATCTTTTTCAATACATCAGAAGAATTCACACGGTTACCCTCCGTATCTACTCGATCTGAGAACTTATAAAAAGCCACTGTGATTTTTGCTTTGTTCGGTGTCTGTGCCATAGATGGCCCAGCGTTAGGATCACTCGTTCCTTCACCAACCTGAGCAATAACCGATTCTACCATGTAGTTTTGCTGCACACCGTTGACATCGACATAGTTGTATTCACTTACAATCTCCATGACCTCTTTTTCAAGCTCCAGGGTTACTTCGTTGGTTTGCGCTATGTCGGTACCAATTGGCATCTGGATATAGACCATCGCCTGGTTCGGCATGTTTTCTGGAAAGAACAGTGTCTTTGGAGGAAAAGCTCCGAGAAGTATCCCTGAGAAAATAAGTAGGGCAAATGTCCCCGCAAAAAACAGAATGGGCTTTTTACCTGATAAAGCATAGGCTAAAACAGATTTATAACTGTTCTCGAGAGATGGAAGCAAAATGGTCTGAAACCACTTGGTTGAAGGAACCACGAAATAGGTATAAATCAGTGCGAAAGAACCGGAGTAAATAAACAGATTACCCCAAGCCATTTTACCAGCACCATAGGCAATCACTACACCTAAAACTATAGCTAAAATGCTGTAGATAGCTACCCTTTTTTTATTTAAGGGAGCCTCTTCTACTTTCATAAGTGCCGCTGTTAATCCTGGATTAATCACCAGTGCCACGAACAAAGAAGACGACAGAACGGTAATTAACGTCAACGGTAAGTACTTCATGAATTCCCCGAAGAGACCCGGCCAGAAAGCTAAGGGCAGGAATGCCGCTAAGGTGGTTGCTGTAGAGGCTATAATTGGCATAGCCACTTCGCCCGCACCCAACTTCGCCGCAGTAATACGGTCGTAGCCTTCATCCATGAATCGGTAGATATTCTCTACCACAACAATTCCGTTATCTACTAACATGCCTAAAGCCAAAACCAAGGCAAAAAGAACAATCGTATTTAAAGTTACTCCCAAGGCATTGAGAATTACAAAACTCATGAGCATAGACATTGGAATAGCAATCCCAACAAAAAGTGCATTGCGCAATCCCAAGAAAAACATCAAGACAATAACCACGAGAAGCATTCCAAAAATAATCGAGTTTTCAAGATCCGCTACTTGTGTTTTCGTTTGCTCAGAAGTATCGTTCGTTACAGATATGTTGAGGTTGTCTGGGAAATAGCTTTCCTGCGCCTCTGCTAATATTTGAGCAATCTTTTCAGAAACAATAATCTGATTTTCACCCGAACGCTTAAATACGTCTAACATCACTACAGAAGAACCGTACTGGCGAGCATAGGATTGACGCTCTACCTCATCAAATTCAATCTCTGCCACGTCGCCTAAACGAACGAGCATCATCTTTTCACTCTTTATAATCACATTGCGCAGTTCATCTAAATCACGAATTTCTCCGACCACGCGGACGTTGCGTCGGTAACCGTCTACAAGAAGGTTTCCCCCGGAAATGGTCATGTTTTCATTCTGAATAGCCCCTGCGATATCGTTAAACCCAAGCTGCATACTCTCCAACTTTTTGTTGTCAACAAGGATTCGCAACTCTTTATCGTCAATACCGCGGATGTCTACTTTTGAGATTTCTGTAAGACCCTCTATTTTCTCTTCTAAAAACTCACCATATTCCTTCAGCTGGTCCAGAGAAAACTCTCCTGACATGTTGATATTTGCTATGGGCATCAATTCTGAGAAGTTCAATTCAAACACGTTTGGGTCCGCCGGCAAATCTGTGGGAAAATCTGGCTGGCCCATTGCGGCGTCTACCTTGTCTTTTACTTTTCTCAAAGCTTCGTCAGGAGAGACATCAAAGTTGAACTTAACCTGAATGGTAGAGTATCCTTCTACCGAAGTAGAATTGATCGCATCTACCCCTGAAATACCATTAATTTCTTTCTCTAAAGGGCGGGTAATGAGTTTCTCTAAATCCACCGGTGAGTTTCCGGGATAAGGAGTACCCACATAGATTTCAGGAGTAACAATTTCAGGAAATGCCTCAGAGGGCATTGAATTATAACTCATGAAGCCTGCAATAAATACAATGGCCGTGAGCACGTATACCGTCATGGTGTTCTTCACCGAGAAGGTAGAAGGACCAAACTGTTTGATTATACTTTTCTTTTCTTCCATGTTGGTGGCGTATTTCTACTATTAACCTTTTACTACACGTTGTCCAGTGCGGACGCTACGTGAACCCTTGTCGATCACCATCATGCCCTGTTCAAGGCCCGTGGTGACTTCAGTCGTGTCTCCGAAAGTCAACCCAGTGGTAACCCACGTCTTTGCCACTTCATAGTAGGCAGCACCGTTAACAGTCTTTAGGGTATAAACGAAGTCATTTCCTTCCACGTCCTGCTGAACCAAACTTGCAGGTACCGTTAATGCGTCTTCATTTTTATAATCCTGTAAGGCTACATGCACCATTTGGTTTGGCTTCACGCCCTCAGTAACAGGTAAGCTCACATTGATAGAAAATGTGCGGTTTCCTTGAGCAATAAATTGTCCCACTTGCAAGACTTCGGCGGCTACTTCGTAGTCCATTGCGGTAAACGCAATATTAGCCGGGGTCCCCACGCGAACGCGATTGGCATACGTTTCTGGGACATCTGCTTTAACATAAACACCAGATGTGTTCACCAGCCTCATCGATGGAGATTGCGGACCTGCCATTTCACCCTCTTTGACGAAGATGTTGTCAATAGTACCTGCAAAAGGGGCGTGAACCTCACTCAACTGAATTTGTTCCTTTAATGTCTTAACACGCTGAACCAAACCATTGTATTGGTTCTGGGCCTGTAGAAATTGAATCTCCGAACCTATCTGTTCATCCATCCATAATTTCTGTTGCTTCTCAAACATCGTCTTCGCAAGCGCCAGACCGTTCTCTAACTCTTTCAAAGAAGACTGTAAGATGTCGGTGTCTAGGCTGATTAATAATTGACCCTTAGAAACGCGTTGGCCATTTTTAACATAGATCTTCTCCACTTTGCCGTTTGCAGAAGGATATAGGCTGATGCTCTTGTCCGCTTCAACCGTACCAAAAACATCAAAATAATGAAGGAATATGGCCGATTCAATGCTCAATGCTGTAACAGCGTCGTAGCGCACCGTAGTGTCTAGCTTAGAAAGCTGCTCTTCTAACAGCGTAATTTGAGTATTTAGCTCAGAACGAACAGACACAAGACTGTCTTTTTGTGCGCTCAATGCTGCTATATCTCCAGTCGCTTGCTCTGGCGAGCTACAAGCTGCGAGAAGTACAATACTAAAAATGGATAACGTTTTTTTCATGATAAGGTATTATTTCAAGGTCTGTTTTGTCATTAAATATTCCAGTTCGGATTGTTTGTCTAGTGCTGTTTGAGCAGACATGAACAATCCTTGAAGTCCCTCTTGATACTGGGATTCCGCTTGAGTAAGATCCATGGAAGAAACCATGCCTTGCTCATATTCTTTGCGACGTTGGTCACGAATTCTCTGCGCCAATTCCACATTTTCTTTCTGTGCCAAATAGTCCGCTACGGAGCGGTGAAACTCATTCACTAAAGACACGTGTTGCATCTTCAAGCCTTGCTCTAATTGGGTTAAACCAATAAGTGCTTGATCTCTCCTGATTTTAGCCTGCTGCAGTGATGCTGCGCCTCCACCTGAGCTCCATAATGGAATATTAATGCTTGCTCCTACCAAACTGCTTGGAATATCTATGGCGTTGTCACTAAAGATATTCGCGTCTTGGCTTTGGTATTGAATGTTATTCTGGTAGCTCACAGCAACAGATGGCAAAAACTGCATGTACTCATTTTTGACCTCTAGCTTTGCACCTTCAACTCTATTTGCTACAGACATGTAGTCCACCGTGTTCTTCGCGTCAAATGCTAGATCAGCCATGGAGGAAGAGCCTGCAGCTTTTACCACCAAGTCTTCAAGGTCATCCGCTAGTAAAAGCTCCTGATCGACGGCGAAACCCATCTGTAATTTCAGCAACATCTTAGTAACATTTGCCTGACCTTCGCTGTAGCGCAATGCGTTTTTAATATTGTTATAGTTCAGCATCATTTGATCTGCATCTGCCTTACTTACCATACCGGCTTGGTTTAACTTTTGCATTTCTTGAGCCAAGTCCGCGAGGTAACCCACATTTGCTTTTAAAACCTCCACGCTCTCCTCACTAAGTAGGGCCAAATGATAGGCCTTCGCTACCTCGCGTCGGAGTTCCGCTTTGGATTTCTCCATGCCCAATGCAGCGTTATTTTTCAATACTTTCGCCGCCATTAGTGCCACCACATAAGAGCCGTCAAAAAGCAACTGGGTGACAACAAGACCACCTTGTGCTTGATAGTCTGTTCCAAAAGTTAGCTTTTCTAAGGTGCTCGGGTCATTGTCTAGATCTGCTACCAAAGAGGCCAGCTCTATGTTGTAGGCATATTGACCCTGAGCACTTGCCTGAGGCAATCCAGCCGCAAGATTTTGTCTATAAATTTGCTTCGCTCGATCAATCTCAAGTCTAGCAATTTGCACCCCGTAAGCATGGTCAAGTGCATAATCCTGTGCAGAAGACAGCGTGAATTTTTGCTGACCTTGCGCAGAAAGCGCAATGAACATGGAAACAAGCAGCAGAGCGTTTTTTTTCATTGTTCTGTTTGTATTAATTTATTTAAGTAATCGAGACCTTTCGCGGATGCGATGCCTCGAATATGGTATTTCAGACTGGTATTTCTCAAGTCATCTAGATCCAAAGTTGTATCCGATATAACGCTTTCATGTAACGCAAGAATATGTCCGTAATAAAGCATAGCGATGTGCTCAATGTGCAAATCCTTTCTATACGTTCCTTCGTCTATTCCCTTGTTCAAGTTGATTCTTGTAAAAGAAAAAACTATTTCTTCTCGCTTCTTCTTTAGAACGGTGGCAACCTCCGGATAATAGAAACCTAGTTGGAATATGAGCTTATCCTCTTCACCGCGTATTCGGAGCTCCGCAAACTTTTCGATTGCAAACAATTCGTCTATGGCATTGCCTTTCTTGGAGCTCACTGCTGCACGCAACTCCATATTCATAACCTCAGCGATGAATAAAAACGCCTTCATTAAAAAGTCTTGCTTGTTGTCCACATACTTATAAAGCGTCTTTTTGGATATTCCGCAGGCCTGGGAGATTTGATCCATGGTAACCGCCTTGATACCAAACTGCTTAAACAATTCGAATCCTTTAGCGTAAATACGATGTATGTCTTGATCCGTTGTTATCATGCAATGCGGGGCAAAAGTAAGTTTTTATGCAACTTAAGAAACGTTTTAAACAGAAAGTGTTTCTGGTGTGCCGGTTTATCGTCAATTTTCGTGCCAATTAATTGTTCTTGCCTTGTTTTTCCCAAAGAGCGGGTCTTAATTGATTTCGAAAACGCATCTTTGTAATTAAGATTTACTTCAGATGAGCATAAAGCAAGTTCTACAGCAGCCGGAAATAGGCGCCAAAATCACTGTCAAGGGATGGGTTCGTTCCTTCAGAAGCAACAGATTTATTGCCCTAAACGATGGGTCTTGCCTCGCAAATATGCAGTGTGTTATCGATTTCGAAAAGGAAGACGAAAAACAGCTCAAACGAGTTACCACCGGATCTTGCTTAGCAATCACGGGTGTTTTAACGGAAAGCAAAGGGAAAGGTCAAACGGTCGAGGTTATTGTTGAAGGGTTTGAAGTTTTGGGTGATGCACCTGTAGATGAATATCCACTCCAGCCCAAAAAACACAGTCTTGAGTTCTTGCGAGAGATTGCCCATTTAAGACCACGCACAAATACTTTTGGTGCCGTGTTCAGGTTACGTCATGCGCTTTCTTTTGCCATTCATAGCTACTTTAATAAAGAGGGGTTTTTCAACTGGCACAGCCCTATTATTACTGGTTCAGATGCTGAAGGAGCAGGTGAAATGTTCCGTGTCTCCACATTGCCAAATGGCACTGATAAAGACTCCTCAGAGGACTTTTTTGGAAAAGAAACACACCTTACGGTAAGTGGACAGCTTGAAGGCGAGCTAGGCGCTATGGGTCTGGGTAAGGTCTATACTTTCGGGCCTACATTCCGCGCTGAAAACTCAAATACCACGAGACATTTAGCTGAATTTTGGATGGTTGAGCCGGAGATGGCTTTTCATGATTTAGAGATGAATATTGACCTTGCTGAGGATTTTTTAAAACACACACTTTCCTATGTGCTCGAGCATTGTCGTGCTGATCTTGAATTTCTTGACGCACGTTTTGCAGACGAGCAGAAGGGAAAGCCTACGATCGAACGTGCCGATCAGGGCCTCATAGAAAAACTTGAGTCTGTAGTCCATAACGATTTCATACGCTTGAGTTATACCGAAGCAATAGACATATTACGAAACAGCAAGCCTAACAAGAAGAAGAAATTTAAATATCCCATCACAGATTGGGGAATCGATTTACAAAGTGAACACGAGCGCTTTCTTGTAGAAAAGCATTTCAAGGCGCCCGTAGTAATCTACGATTACCCAGCAAACATTAAAGCCTTTTACATGCGCCTCAATGATGATGGTAAGACGGTACGGGCTATGGATGTTTTATTTCCTGGCATAGGCGAAATAGCCGGTGGTTCTCAGCGCGAGGAACGCTACGATGTACTAAAGGAGAAAGTAGCGGCGGTAGGTATTCCAGAGGAGGAGCTTTGGTGGTACTTAGAAACGCGAAAGTTTGGCACTTGCATTCACAGCGGGTTCGGACTCGGTTTTGAACGACTTGTTTTATTCGCTACCGGAATGGGTAACATCAGAGATGTTATTCCTTTTCCAAGAACCCCAGGAAGCGCAAATTTTTAATTTTCAAACGGCTATTCTACGTATTTCATGCTAAAGCAGTCACTTGCACATAAACTTCAGCAGAAGTTGAGTCCTCAACAGATTCAGTTGATGAAGCTTGTGCAATTGCCAACGCAAAGTCTTGAAGCCCGTATAAAGGAGGAGCTCGAAGAAAACCCAGCCCTTGCTGAAGGATTAGATAAAGCTGAAGACACTTTCGACAACGACCCAAACGAGGAACGTGAAGTTCGAGACAGCATGGAGGAAATCAACTGGGATGACTACATCCCTGATGACGATACCCCTGATTACAAGACAAAGGCAAATAATTACAGTGCTGACGACGAGCTCTATGAGTCACCCGTCGTCGTTAGTGAAAGCTTTCATGAAAGCCTTACCTCTCAGCTTCATTTACGCAATCTTAACGAGGACGATTTAGACCTTTGCATCTACCTCGTTGGAACCATTGACGATGATGGGTTATTGAGAAGGCCCTTGGAAGATATTGTAGATGACTTGGCCTTTTCTCAAGGTGTTTTCACAGACGAATCAACTTTGGAGAGGCTACTTCAAGTGATTCAAGATCTAGACCCCGCCGGAGTTGGTGCCCGTGATTTACAAGAGTGTCTCTTAATACAATTAGAGCGCAAAACACCCTCTCTAAAGGTCAATCTAGCTATTTCAATACTCGACCAGTACTTTGATGTTTTTGTAAAACGTCACTATCAAAAACTCATGGATAGACTTGGAATAGATGAGGAAGGGTTGCGAGAAGCCATTGAAGAAATAGGCAGATTAAACCCCAAACCAGGGGGGTCTTCTAACATGAGTCGACCAACGGAAAATGTTATTCCGGATTATAATCTACAAATTGTAGATGACGAATTACAGCTGTCCCTCAATGGTAAAAATGCTCCAGAGCTTAGCTTAAGTGGTAAGTATCGCGAGATGCTTGAGCATTACAAAGCAAGTACTGAGAAAAATAAATCAGAAAAGGAAGCAGCGCTTTTTGTGAAGCAAAAACTTGATAGTGCAAAATGGTTTATTGACGCCATTGTTCAGCGGCAACAAACTCTAATGCTCACCATGAGCTGCATCCTAAATTATCAGGAAGAATATTTCTTAACCGGTGATGAGCGGAAGCTTAGGCCGATGATATTAAAAGATATTGCTGAAGAAATTGGGATGGATATCTCCACAGTCTCCCGCGTCGCATCAAACAAATACATACAAACACCCTACGGAACCTTCTTAATAAAACGGTTCTTCTCAGAGTCCATGACAAACTCAGAAGGAGAAGAAGTCAGTACCCGTGAAATCAAGAAAATTCTTGAAGATGTCGTTGATGAAGAAAACAAACGCAAGCCTTTAACAGATGAAGCACTCGCTAATATTCTAAAGGAAAAGGGTTATCCTATCGCCCGCAGAACTGTAGCTAAGTACAGGGAACAACTCGATATACCAGTAGCGAGAATGAGAAAAGAGCTTTAACTTGAATTTTAGCCTTAAACATATTACTGCTCAGGTAATTAGCTATTTATTCCATCCAGGAATCCTTCCGACTATTGGGGTTGTTTATATTTTATTTGTTGTCCCGCAGGTCATCGATATTTCGCTTGTTTTTAGAATTACAGGAATTGTCTTCCTTGGAACGTATGTTGGGCCGATGTTCGGAACGATATTGCTGCGGTGGACAGGTATTATTTCTAGCATTCACCTTGTTAAAAAGGAAGAACGAATTTACCCTTATCTGACCGCTGCGGCAAGCATGCTGGCTACGGCAAACTTCCTAGCCCGCAATG